>WBZO01001479.1_pt1 | contig 36659 bp, 33 predicted proteins | sample 5204261 | NCBI WGS metagenome assembly WBZO01 (sample SAMN12412400, study PRJNA552823) | activated sludge metagenome | isolation source: activated sludge from anammox sidestream of wastewater treatment plant... | place: USA: North Carolina | collected 2017-09
ACCAGCATCAGGTACGCCAGGACCCCGAGGATCAGATAGCGTCCGACGAAGCGGAGGACATGGCGCGCCGCCGTGCGCTGGCGGGCCCGCGCGTCGGGCGTGACGGCGCCGGGCTCCCCGTCGGCGGGCGTGGCCGCGCCCGGCAGCAGTGCCGTCAGCCCGTCGATGCTCGACCGGATCGCCCAGTAGCTGATGCCGATCAGCAGGCCGCCGCCCAGCACCCCGAGGGCGACGTCGGGTGCGCCGCGGCGAGCGGCCAGCGCCACGCCGGCCGCCAGCATGCAGAAGATCGCGGCACGCCGCTCCAGGCGCCGCAGCAGCAGGTCGGCCTCGTGGGGCGGTGTCTTCACTGATCCTTCAGCGCCGCCGACGTGATGCGATAGACGTTCAGGATGCCCGCGGCCAGTCCGAGGACGAAGCCGGCCAGGAACCCCCAGGGCGATGTGCCGAGCCTGCCGTCCACCCAGTGTCCCGCCCAGGTGCCGATCACGATGGCCAGCACGAAGGAGAGCCCGACGGTGCCGAGCGATCCGACGGTCTTCCAGGTGGAGGGTGGCATGGGACCTGGGGCTTGTCAGCCGCGGGGGTCACGGGCCGCCCGCGGCCCGTCGCCCCGATGGCCGGCGGATGCGGCGCTCCGGCACCACTCGCCTACTTCAGCGTCAGTGCCGGCGCCGCCGTGCCGAGTGCCCGTGCGGAGGCCTCGGCCCACTCGAACACCGGCCCGGGGTACATCCCGAGCGCCAGCGTGGCGACCAGCGACACGCCGACGGCGAGCCCGAGGGCCGGGCCCAGGCGCACGGGCGAGGCCACCACGTCGGTCTTCATCCACATGAAGACCACCACGCGGAAGTAGTAGTAGAGCGAGACCGCGCTGTTGAGGACGCCGATGACGGCCAGCCACACGAACCCCGCGTCGATCGCCGCGCCGAACACCCAGACCTTGCCCATGAAGCCGGCGGTGGGCGGGATGCCGCCGAGCGACAGCATGAAGATCAGCATCGCGATGGCCGACACCGGGCTGCGCTGGTAGAGGCCGCTCAGGTCCTTCAGTTCGTCGCCCACCACGTCGGCCCGCCGCAGCAGCGCGACCACGGCGAAGGCGCCCAGCTGCATGAACGCGTAGAGCAGGAGGTAGATCATCGCCGCCGTGATGCCGCGTTCGGTCCCGGGCACGATGCCGATCAGCACGTAGCCGGCGTGGGCGATCGACGAGTAGGCGAGCATGCGCTTGACGTTGGTCTGCGTGATGGCGGCGACATTGCCCACGATCATGCTGAGGACCGCGAGCACGTAGAAGAGCGTCTGCCATTCGGGCAGCGCGGAGGGGAGGCCTTCGACGAAGAGGCGCAGCAGCATGGCGAAGGACGCCGCCTTCGAGCCCACCGACAGGAAGCCGGTGATCGGCGTCGGCGCGCCCTCGTAGACGTCGGGCGCCCACATGTGGAACGGGACGGCGGCGATCTTGAACCCGACGCCGGCCACCAGCAGCACCACGGCGAGCGTGAGGGCGAGCCCGCCCTGGTGGGAGGCCACCAGCGGCGCGATCTCGTGCAGGCGGGTGCTGCCGCTCAATCCGTACATGAGCGACATGCCGTAGAGCAGCAGCCCGAGCGAGAAGGCGCCCAGCACGAAGTACTTGATGGCGGCCTCGTTCGACCGGCGGTTCGGCTTGATGAAGCCCGCCAGGATATAGAAGGACACCGCCATCGTCTCGAGGCCGACGACGATGGTGATCAGGTCGGTGCCGCCCGCCATGAACATCATGCCGAGCGTGGCGGTGAGCACGAGGAAGTAGTACTCGCCCGGCCGGACGCCCTCCACGTCGAGGTAGCGCTGCGACATGAGGATGGTGAGCGCGGCGGCGGCGAGGAAGATCGCCTTGAAGAACAGCCCGAAGCCATCCACCACCATCAGCCCGCGTGCGACGGGGACGGCGAGCCCGGCAAACGGCAGCAGGCTGACGAGGGTGGCGCCGAGCACGGCCACCGCGAACCACGCGAGCCAGCCGTGGCGTTCGCGCGGCGTCGCGCTCTCGATGATGAGCAGCAGGAGCAGGCCGCCCGTGAGGACGAGCTCCGGCAGCAGGTAATAGAAGTCCGAGAGCGACAGGCCGGCAGGCATCAGTGCGCCCCTCCCTGGGGTGCGGCCGCGTCGGGAGGCGCGGCGGGCGCGGGCGGCGCGTTGCCGTCATCGCAGGCCGCGGTCGAGAACGGCGCTCCGCCGGCCGGGGCCGCGGGATCGGCGCAGTCGTCGGCGCCCGGGGTGGTTCCGCGCGCGAGGCGCTCACGGTACGCCGGGTTCACCCGCGCCACCACGGCGTCGACCGACGGCTGCAGGCGCGAGAGCACGGGCGCCGGATAGAGGCCGATCCAGACGGCCAGGACGAGCAGCGGCGCGAAGGTGGCGAACTCCCGCAGGTTCAGATCGGGCAACTGCTCGTTCTTCGGGTTGGTGATCCGGCCGAGCATCGTCCGCTGGTAGAGCCACAGCATGTAGGCTGCGCCGAGCACGATGCCCGAGGCCGCCACCAGCGCCCACATCTTGCTCACCACGTAGGTGCCCTGCAGGATCATGATCTCGCCGATGAACCCGTTGAGCGCCGGCAGCCCGATCGACGAGAGCGTCATCACCATGAAGACGTAGGCGTAGACCGGCATCACCTTGGCCAGCCCGCCGTATTCGGCGATCTCGCGCGTGTGCCGCCGCTCGTAGACGATGCCGACGATGAGGAAGAGCGCGCCGGTGGAGATGCCGTGGTTGATCTGCTGCATGATGCTGCCCGCCACGCCCACGGGCGTGAGGGCGAACATGCCCAGCATCGCCATGCCGAGGTGGCTGACGCTCGAGTAGGCCACCAGGCGCTTCCAGTCGTGCTGCGCCATGGCGCACAGCGCGCCGTAGACGATGCCGATCAGCGAGAGCGCGGCGATGAAGGGCACGAAGTGCACCGTGGCCTCCGGCATCAGCGGCAGGCTGAAGCGGATGAAGCCGTAGGTCCCCATCTTCAGGAGGATGGCCGCCAGGATCACCGAGCCGGCCGTGGGCGCGTCGGTGTGCGCGTCGGGCAGCCAGGTGTGGAAGGGGAACATCGGCACCTTGATGGCGAACCCGATGAAGAAGGCGAGGAACACCCACCACTGCAGGTCGAAGGGCATGCCCAGCCGGTACCACTCGAGGACGTCGAACGTGTAGACGCCCGTCACGCTGTGGTTGTGGAAGTAGATGGCGAGGATGCCGAGCAGCATCAGCACGCTGCCGGCCAGGGTGTAGAGGAAGAACTTGATCGCCGAGTAGAGCCGCCGGTCGCTGCCCCAGATGCCGATCAGGAAGTACATCGGCACCAGCATCACCTCCCAGAACAGGAAGAAGAGCAGGAAGTCGAGCGACATGAAGGCGCCGAGCATGCCGGTCTGCAGTACCAGGAGGAAGACGTAGTACTCCTTGACGCGCTCGGTGATGGCCGTCCACGACGACAGCGTGGCGATCACGCCGAAGAGCGTCGTCAGCAGCACCATCAGGATGCTGAAGCCGTCGACGCCGAGGAAGTAGGAGGCGCCGATCGACGGGATCCACTGGGCGCGCTCCTGGAACTGGAAGCCGGCCTGCTGGATGTCGTACTCCCACCAGAGCGGCAGCGAGACGAGGAAGCCCGCCAGCACGAAGAGGTTGGCCAGCCACTTGATCGCGGTCTCCTGGGTGCGGGGCACGGCCAGCAGCACGATGGCGCCGAACAGGGGGAGGAACAGGATGGTAGAGAGCAGCGGCATAAGCACCAGTGAACGGCCCGCCATCGCGGGCCGCGTCAGTCACCGACCACCGGAGGCGGTCCGCCGCGGCGGACCGCCACACACCCTCAGCGCCAGAGCATGTAGGCGCTGACGAACACGAACACGCCCAGCAGCATCAGCAGCGCGTAGTTCTGGACGAGTCCCGTCTGCAGGCGGCGGAACACGTGGCTGGCCTCGCCCAGCGCGTCGGCCACCAGGTTCACCAGCCCGTCGACCGCGTGCCGGTCGACGAGCGAGGACAGCCAGGACGAGGCCCGCGTGAACCAGCCCGTCCCGTTCACCGCGCCGTCCACCACGCTGCGGTCGAAGAGCCACGACGCGCGGGCGGCCGCGTAGGTGGCGCCGATGAAGGTGGCGCCGTAGAACTCGTCGACGAAGTACTTGTTCAGCAGGACGCGGTGCGCGCCCGGGAAGCGGCGCGCGATCGCCTCCGACAGCTCGGGCCGTGTCACGTAGACGTGCCGCGCGTAGAGGATGCCCCCGGCGGCGAGCAGCACCGAGAGCAGCATCAGGCCGACCTCGAGCGCCGTGTGCGAGGCGCCGTGGGCGGCCTCGGCCGGCGCCGCGGCGGCGGCGTGGGCGGCGGACTCGGCGGCCGGCGCCGTGCCGTGGCCGGCCGGCATCGCACCCGGCAGCACGGTTGCCGGCGCGGTGGCCGGCGAGAACGCGGGCGTCGCCGTCGCCGTGACGCTCGGCTCGAGGAACCGCTCGAAGGCGCTGCCCCCGAGAAACGGCGGCAGGCCGATGAAGCCCACGAGCACCGCGCCGGCGGCCAGCGCCACCAGCGGCACCGTCATCGCCTTCGGCGACTCGTGCGGCCCGTGCCACTGGCCGTGGCCGCCGTGCGCGTGGGCATCGTGGCCGGCGCCGTGCGCCGCGTGCGGGACGTGGGCCTCGAACGCCGGTCCGCGATAGGCGCCGAAGAAGGTGAGCGACATCAGCCGGAACATGTAGAAGGCGGTCATCAGCGCCGTGGCCGCCGCCAGCACCCACAGGATCCGGTTGTGCTCGAAGGTGCGGAAGAGGATCTCGTCCTTGCTGAAGAAGCCGGCGAACGGCGGGATGCCGGCGATCGCCAGCGTGCCGACCATCATGGTGGCGTAGGTGACGGGCAGGTACTTCCTCAGGCTGCCCATCTGGCGCATGTCCTGCTCGCCGCCCATGCCGTGGATCACCGACCCGCTGCCGAGGAAGAGCAGCGCCTTGAAGAAGGCGTGCGTCATCAGGTGGAACGCCCCGGCGGCGAACGCGCCGACGCCGGTGGCGAGGAACATGTAGCCGAGCTGGCTCACCGTGGAGTAGGCGAGCACGCGCTTGATGTCGTTCTGCACCAGGCCGATCGTGGCGGCCACCAGCGCCGTCAGCGCCCCGACGATGGCCACGATCTGCATCACCATCGGCGCGTGCTCGAACAGCACGGCGTTGCGCGCCACCATGTAGACGCCGGCGGTGACCATCGTCGCGGCGTGGATGAGCGCGGAGACCGGCGTGGGCCCCTCCATCGCGTCGGGCAGCCAGACGTAGAGCGGGATCTGGGCCGACTTGCCCGTGGCGCCGACGAACAGGCACAGGCACGCGATCGACAGCGCGCCGAAGGCGGCGGTCTCCACCGGCATGCCGGCCGCGGCGCCGGCCACCGCGCGGAAGTCGAGCGTGCCGAAGGTGTAGAAGATCAGGAACATCCCGAGGATGAACCCGAAGTCGCCGATGCGGTTGGTGATGAACGCCTTCTTGCCGGCATTCGACGCGCTGTCCTTCTCGTACCAGAAGCCGATGAGCAGGTAGGAGCAGAGGCCCACGCCCTCCCAGCCGACGAACATCACGAGGAAGTTCGCGCCGAGCACGAGCGTGAGCATGAAGAAGACGAACAGGTTCAGGTAGGAGAAGAACCGCGCGTAGCTGCCCCTGGACTCGCCGTCCATGTAGGCGGTCGAGTAGATGTGAATCAGGAAGCTGATGCCGCTGACCACGAGGATCATCACGGCCGAGAGCGGGTCGAGCCGCAGCGCCCAGTCGACGCTGAAGGTGCCGATGCCGGCCGCCGTCTGCAGCGCCATCGGCGGCAGCCAGGTCGCGAGCACGGTGACGTGCTCGCGCGCCCCGGGCGGCAGCGCCATCATCTCGGCGACGCCCCAGAGCGAAATCGCGAGAGAGAGCCCGACGGTCGTGCAGGCGAGCCACGCCGCGACCTGCTTCGGGAAGTAGCGGATGCCCACGAGGCCGTTGAGCGCGGCGCCGAGCAGGGGCAGGAGCGGGATGATGGCGAGGTAACGCATGGGCGTGTCTCGGAACCGGACGAGGGCGGCGGCGCGCGGCGCCGCTACCAGCGCATGATGCTCATCTCGTCGATGTTCACCGTCTCCTTGTTGCGGTAGAACGCCAGGATGATGCCCAGCCCGACGGCGGCCTCGGCGGCGGCCAGCGCGACGACGAACAGCGCGAACACCTGGCCGGTGACGTGGCCATACATCTGGCTGAAGGCCACCAGGTTGATGTTCACGGCGTTGAGCATCAGCTCGATCGACATGAAGACGATGATGATGTTGCGCCGCACCATGACGCCGATCAGCCCGATGGCGAACAGCGCGGCGGCCAGCGCCATGTAGTGGCCCGGTGTGATCGTCACAGGTCCCTCTTCGCGAGCACGATGGCGCCGACCATCGCCACCAGCAGCAGAATCGACGCCACCTCGAACGGGATGACGTAATCGACGTAGAGCGCCCGGCCCACCGTCTCGACGTTGCCCGGACCCGGGACCGCCGCCGCGCCGGCGGTGTGCGACCACGGCGCCGCGAAGCTGTAGAGCACGATGGCCGCCAGCTCCGCGAGGATGGCGCCCGAGAGCAGCAGCCCGAACCGGTCGCGCCGCCGGGGATCGCTGGCCTCCTCCGGCGCGCGCTTGAGGTTCACCAGCATCACCACGAACAGGTAGAGGACCAGGATGCCGCCGGCGTAGACCAGCACCTGGATCACGGCGAGGAACTCGGCGTGCAGCAGCACGTAGAGCACGGCCACGCACAGGAAGTTCGCCACCAGGAACAGCACGCTGTGCACGGCGCTGCGCGCGCTCACGACGAGCACGGCGAACACCAGGATCAGCGCCGCGAGCGAGTAGAAGGCTATGACTTCGCCCATACGCGACCTACAGCAGCACCTTCGCCGCGCCCGTGACGAACAGGTTGGCGATCGCCAGCGGGATCAGCACCTTCCACCCGAGCCGCATGAGCTGGTCGTACCGGTATCGCGGCAGCGTTGCGCGCACCTGGAGGAAGAAGTAGAGGAAGAGGAACGTCTTCAGCAGGAACCAGGCCCAGCCCGGCACCAGGCCGAGCGGCGCCAGCACCGCCACGTTCGGGAACGGCCGCAGCCACCCGCCCAGGAACAGCGTCGTCGCCACGGCCGAGACGACGATCATGTTGGCGTACTCCGCGAGGAAGAACAGCGCGAAGCGGATGCCCGAGTACTCCGTGTGGAAGCCCGCCACCAGTTCCGACTCGGCCTCGGGCATGTCGAAGGGCGCGCGGTTGGTCTCGGCCAGCCCCCCGATCAGGAAGATGACGAAGGCCACCGGCTGCACGAAGATGTACCAGAGACCCGCCTCGCGCTGCGCCTCGACGATCCCCACCATGCTGAGGGTGCCCGCCATGAGGATCAGGCTCACCAGCGTCATCGTGACGGCCACCTCGTAGGAGACGAGCTGGGCCGACGCCCGCAGGGCGCCCAGCAGCGGGTACTTGCTGTTGCTGGCCCAGCCGCCCAGGATGATCCCGTAGACGCCCACCGAGGAGACCGACACGATGTAGAGCAGGCCCACGTTGATGTCGGTGAGGTAGAGCGGCACCTCGCGCCCGAACATCGTGATCGACTCGCCGATCGGGATCACCGCGAAGACGATCAGCGCCGGCACCAGCACGAGGATGGGCGCCAGCGTGTAGACCCACCGGTCGGCACGCGCCGGGGTGATGTCCTCCTTGATGATCAGCTTCACCACGTCGGCGATCGGCTGCAGCACCCCGTGCGGCCCCACGCGCATCGGCCCCAGGCGCACCTGCACCCACGCCTGCACCTTCCGTTCGAGCAGCACCATGTAGGCGACCGCGGTGAGCACGCCGACGAGCAGTATGACGATCTTGAAGAGCGGGATGAGGACCGAGTCGATCATGGGCGGCCTGCGGGGCGCGGCCAGCGGCCGGCCGGGAGGAACGCGGGGCGCGGGCTCATCGATCCACCTCGCCCAGCACGATGTCGATCGTGCCGATCAGCGCGACGACGTCCGCCACCAGGTGGCCGCGCACGAGCTGCCGCAGCGCCTGGAGGTTGCAGAACGACGGCGGGCGCACCCGGAACCGATAGGGCGACAGGGCCTTGCCGTCGCTGACGATGAAGTAGCCGAGCTCGCCCTTGGGCGACTCGATGGCGTGGTAGGTCTCGCCGGCCGGCGGCTTGATGAGCCGCGGCACCTTGCCCATCACCGGGCCCTCGGGCATCCCGTCGAGCACCTGCCGGATGATCCGCGTGCTCTGGCGAAACTCCTCGAGCCGTACCAGGTAACGATCGTAGGTGTCGCCAGCCCCGCCGATCGGCACGTCGAACTCCAGGTCGGCGTAGGCCGCGTAGGGCTCGTCCTTGCGCACGTCGCGCAGCACGCCCGAGGCGCGCAGCGACGGGCCGCTCAGGCCGATCGCGACGGCATCGGCGGCCGATATCACGCCGACCCCGCGCGTCCGCTCCAGCCAGATGCGGTTCTGGGTGAGCAGCGTCTCGTACTCCAGCAGCTTCTCCTCGACGATGTCGCAGAACTCGCGGACCTTGCGGTCGAAGCCGGCCGGCAGGTCGAAGGGCATCCCGCCCACCCGCATGCAGTTGTAGGTGAGGCGGGCGCCGCTGTATTCCTCGAACAGATCGAGGGCGAGCTCCCGCTCGCGCAGGCAGTAGAGGAACACGGTGACCGCGCCGATGTCCATCGCGTGACTGCCCAGCCACACGAGGTGGCTGGCGATCCGCTGCAGCTCCGAGAGCAGCGTGCGGATGTAGACCGCACGGCGCGGCACCTCGAAGGACATCAGCTTCTCGACCGTCTCGCAGTAGCCGAGGTTGTTGGTGGCCGCCGCGACGTAGTCCATCCGGTCGGTGATCAGGACGATCTGCGTCCAGTCGCGGTGCTCGCACAGCTTCTCGACGCCCCGGTGGAGGTAGCCGATGACGACGTCCGCATCGACGACCCGCTCGCCGTCCAGCCGCAGCACCACCCGCAGCACGCCGTGCGTGCTGGGGTGCTGCGGCCCCATGTTGATGACGAGTTCGTCGGTGTCGAACAGCGACTGGGGGTTCTGCGGCATGGCGCTACTCGAAGGCGGCCTCACGCTGCCGGTGCCGCAGCTCGAGCCACTGGTGGGGATCCTCGATCATCAGCTCGCCCGGGCCCTCGAGCGGGTAGTCCTTGCGCTGCGGATGCCCCTGCCAGTCCTCGGGCAGGAGGATGCGACGCGGGTCGGGGTGGCCGGCGAACGGCACCCCGAAGAGATCGAACACTTCGCGCTCGAGCCAGTTGGCGGCCGGCCAGACTCCGGTCGCCGACGCCACCGCCTCGCCGTCGGCCAGCCGTACCTTGATGCGCGCGCGGTGCCGGCGCGACGTCGAGTAGAGACAGTAGACGATGTCGAACCGCGGCTCGCGCGGCAGCCAGTCGACGGCCGTGAGGTCCGACAGGAAGTCGAAGCGGCACTGCTCCGCCTCGCGCAGCCACGTCAGCACGGCGAGGGCGTGCGCGGGCTGGACGATCACGCTCCAGTCGCCCACCCAGTAGCTGGTCGCGACGATGGCCGGGCCGTGCGCCGCCTCCAGGGCCGTGAGCCACGCGGGCTTCACGGCATCGGCGGGCGGCGGCGGATCGGGCGGGCCCGGCGGTGGCGGCGGCGCCTTCGGCTCGGCCTTGGGGGCCGGCTTGGCCGCAGCCGGCTTGGCCGCAGCCGGCTGGGCGGCTGGCGCCGCAGGCGCATCGGCAGCCGGAGCGGGGGCCGCTCCGCCAGCGGGGACGGGCGTGGAAGGCGTGTCCGGGGAATCCATGATGTGATGACGACGCGGCGGGCCTAGGCCCATTCGAGCGCGCCCTTCCTCCAGGCGTAGACATAGCCCACGATCAGGATGCCGAGAAACAGCATCATCTCGATCAGGCCGAAGATCGCGAGCTTGTCGAGGATCACCGCCCAGGGAAACAGGAAGACGGTCTCGATGTCGAAGATGACGAACAGCATGGCGACCAGGTAGTAGCGCACGCTGTAGCGGTCGCGCGCATCGCCCACCGTCTCGATGCCGCACTCGTAGGGTTCGAGCTTGATCTTGTTGAACTTGCTGGGCGCAAGGCTCCAGGCCAGCCCGATGGTGACCACGGCGAAGCCGATCGCCACCAGCAGGAAGAGCAATATCGGGATGTAGGCGTCGAGGATCATCAGGCGCTCCTGCCGGGGCATCGGCCGGCCGGACCCGCGGTAGGGGGCACTGCAAGCGTCGCGCCCACGCCCGAAGGAAGGGCTGGGCGAGCGGCGCACGGGGGTTATAGCACGCGGTAGATGGAGCGTCAACGAACGCAGCCGCGGAAAACCCGCGAAAACCGCGCAGATCCGGCGCGCGGACCCGACGCCACGTCGAAGCCCATCGGTACGCGCGGTCCCGCCATCCTGCCCCGGTGCCGGGCCCGCCGTGGCACCCGTGCCGCCCGGGCGGGACCGACGCCGCGCGTGTCCGGCCGGGACGCTACCCCGGCCGCGTATACTGCGATCGTCGGCGCCTTCAGACCAGGTAGCACCGTGGCCCACCCATTTCGATCCAGTTCCGGGCCGGCCGGACGCGCGGTCCGCCGGTTCACCTTCCCGTGCCTGATCCTGATCGCCGCGGCAACCCTTGCCGCGCAATCGCGCGAGCGGACGCTCTACGTCACCGCGCGCGACTCGACGGGCGCGCTCGCCGAAGCGCTCGTCCCAGGCGATCTCGTCGTGCGCGAGGACGGCGTCGCCCGCGAGGTGCTGCGCGTGTCGCGCGCGACGGCGCCGCTGCGGATCGCGCTGCTGGCCGACAACAGCGCGGCCACCTCGCGCCACACCAGCAACTTCCGCGACGCCCTGAAAGGGTTCGTCGCGCGCTTCGGCCCCCCGCACGAGATCGCCTACATCACCCTCGGCGACCGGCCGACCATCGTCACCGAGTACACGTCGGGCGTCGACACGCTCACGCGCGCCGTGGATCGCCTGTTCCCGCAATCGGGCTCGGGCGCCTACGTGCTCGACGGCATCCTGGAGGCGGCGCGCGGACTGCAGAAGCGCGAGGCCGAACGCTCCGCCATCGTCGTGGTGGCCACCGACGGCCCGGAGTTCAGCAACGTGGCCGACGGCCCGGTGCTCGACGCCATCCGCGCGGCCGGGACCGCGCTGCACGTGGTGCTGGTCCAGGAGCACATGACCGCCGCCACCAGCGACGAGCAGCGGTACCGCAACATCGTCTTCGACCGCGGCACCATCGAATCGGGCGGTTCGCGCGATGTCGTGCTCACCAGCATGGCGCTGCCATCAGCCCTGCAGGCGGTGGCCGACGGCCTGCTCGGCCAGTTCGCCGTCACCTACGCGCGCCCCACCACGCTGATCCCGCCCGAGCGGGTGACGGTGAGTGCGGCCAGGCCGGGCCTGGTCGTGCGGGGCACGGCCGCCCGCGCGCCGGCGGGAGGCCTGCCGTGACGACCGGGCGCGCCGGCGTGGCGCTGGCCGCCGCCATCCTGCTGCTCGCCGGCTGGCGGCCGAGCAGCGCCCAGGCACCGCCCGCGCGGCCGCTCCAGCCCTCGTTCCGCACCGGGATCGACGTCGTCTCGCTGAACATCACGGTGACGACGCCCGACCAGCAGTTCGTCACCGATCTCGACGAGCGCGACTTCCAGGTCTACGAGGACGGCGTGCAGCAGCAGATCAGCTTCTTCACGCGGTCGCAACTGCCGATTGCCCTCTCCCTGCTGCTGGACACCAGTGCCAGCATGGACGACAAGATGACGACGGCCCAGAACGCGGCCATCGGCTTCGCCCGCCGCCTGCGCGCAGAGGACCTCGCCCAGGTCGTCGACTTCGACAGCCGCGTGACCATCCTGCAGGGCTTCACCAACGACGGCGCGTCGCTGGAGAAGGCCATCCGCGGCACGGCCGCCGGCGGATCCACGTCGATGTACAACGCGATCTACATCGCGCTGAACGAGATGAAGAAACTGCGGGCGCAGTCGGCCGAGGACATCCGGCGGCGCGCCATCGTCGTGCTGTCGGACGGCGAGGACACGTCGAGCCTGCTGCCCTTCGAGGAAGTGCTCGAGCTGGCCAAGCGCGCGGAGACCGTCGTCTACACCATCGGGATCCGGTCGCGCGATCAGGGAGGCACACGCGGGTTCCGCGAGGCCGAGTTCGTGCTCAAGCAGCTCGCGCACGAGACCGGCGGCCGGTCGTTCTTCCCGACGTCGGTCGAGGAGCTGCCGACCATCTACACCCTGATTGCCAGCGAACTGTCGAGCCAGTACACGGTGGGCTACACGTCGAAGAACCCGCGCCGGGACGGCGGCTGGCGCCGGGTCGTCGTGCGCACCACCCGGCCGAACGTCATCACCCGCACCAAGCAGGGCTACTACGCGCCCTCGCCCTGACCGGCGGACGGCGGACCGCACCGCGGGCCGAGACCCGATCCGCCGCGACGGGTCTATACTGCGCCCCATGCAGCCTGCGACTGTCTACATCGTGGGAGCGGGACCCGGCGACCCGTCGCTCATCACCCTGCGTGGCCTGAACTGCCTGGCTCGGGCCGATGTCGTGGTGTACGACCACCTCGTGCACCCCCGACTGCTGCGCCGGGCACCCGCCGACGCCGAGCGCATCGACGTTGGCGCGGCCGCACCCCAGCCCAGCCAGCAGGACGCCATCAGCCTGCTGCTCGCCGAGAAGGCCCGCGAGGGCCGGACCGTCGTGCGCCTCAAGTGGGGCGACCCCTACGTCTTCGACAGCGGGGGCAAGGAGGCGCTCTTCCTTCACGAGCACGGCATCCCGTTCGAGGTGGTCCCCGGCGTGACGGCACTGGTGGCGACGCCGTGCTACGCCGGCGTTCCCCTCACCTATCCGGGCGCCGGCGATACGCTCGTCCTCGTCCGCGGCCACGAGGACGGCAGCAGCCGGCCGCCCAGGGTGGACTGGGCCGCGGTCGCACGCGTGGACGGGACCATCGTCTGTTACACCGGACCGCGGCAGCTCGCCGAGGTCGTCGACGCGCTGCTGGCCGCCGGGCGCTCGCCACGCGACTCGGTGGCGGTGATTGCGCGCGGCACGCTGCCGGGACAGGTGACGACGCGGGCCGAGCTGGGTCAGCTGCAGGCCCGGCTGCGCGAAGGTCCGCCGCAGCGGGAGGCAGCCGTGCTCGTGGTGGGCGCCGTGGCGGGCCTGCGCGAGCACCTGCGGTGGTTCGATGCGCGGCCGCTGTTCGGCAAGCGCGTTCTCGTCACGCGATCGCGCGAGCAATCGGGTGAGCTGGTGGAGCGGCTCGAGGAGCTGGGCGCGGAGGCCATCGAGGCACCGGCCGTGCGCATCGCGCCGCCGCTGGATGTCGGCCCGCTCGACCAGGCGTGCGCCCGGGCTGGCACCTACGACTGGCTCGTGTTCACGAGCGCCAACGGCGTCGAAGCGTTCATGCGCCGGCTGCTCGCGGGCGCGGGCGACGTGCGCAGCCTGCACGGACCCCGACTCTGCGCGGTCGCCCCGGGCACGGCCGAACGTCTGTCGCGCTGGGGCATCAAGGTGGACCTGCATCCGGCGGAGTTCCGCGCCGACAGCATCCTCGACGCGATCCGCGCGTTCGGTCCGATCGACGGCCGCTCGTTCCTGCTGCCGCGCGCCGACATCCCGCTCGACGTCCTCGCCGGCGAACTCCGGCTGGCGGGCGGCCAGGTGACCGAAGTGGTCGCCTACCGGCGCCTGCACGAACCGCTGCAGCGCGACGAGGGCGGCAACGACATCTACCGGATGCTGCTCGACCGTCAGATCGACGTCGTCCTCTTCACGAGCGCGTCGACGGTGCACAACCTGGCGATCAGTCTCGGCGAGGAACAGGCCGCCGACCTGCTGCAGGCCACGACCGTGGCCTGCATCGGTCCTGTGACCGCGGCGGCGGCCCGCGATCTCGACATCGAGCCGACGGTCGTCGCCACCGACTTCTCGATCGCGGGCCTCGTGCAGGCTGTCGTCGATCACTATGCGGCCGCGGGGACCGCGGGACCACGCTGAACGCTACTTCTTCGAGTTCTTCGCGTTCTTCGGAGCCTTCGTGACCTGCGCGCCAGCGGTCTCCCGCGCCGCACGGTACTCGGCCCACCTGCGACGCATCCGCTCGGACAGCGCCTTGCGCGCCTCGTCCGACAGCCGGTTGGTGCGGGTGCGCTTGGCGGCCTTGCGCCGTCGCGCGGCGGGTTCGGGCGCAACCTTGGCCGCTGCCGACGCGACGCTCGCACTCGCCCCCCGGCGCAGGTGCTCCGCGTAGGCCTCCAGCTTGACGAGGCGCGCGCGGGTCTCTTCCAGTTCGCGCTCGACACCGGCCAGCGCCAACTGGACGAACTCGGGAGATTGGAGAAGGGACGGCAGTGACAGACTCCGGGCGGTACGGCGTGCCATTCAGGGACTCCTCGAAAGTGGGCGCACGTCAGTCGTGCCGCCCAGCCTCGTATCATAGTCGCGGCGAGGCGATCGTGCCGAGTGCGAACGTGTCTGCTGGCGCTCACCCGGACGATCTTCACTTGCCCACCGGCCCCTGGTCACTGCCGGGACCGCCGCCGTTGTCACCAGTCGCACCGGGTTCACGATGATGCCCAGGCCCCGCACCTGGCTGCTCGTGCTGCTCTCCCTGCTCGGGGCCGGGACGCTCGTGGTCGCGATCCTGGTCGGCGCAGGCGCGTGGTTCTTCGCCCGCCACGTGCAGGTGAGCAGTGCGCCCGCCGAGTCGGCAACGGCAGCCTTCGACGAGATCCGCCGTCGCTTCGAGGGCCAGACGCCGTTGATCGATCCCTCCGCCTCCGGCGGCACGGCCATTGCCGAACTCGAGCGCCGGCGCGCCGCCTACACGGGTCCGTTGCCGGACTCCTTCAGGCTGGTGGTCTGGGACAAGCGCGAGCAGCGGCTGGCGCGGCTCTCCTTCCCGTTCTGGATGCTCCGGTTCCAGGGCGACGAGACCCTGCGGATCAACGTCGACGGCTTCAGCCTCGACGAACTGGGCGTCACGGCGGAGGACATTCGCCTCGCCGGCCCCGCACTGATCCTCGATCGCGAGAACGCGACGGGACGCGTGATCGTGTGGACCGAGTAGGTCACCGGCGTCAGCCAGACAGGACACCTGCGGCCGATGCGCCGGACCGGCATCGGGTTCGGCCGGCTCCGGAGTCGATCGCCAGCCTGGCACGTCACTTGAAGAAGTCGTGGGCGTTCCCCGGTTGGAGGACCCCATGAAGCGCACACTTCACCTTTCGACGATCGCCCTCGCGGCGCTGACCCTGCTGTGGATCGCGACCCCGACCGCCGAAGCCCAGGTGCGGCGGGGCCAGCCCGGTCGTGACACGTGGGATCGGGGCTACGGCTACGACGTGTGGCGCGGTCCCGGATTCGACCAGGGTTTCGACGACGGGTACCGCGAGGGCCGCAAGGCGTCGCGTGACGGCCAGCGTCCCGACCCGTTCCGCGAGCGCCGGTACCGCGATGCCGATCGCGGGTACCACCGCCGCTACGGCTCGCGCGAACTCTACCGCCAGGCCTACCGCGACGGCTTCCGGTCGGGCTACGAGCGAGGCTATCGCGAGAACCGGCGGTGGTCGCGCGACCGGTTCCTGTTCGAGTTCGGCTACCGGCGCCGCTGGTAGCGGCCTCGTCCGGCGGTGAGCGGGCGTCCCCGGTCGCGGCGGCGGCCGGGGACGCGGCGGCAGGCCCGGGTCACGCGTCGAAACGCGGCGCGATCAGGTTCTCGAAACTGAAGATCTCGTCCCACTGCGCCGCGGTGAGCAGGCCGCGGCGCTCGACCACGATCTCGCGCAGCGATCGGCCGCTCTCGTGCCCTTCGCGCGCGATCTCCGCGCACAGCTTGTAGCCGAGCGCGGGCTTCAGCAGCGTGACGATGCCGAGCGAGTTCAACACCATGTCGCGGGCGCGCTCCACGTTGGCCGTGATGCCCTCCACGCAGCCCTCGCGCAGCGTGTTCATCGCCCGCTCCATCGTCGTGATCGAGGTGAACAGCGCGAAGGCGATCACGGGTTCCATCACGTTCAACTGCAACTGCCCCGCCGAGGCCGCCAGCGTCACGGTGAGATCGAGGCCGATGACGAGGAACCCCACCTGGTTGACCACTTCGGGAATCACCGGGTTCACCTTGCCGGGCATGATCGACGAGCCCGGCTGCTTCTGCGGCAGGTTGATCTCGCCCAGCCCGCAGCGGGGACCCGACGCCAGCAGGCGGAGGTCGTTGCAGATCTTCGTCAGCTTGGCCGACGTGCGCTTGAGCACGCCCGACAACTGCACGTAGGCGCCGGTGTCGGAGGTGGCCTCGACGAGATCGTGCGCGAGCACGAAGTCGATGCCGGTCAGGTCGGCGAGATGACGCGTGGCCAGCGCCGGATAGCCCGGTGCGGCCGTCACTGAGGTGCCGATCGCGGTGGCGCCGAGGTTCACTTCGCGCAGCAACCCGCACACCTCGGTGATGCGCTGCCCCTCCTCGCCCATCGTCGTGCCCCACCCGTGGAACTCCTGCCCGAGCGACATCGGCACCGCATCCTGCAGGTGCGTGCGGCCCATCTTCAGCACGCGCGCGAACTCCTCGCCCTTGGCGAAGAAGGCCTGCCGCAGGCGGCCGAGCGCGTCCAGGTAGCCGCGAAGGCGCAGGATCAGCGCCAGGCGCAGCGCCGTCGGGTAGGCATCGTTGGTGGACTGCCCGAAGTTGACGTGATCGTTCGGGTTGACGTGCTGGTAGTCGCCCTTCGCGTAGCCCAGCGACTCCAGCGCGAGGTTGGCGATCACCTCGTTGGCGTTCATGTTGGTGGAGGTGCCCGCCCCGCCCTGGATGAAGTCGGTGACGAACTGGTCGAGCAGGTCGCCCGCAATCAGCCGATCGCAGGCGGTGAGGATCGCGCCGGCGATGCGCGGGTCGAGCACGCCCAGGTCGCGGTTGGCCATCGCGGCGGCCTTCTTCACGTAGCCGAGCGCCTGTACCAGACAGGGCTCGGCGGCCATGGAAACCCCGGTGATGTGGAAGTTCTCCTTGCCCCGCAGCGTCTGGACGCCGTAGTAGGCGTCATCGGGCAGTTCCCTGGCGCCCAGGAAATCCTTCTCGATTCGTGGCACGGCGGCCCTCCTTCCTCGGCACGAGCATACAGGAGCGCCATCGCACGGCTGGCCGCAGCAGGGCCGGCTGACACGGCCCGGAAGCGGACCGCTGCTGACACCCGGGCGCCTCCGCCGGCCGTGGCGTCAGGAATTTTTCGTGGTTATTGGACGATTGACATTATTCAAGACTATAATCTGCTCCGCCCCATGCACAGGCCGATGCTCCCACCGGCGCTCTTGCTGCTCCTGCTGGTTGCCGCGGGCTGGAGTCAGGCGCCCATCGGCGACGGGCCTGACTGGTGCCGCCCGCTCGGCGTGCGCGCGGGCAGCCTGCCGGACTCGGCCCTCCATTCGGCCTGGGTCGACGAGACGTCGCGCCCGCCGGATGTCGGCGTCGAACCGCTCCACGACATCATCCCGACCTCGTCAGGCACGTTTCTTCCCCCCGCGGCGCCTCCGCAGAGCCCCGTCGTCACGGTGCTGTCGCTTCGCAGCGGGCGAAGCCCTCCTCCCACGTCCTGATCCCGCCGGCATGGCGGCATAGGTGAGGTTTCTGAGCGATCTCGGCCGTCCCCCCGGGGGCGACGATCGGCTGCTCAGGCCACAGTCACTTGGTTTCGCAGGAATTGAGGGGAGCCGATGCAGGTTCCCGGCATACGTCGTTTCATCGGCGCGCAGAGGCCCGCCGGAGCCGGTACGCCGTCGATCGCAGACGGCCAGCGCCGGGCGTGGCGCCGCTTCGTGGGTGCGCTCGTGCTGGCGTGGGTCGCGCTGGTGGCGATCGTGCTGTACATCCAGCCGGTCAACAGGGCCGTCGACTACCTGACGCTGCGGCACCTGCAGACGCCCACTTTCGAACCCGCGCCGCCGGCCCAGCCCGTCGGCACCACGCTGGCGCACGTGTGGACCGACCTCCGGTCGCAGGCCGGCATCCGGTTCCTCCACGACCTGCTGCCCACCCAGGGCGGCGTGCTGTGGATTGCCGTGCTCGTCGCGCTGGTGGTCGCCTTCGATTTCCAGGACATCCGCAGCCCACGGAACCTCGAGCTGGCGTCGCTGCTGGTGGTGGGGTTCCTGATGTTCGACATCCTGCGTTTCTTCGACCTGCTGACTGACCCCACCTACTTCCAGGTCATGGACTGGGTGTTCACCGGCATCGTGGCGGCGAGCCTGTGGCTGGCCGCCCGTGCCGCGTGGCGTCTGCGTCATCCCTACCGCACGCCCTGGACGCCCAACCTGCCGGCCCGCGCGCTCGTGGTGCTGACGATCGTCCTGCTGTCGCTCAACGCGATGATCACGGTCGTGCGCGAGCCCGACGATGCCGGGTTCTACACCAACCTGGGCGGACAGCGGCTGCGCGAGCGCGGGATGTTCTCCTACGGCGATCCCATGCTGACCGGATCGCCCGCGGCGGCCTACGGCCCCGTGCTGTTCCTCGCGCACGTGCCGTTTCAACTCCTGTTCGATCCGCATCCGGCCAACCCGCCGAAGCCGCCGGACCCGGTGCGCAGCGGGCTGTTCTACCGCCTGCCGCCGTTGCAGGCCTCACAGCTTGCCACGCTGGCGTTTCACCTGATGGGCGTGACGGCGCTGGTGCTGGCCGTGCGGCGGCTGGCCGGCGCGCGGGTGGCCTGGGGCGTGGCCGCCCTCTACTGCGGCAGCGCCTACGTGCTGGGGGTTGGCGGAGCGAGAGAGTCGATCGGCGGCCTCACGTTCATCTCCCACACCGCCGCGCCGGCGCTGACGCTGGCCGCCTTTGCCTGTCTCGGGTCGCCACTGGCGGCGGGAGCGCTCCTCGCCCTGGGCGTCGCCACGGTCTTCTACCCGCTGTTCTTCGTGCCCGCATGGCTCGGCTACTTCTCACGCGACCGATCCACGGCGCTGCGGTTCCTGGGCGGCATCGCACTGGCGGCGATCGTCGTCGGCGGCCCGGTGCTCGCCCGATCGCGCGCCATCGACGGCCACAGCCTCATCGGCACCGTCGTCCGCGAGACGCTCGGACACCACCAGAGTTCGGAAGCCTACGGCACGACGCCGTTTGGCTTCTGGGGCCAGCGCGAGGGCGTGCGCGGCTGGCTGCAGCGCGAGCTGGTTCACGGGCAGGCCGTCACCACGCCCATGTTCCTGCTGGTCGCCGGACTGGCGATCCTGGCGTTCTTCCCGGCACGGCGCGCAACCCCGCAGCAACTGGCACTGCTCAGCGCGGCGCTCGCCGTGCTCGTCGACGTCTGGAAGATCCTCGGCACCGGGGTCTACGTCACGTGGTACTACCCGCTGCTGCTCATCGGGTTCTTCGCCTACGGCGACCAGGCGCGGGAAGAGCCGGTCACGCCGGGCGACGCCGCGACGCGGTTGGAGCGACACCATGCGTGATCGCGAGTTCCAGCGAACCTTCGCGCCGGCGCTGGCCGGTGCCGGCGTCACGCTGGCCGGCGCGTCAACGGATCGCGACGCGGCCGCCGGCGAGTCGCGCTTCCTGCGGGCCCTGGTCCCGGCCCTGATCGCCACCAGCGTCGCGGTGGCCGACGTCACGATGGAACCGGCGGTGCTCGACGCCGCATGGCAGTTCCTTGCGGCGCAGGTGGCAGCCTTGCCCTGGCCGCTGCGGTTCGGGTTGTCGGCCGGCCTGCTGCTATTCCGCCTGGACGTGCGGGCGCACCACCTGACCAGCTTCTGCGCGCTGGCGCCATCGCAGCGCGTCGACGCGGTCCAGCGCTGGATGGAGAGCCCGATCGCGCCGTTGCGTCTGGTCTTCGGTCCGTTGCGGAGCCTCGCGGTGCTCGCCTGCTACGAGGCGCGAGAGGGCGTGAGGCTCGAGCAACCGCCGGCGTCCCCGGCCGGCTCTCCCGGGCTGCGGGCGGCCGGCGACACCCGGGCGTCCACCCCGCGCGCGACGTCGCCCGCCCGTGCATCCAGCGGGTTCCGACGGGAGCGTGCGGGAGCCCTCGTCGTCGGTTCCGGTGCCGGCGGCGCCGTGACGGCCCTCGAACTCGCGCTGCACGGCCACGACGTGCTGATGCTCGAGGAAGGTGAGGATCCCGGCGAGCCGCTGTCCGACGCTGGCGCCACCGGCACGATGGCCAGGCTCTACCGCCACAGGGGGATGACCCCGATCCTCGGTCACGTGCCGATTGCCTACGTCGAGGGCCGCTGCGTTGGCGGCAGCACCGAGATCAACAGCGGGTTCTGGCATCGGCCGCCGCTCGAGTCGGTGCTGCGCTGGCGGGCGCAATACGACCTGGCGTGCGCCGGCCCGGAAGATCTCAGGCCGCACTGGGAATGGGCCGAACGCCTGCTCGGCGTCGGCCTGGCCGAGGACGGCTGGCCCCGCAGCTCAGAGGTCTTCGCGCGCGGCGCGCAGGCGATGGACTGGGCCGTGAGCGAAGTGCCGCGCACGGCGGCGCGCGCACGCACGGGGAGACCGGGGCCGGACGCGTCGCGCCAGCCTGGCCCGGGCATGACCCGCAGCCTCATCCCGCGCGCGATCGAGGCGGGCGTCCGCCTCATGCCACGGTGCCGCGTCGAGCACCTCGAGACCCGCGGCTCGCGCGTCACCGCCGCCATCGTCCGGCATCGCCGTGCCGACGGCACGACCGAACGGATTCGCGTGGAACCCGATCATCTCTTCGTGTGCGCCGGCGCCACGGAAACGCCCGCGCTCCTGCGACGGTCGGGGGTGACCGCCAACGTCGGCAACTCACTGCGAATCCATCCCATGCTGAAGGTGGCGGCGCTGTTCGCCGATGAGGTTGGCTCGGGGCCCGCGACGATCCCGCTACTGCAGGTGAAGGAGTTCTGGCCGGAGATCGTGCTCGGCGGCGCCTTCTTCAGCCCGGGCCACCTGGCGGTGGTGCTCGCCGAGAACTGGCGCGAGAACCGCGAGAAGATGGACAGCCTGAGTCGTATGGCCTGCTACTACGTCGGCGTTCGCGGCACCGGGTGCGGCCAGGTCCGGCCCTCCCGCCTCGAGCCCGATCGCGCCGTCATCCGGTACGAACTGTCGGGCGAGGACATGTGGAACCTGAGCCGGGGCCTCGCGCGCCTGGCCATGCTCCTGCTCGAAGGCGGCGCGCTCGAGGTGCTGCCCGCCGTGCGGGGACTGCGGAGCATCCGCAACGAGGTGGACGCCGTCCGCTGGCTCGACGACCGCCTCGACGGCCGGGCCTGCAGCCTCACCACGGTGCACGCGTTTTCCACGTGCCCGATCGGCGAACGCCGCGATCGCTGCGCCGCGGACTCCTTCGGCAGGCTGAACGGGATGGAGAACCTCTACGTGAACGACGCGAGCATGATCCCCGACAGCCCGGGCGTGAACCCGCAGGGCACCATCATGACCTTCGCGCGCCGCAACGTGCTGCACTTCTGCGATGAGCACCCCGCCTGAACCCCACCCCCGCGCCCTGACGCTCGTCACCGGCGGCTCCGGATGGCTTGGCGCACGGCTGGTCGAGGCCCTCGCGCGAGGTCTGCCCGACGTGCCGGCGCTCGCCAGGCCCGTTTCGCCGGTCGAGATCCGGTGTCTGGTTCGCGATCCGGCGGAAGCGTCGGCGTTCCCCGGCCTCACCGGGATCACCTGCGTGCCGGGGGATCTCACCGTCTCCGGCTCGCTGGACGCGTTCTTCGAAGGCGCGCAGGGCGCCACGCTCTTCCACTGCGCGGGCGTGATTCACCCGCGGCGCGCCGCCGATTTCGAGGCCATCAATGCGGCGGGCACGCGCCGTGTGGTGGAGGCCGCGGCGGCGGCCGGCGTGCGGCGCCTCGTCCACGTGTCGTCGAACTCGCCCTTCGGCGCCAACCCGCGTCGCGATCACCTCTTCGACGAGGCCGCGCCCTACAACCCCTACATGGGCTACGGGCGCAGCAAGATGGCCGCCGAGCAGGCCGTGTGGGCCGCGGGCGAGGCCGGCCGCCTCGAGACCGTGATCGTGCGGGCGCCCTGGTTCTACGGCCCCGGACAACCCGACCGGCAGACGCAGTTCTTCTCGATGATCCGCAAGGGGGGCTTCCCGCTGATGGGCGACGGGGGGAATCGGCGCTCGATGGCCTACGTCGACAACCTGTGCCACGGCCTCCTGCTGGCCGCCGCTTCCCCGCAGGCGCGCGGCCAGGCGTTCTGGATCGCCGACGAGCGTCCGTACTCGATGAACGAGATCGTCGACACGGTGGAGCACGTCATGGAGCGGGACTTCGGCCTGGCCGTGTCCCACAAGCGCCTCCGGGTGCCGTCGCTGGTGGCCGACCTCGCGCGGGTGGCCGATCGCCTCGTCCAGGGCGTGGGCCTCTACGAACAGCGGGTGCACGTCCTGTCGGAGATGAACCTCACGATTGCCTGCTCGATCGACAAGGCGCGCCGCGAACTGGGCTACCGCCCGGCCATCGATCTCGAAGAGGGCATGCGCCGCAGCCTGGCGTGGACGCTCGCGCGCGGACTCACCGTATGAGCGCGCCGGAGGAACGACCCGTGGCGCCGGCAGTCGGCCGCCCGCGACGCACGGTGCTGGTCACCGGCGGCGCGGGCTATTTCGGCAGCGTGCTGGTCGGACGGCTGCTCGAGGCGGGCCACGCGGTGCGCGTGCTCGATGTCAACCGGCCGGACCCGGTGCCGCCGGGCGTGGAGGTCGTGCAGGCCGACGTGCGCCACGCGCCGGCCGTGCGCGCGGCCTGCGAGGGCGTGGATGCCGTGCACCACAACGTCGCGCTCGTGCCGCTGGCCCGCGACCGGGTCGGGTTCTGGTCGGTCAACGAGGGCGGCACGCGCGCGGTGATGGAGGCCGCCCTCGCGGCCGGCGTGCGCAAGGTGGTGCACATGTCGTCGAGCGCCGTCTACGGCGCGCCCGACCGCAACCCCGTCGACGAATCGACGCCCGCCCGGCCCGGCGAGGACTACGGCCGGGCGAAGCTGGCGGCCGAGGGCGTGTGCCGCGAGTTCCGCGCGCGCGGCCTCGACGTCACCATCATCCGCCCGCGCACGATCCTGGGTCACGGGCGGCTCGGCATCATGCAGATCCTCTTCGACTGGATCCAGCGTGGCGCCGCGGTGCCGGTGCTCGGCGGCGGGCGCAACGTCTACCAGTTCGTGCACGCCGACGATCTCGCCGAGGCGTGCCTGGCCGCGGCCGAACGTCCGGGCGCGGCCGAGTACAACATCGGCGCCGCATCCTTCGGCACGATGTACCAGACGCTGGACGGGCTGGTGCGGCACGCGGCAACGGGCAGCCGCATCGTCTCGCTGCCGATGTGGCCCGCGGAAATCGGCATGCGCGCGGCGGCGCGGCTGGGCCTCTCGCCGCTGGGGCCGTACCACGCGCTGATGTACGGCCGATCGCTCTGGTTCGACATCGGCCGGGCGCGCGCCGAACTCGGGTTCGCCCCGCGCCACTCGAACCTCGCCACGCTGTGCGACTCCTACGACTGGTACGTCGCCCACCGCGCGCAGGTCCTGGCCCGCCGTGGCGCGTCGCCCCACTCGATGGCGCTCGAGCCGCGCGCCCTTCGCCTCCTGCCGGCCCTGCTCGCCTGGCTGCCGGCGGCCCGGAGCTGACGGGATGCCGCTGCCCCATGCCATCGTGCTGTTCGACATCGTCGTTTGCGGTGTCCTCGCACTCGACTTCGTCCTGATCCGGCGCGCCGACACCAGGGTCGTGGCACGCGCGGCCGCGGCGCTGCTGGCCGTGGCGCTGGTCGCGCTGGTCTTCGTCGCGGATCGGCCGGTGGAGGCCGCCGCGATCGGCGCGACCGTCGTCGTCACGGCGCTCATCGGCTACGCGAACGCCCTGGCGTTCCTCAAGCGCGGCATCACCTTCTCCGTGATTCTCAACCACTCGCGGCCGCAGTCGGTGCGGCGCCCCGACCGCGACTTCATCGGCATCGAGGGCCGGCTGCAGGAGATGCAGGACAACGGCTGGATCGCCGGCGCGGGCGATGCATGGACGCTCACCGCGAGCGGCCACCGGGTGGTGCGCATGCGGCGATGGTTGCTGCGCCTGCTGCGCACGGAGGCGGTCGGATGATCGCCGCCGGCATCGCCTTCGCCTCGGTCGCCGCCATCGCGGTGTCAGAGACCATCGGGCGCGGGACCGTCGTCTACACGCGCGTGCTGGGCCTGGCCACGTCCTACGCGCTGGCGTGCGCGGCGGCAGGCGCGTTCGTGATCTGGTCGGGCGGCGGGGCGGCCGGCGCCGCGGCGGTCGCACTGTCGGTGGTCCCGGTGATGGCGGCATGGCTCGGGTTCAGGATCCACCTGTCGAACTCGATCACGCTCGAGCTGGCCGATCTCATGGCCGACGGACGCCCCCGGGACCTGCCGCAGATTGAAGAGGCATACGACGTCGACGCGCACGCCTCGCGCCGCGTCGAGATCCTGCGCGAGGGCGGCTACCTCTCCCGCGATGCCGACGCGAGCCTGCTCGACACGCCCCGGACCCGGCTCGTGCTCCTGCTGATCCGCGTCCTCTGCGGCCCGGGCGGACCCCGGGCGGTCGCGGAGATGACCAGGCGCAAGGCCGGGGACGGAGACGGGAGGATTCCAGCCGCGCTCGCGCGCCGGTGAGCCCGCTGTCGCCGCGACGCGGAGGATGGCCGGTCGGTTACCCGCCGGCCTTCGCGTCAGAACCGCAACGCGAGCCCCACCGTCGCCCGGGTGAACTCGAGCGTGCCCCGCTCCAGCGAGAAGAACCCCTCGTCGGAATCCTGGAGGCTGCGGAAGTGGCGGAAGTCACCGCGGATACCGACCCGATCGCTGAAGAAGATCGAGACGCCCGCACCGAAGTTGTAGCCGAGGTTGTTGCGCGAGAACTCGAGCAGGTCGCCGAACCCCTCGACGCGCTGCCGGATCAGCCCGAGCCCCGCCGACGCGTACGGCCGCACGCCTGGTCCGGATCGGGCGTGGCCGGCGGTGCCGAGCACGACGTTGCCCATGATCGTGGTGACGCTGTTGGCGCCAAGCAGCGAGGTTTCGGACTCGCCGAAGAAGTCGGGGGCGAACGCGAAGTCGACCTCGAAGCCGAGCATCCCGCCGCCGGCCCCGAGGACGGCCCCGTAGATCCTGGGCTTCTCCTCCTGCGCGCGCTCGATGGTACCACCGAAACCGACGCCCAGGTAGGGGGCGATGTACCCCTGGGCGGACGCGAGCGCCGGCATCGCAAGCACGCCGAGACAGAACGAGGCTGAGCGGAACGCGGCACGCATCATGCGAGGACTCCACCGTGCCCCGGTGAGCCGAACCAGCGGGGCACGGCCGTGTGGCCGGGAGCGCGGGGCTGGCGCCGCGATCGTAGCACCCCGCGCGCCTGCGCTACCATGCGCGGAGGCGGAGGTTCCCTGATGCGCCGGTTCGTTCGTGCACTCTGCAGCCTGTCTGTTGCCGCGGGCGTCGTCGCGGCGTTCGTCGGAACACCAGGTGCCCAGGCGCCGCAGGCCGATCTCGTGATCCGCGGCGCCCGCGTCGTCGATGGCACCGGCGCCTCCTGGTACCTCGCCGATGTTGCCGTGAAGGGCGATACGATCGTCGCCATCGGACGCGGCCTCGCCACAACGGGCACGCGCGAGATCGACGCGACAGGCCTCGTGCTCGCGCCGGGCTTCATCGACCTCCACACCCACGCCCGCCGAGGCATCTTCGACGTCCCGACGGCCGACAACTACGTCAGGCAGGGCGTCACCACGCTGTTCGAAGGGCAGGACGGCAGCTCGCCGCTTCCCCTCGGCCCCTTCCTCGAGAAGATCGCTGCCACGCGCATCTCGCCGAACTTCGGCATGTTCGTCGGACAGGGATCGGTCCGCGCCGAGGTCGTGGGCGAGGTCGACCGTCCGGCCACCGGCGACGAGCTGGAACGGATGCGGTCGATCGTGCGGGCGGCGATGCGCGACGGCGCGTTCGGCCTGAGCACCGGCCTGTTCTACGTGCCCGGGACCTTCGCGCCCACCGCGGAGGTGGCCGAACTCGCGAGGGTCGCGGGCGGGATGGGCGGAATCCACGTTTCGCACATGCGGAACGAGTCGTCGAAGGTCGTCGACTCGGTGCGGGAGACGATCGCCATTGGCGAGCTGGGCGGGCTGGCCACCCAGGTGACGCACCACAAGATCATCGGGCGCGCCAACTGGGGGCGCAGCGTCGAGACGCTGCGGCTGGTGGACGAGGCGCGCGCGCGCGGTGTGGACGTCTCCATCGACCAGTATCCCTACACCGCCTCGAGCACCAGCGTGCAGGCCGCGCTGCTGCCGGCCTGGGCGCAGGAAGGCGGCCGCGATGCGGTGCTCGCCCGGCTGCGGGACCCGGACACGCGGGCGAGGATCAAGGCGGCGACGATCGCCCTGATCGAGAACGAGCGCGGCGGCGGCGATCCGCAGAACGTCCAGATCGCCGCCTGCAACTGGAACCCCTCGCTCGCCGGCCGGCGACTGGGCGACATCACGAAGGGCCGCGGCCTGGAGCCCACCATCGAGCATGCGGCCGACACCGCGCTCTGGATCGTGGAACAGGGCGGCTGCGCCGGCATCTTCCATGCGATCGGCGAGGATGATCTCGTCCGCATCCTGAAGCACCCCGCGACGATGATCGCCTCCGATGGCGAGGTGCCGATCTTCGGGCGCGCCTCGCCCCATCCCCGCAGCTACGGCACGTTCGTCCGCGTGCTCGGCCGCTACGTGCGCGAGCAGGGCGTGCTCACGCTCGAGGACGCCGTGCGGAAGATGACCTCGCTGCCGGCGCAGCGCGCGGGCCTCGCCGACCGCGGCGCCGTGAAGGCCGGCCTGCGCGCCGATCTCGTGCTGTTCGATCCGGCGCGCGTGACCGACCGCGCCACCTTCGAGCAGCCCCATCAGTACGCCGACGGCGTGTTCGCGGTTGTCGTCAACGGCGAGGTGGTGTTCGAGAAAGGGGCCATGACGGCGGCGCGGCCTGGACGGGTGCTGCGAGGGCCTGGCTTCGGCCGCTGAGGCGGTGTGGCCTGCTCGCCACGCGATCTCCGCCTGAGGGCGGAGCCCGAACCCGTGGCCGGCCACATGACCGGCTGAAGCGTGGACCGGGTGCCCTTGATTGGCGGAAGAGGCTCAAGGATAATCACGAGGATAATCACGAGAATTCTGGTTTTTCACGTGAATCGCACGCTCCGACACCTCGCCCGGCCGATCGTCATCGCATGGCTGGCCCTGATCGCCGCCGTGCCCGGCGCGATCGCCGCGGAGACCTGCGTCTCCGGCGACTTCGACGGCGACGGGTACGGCGATCGCGCGGTGCTCGATCGACACGAGCCGTCAGTCGTCCGCGTCTGGCTGTCGAAGAGCCGTCGGGTTCACGTGATGCGGGCCCGGGTGACGCTTTCGGCGATCGCCGCCAGGGATTTGAACGGCGATCGCAGGGCCGAGCTCGTTGCACGCGGCGCGAAGGCCAGCCTTCATGTCTGGACGCTGGGCCGTTCCGGCTTCCGCGCGTTCGGTCCCCGAGAGGCCCGGGTGCACGTTCTCCCGGTCCCGCCACGACACCACGTCGACGATCGGAGGGCCTCTGGCGGCCCTCTGGTTTCGACATCCGGGCCCGACGCGCCGGCGACGCCTCCGGCGACGCGACCCGGGATGGCCGCGCCCGCCGATTCGTGCGGCACGTTGCGCCCGGCCATCGTCCTCACAGCAGGCCGCGGCGCCTCTCCCTCCCGTCCCCGCTCTCCACCTCCGCACGTGGTCTGATCCGGTAGCCGATGTCCCTGGCGCACCGCCGTGCTGCCGCCGGCAGCGATCCGGGCGCGCAAACGTCGAGACCGGTTGTGCCGCCGCACGGGCTGCCGTGCACCGGGAGAGGCATCTGCCGTCTCCCGCGCATGCGCGGCGGCGGCCGCGGCGCGATGACCAGCATGTGACGCGCCACGCGACAACGTGACAGATTCGAGGCCGCTGCATGGACCTGCTGCCCGTGTCGGATTCCTGGCCGTACTGGGTCGTCTTCATCGCCGCGATCATCGAGGGCGAAGTGGCGTACGTCGCCGCGGCGGCGCTCGTCGCCCAGGGACAGTTGAATCCCGTGGCCGTGGCGGCGGCCGGCGCGCTCGGCGCGACGATTGGCGACCAGGCGTTCTTCTTCGCGCTGCGTGGGCGCCTGGCGAAGTGGGTGGCGAGGTATCCCTCGCTGGAACGGAAGGCCGCGCCGCTGCTGGGCTGGGTCCGGCGTCACGACGCATTCATGATCCTGCTGATCCGCTTCGCGCCAGGCCTGCGGATCGCGATTGCGGTGGCCTGCGCCTGGGTCGGCGTGTCGGCCGTCAGGTTCTCGATCTTGAGCCTGTTCTCGGCGGTCGTGTGGGCCGTCGCGCTGCTCGTGCTCGTGGGATGGCTCGGCCCGACCTACCTGGCGCGGTTCGGGCTGGAAGGCTGGAAGGGCGCGTTGCTCGCCGGCGCCGTCGTCCTTGGCCTGTTCAAACTGCTGGCCCTGTTCGAGCGCCGCGTCATCGGCAGTCCTGACGCGGCCTGACGGCGGGGTCCCGTGCCGGCGCCGGCACGAACTGCCGCGGGTGTCCCGTCCGCCCGCCGTGCAGCTCCTGGACAGGTGACGGACGCCGGCAAGTCGTTGGAGCAGGTGATCATGGCCGCCATTGGAAGGTTCGGATCTCGAGTCGTGCCGGAGTTGCCGGCGATCATCCGGGAGTGTCGTGCGCGGCGTCAACTCGTCGAGGGGCCGTACATCGAGGCGTTCGAGCAGGAGTTCGCCCGCCTGCTTGGGGCCGGGCACGTCCGCGCCTGCTCCACCGAATACGGCCGCATGGCCCTCTACTTCATCCTGAAGTCGATGGACCTCCCGCCGGGATCCGAGATCATCGTCCCCGCGTTCACCTTCTGGGTCGTGCCGGAGATCACGCGCGTCGCCGGGCTCACGCCGGTGTTTGCCGACATCGATCCGTCGACGTTCACGCTCACGGCCGACGCCGTGCGGCGGGCCCTCACGCCGAGGACCCGCGCGGTGCTGCCGACGCACCTCTACGGCCTGGCGTGCGACATGGATCCGATCCTCGAGCTCGCCCGCCAGCACGACCTGAAGGTGATCGAGGACTGCGCGCACTCGCTTGGCGCCGAGTACAAGGGGCGCATGGTCGGGACGCTTGGCGATGCCAGCTTCTTCAGCTTCCAGGCCTTCAAACCGCTGAACACCTTCGGCGGGGGGCTTGCGTGGGTGCGCGACGCCGAACTGGCGAAGCGGGTCGGCGCGCTGGCCGACGCCGAGGCGTGGCCGACCGAGAAGCGCGTGGAGAGCATCCTGTGGCAGGGCAGGCTGCAGCGAACCTTCATCCGGCCGAAGGTGTTCACCTGGTCGCTGTTTCCCGTGTGGTACGTCGCCTCGTTCACCGGCAGCAAGCCTGAGGAACGGTTGTGGGAGCGTGTGCGGCCCCTGGCGCCGCTTCCGGATCACTATCGGGGCCGGTTCACCAACGTTCAGGCCGCCATAGGACTTGCCGGCCTGAGTCGTCTGCCGGAGTACATCGAGCGGACGCGGCGCCACGCGCGCATCCTCGACGACATCCTGGGCGGGGTCGACGGCGTGACGATCCCCAGGATTCCGGCCGGACAGACGCACGTTTACTATCAGTACTGCCCGTACGTGCCCGACAGCGAACTCGTCGTGAAGCGCTGCATCCGGCGCGGCGTCGACGTGGCGCCGATGCACGTGGACGTGTGCACCTCGATGAGCCTGTTCGGGTGGACCGGCCCGGCGATGCCTGGCGCCGAGCACGCCGCGACGGCCGTCCAGGTTCCCGTCTACGAGTCGCTGCAGGATGCCGAGGTGGAGCGTGTCGGACGCCTCGTGCGCCAGCAGGTGGAGCGTCTCACCGCAGCGGCGTAAGAATCCCGGCAGGTCGAGGCCTCAGTGGCGGTCCGTCGCGTCGGGCGATCCGACACTCAAGGGAGCCAGCCACCGAACGACCCGGGGCCTGCGAGATGCTTACGCCTCGGACGGAGCGGCGTGCCGTCGTGTCCGAGGACGTCCCATCAACAGCACGAACGGCGTAATGACAAGGAAGATCACCGCGAGCAGCCGGAAGGCATCGAGGAACGCAAGCAGGGCTGCCTGACGCTGCACCAGCCCCATCAGCACGGCGTAGGCCTGCTGCGTCGCCGTCGTGACGTCGGCGCCGCGTGCGACGAACAGCGCCGGAAGCCCCGTCAGCAGCCGCTGCGTTTCGGGCGCGTACGGCGTCACGTGCGCGCCGATGACGTTCACGTGCACCTGCTGCAGCCGCGCGAGGAGCGTCGTGACCGTAGCGATGCCGATGCTGCCGCCGACGTTTCGCATCAGGTTGAACAGGCTCGTGGCGTTGCCCATCGCCTCGTTCGCAATCGGGTCCATCGTGATCGTCGTCAGGGGCACGAACAGCATCCCGAAGCCGATACCCTGCAGAATCTGCGGCCAGAAGAAGTCCCAGTAGCCGGCGTTGAGATCGAGCATCGCGAACCAATACAGCGTCGCGGCGCCAACGAGCAGGCCGGCGCCAAGCAGCTTGCGCGGATCGACCCGCGACATGAGAACGCCGACCACAGGCGTCACGACCAGCATGCCGATGCCGCGCGGCGCCATCGCGATGCCGGCCTGCAGTGGCGGATACCCCATGAGCGTTTGCAGCAGGATCGGCAGCAGCACAAGGCTGCCGTACAGCACGAAACCCATCAGCGTGACCAGCGCAACGCCGACGCTGTAAGTCCGATTCGTGAACACGCGAAGATCGATGACCGGGTGACGCGCGCGCAGCTCGTGTATGACGAGCAGCACGAGCGATACGACACCAATCGCGAGGAGCGATGCGATCAGGTGCGAGGCGAGCCAGTCTTCTTCCTGGCCCTTGTCGAGCGCAATCTGCAACGTCGCAATGCCGACGGTCAGCAGCCCGATGCCCCAGTAGTCGACCATCGCCGATCGCCGGCGGATGTACGGCGGATCGAAGATGAAGCGGCGGATCATCGCCAGCGCGAGCATGCCAACCGGGATGTTGATGTAGAAGATCCACCGCCAACTGTAGTTGTCGGTCAGCCAACCGCCGATGACCGGCCCGAAGATCGGCGCGACGACGATGCCGAGCCCCCAGACCGCCATCGCCTCGCCGCGTTCCTCCGGTGGGAACGATTCGAGCATCACCGCCTGCGACAGCGGCTGCATGACGCCGCCCGACGCCCCCTGGATGATCCGGCACACGATCAGGAATGGGAGCGTAGGTGCGAGGCCGCACAGAAACGACGCCGTCGTGAATCCGGAGACCGCCAGGAGCAGCAGGCGCTTGCGTCCGAAGTAGTTGGCGAGCCACCCGGTCATCGGCAGGATCACGGCGTTGGCCGCCAGGTATGAAGTGAGCGCCCACGTAGATTCCTCGACTGACGCCGACAGGTTGCCGGCGATGTGCGGGAGCGACACGTTCACGACGGTCGAGTCGAGCACGACCATGAACGTGCCGGCGAGCACCGACGCCGATGCCAGCCATCGGTTCACGACCGGTATCGTGGTCAGCGTCTGTTGCTGATCCGCAGTGCCCTGGCGCGACGGCTCGACTGTCACAGCCATCTCGCCCGCCTCCTGCGATGGAGATTAGCCGCACCCTGGCGGCAACCTGCGATGGTTCCGGGCAGTTCCCTGGCCACTCGCCGCCACCGAACGAAGCGGAACCCGGCAGGCGTCTGCTGAACCGATCGCAACGCGAGTGGATCCGCGTCGACACGGCGCTCAGCCCCGGCGAACAACCCGACCGGGTCCGCGCCGCCGCCAGAACGTCGTCCAGCCAGGAGCATTCCGCCCCGCCGCCGCGCTCGACCGCCCGCCGTCCCGGTCACGGCGTACAGTTCGCCTCGTGCGAGGCCAAAGACTCCGGTATGTCCGCTGGGGTGCCGCCGCGCGACCACATCAGTGTCCGTTGTGCCCGTCAACACGTGTCGGTTGCCGACCATGGCTTCCGCAGCGCTTCGATCTCCGCGCTTCTGGCTTCGCCACGGGTTCCCGCTCTGTCCGTTCACCGCACCTGTACCGCCGGGACGACGGACATGCCGGATCGCAGCACGTGTCCCGAATCCTCCCCCGGCTCGAACACGATCTTGACCGGCACACGCTGGACCACCTTCACGTAGTTGCCGGTCGCGTTCTCCGGCGGGAGCAGGCTGAATCGTGCACCCGTCGCGCCGGCGATGCTGTCGACGTGTCCGCGAAACTTCCGCCCGGGAAACGCGTCGACGGTGATGGTGGCGGGCTGGCCGGGTCGCATCCGCGTGAGCTGGGTTTCCTTGAAGTTCGCCGTGACCCACAGGTCGTCGAGCGAGACGAGCGCCAGCAGGGGCTGGCCCGGCTGCACGACCTGTCCGACCTCTACCGCCTTCCGGCTGACGAGGCCGCGGCTCGGCGCCTTGACGATCGTGTACTGGAGGTTGAGCTCGGCCTGGGCCAGCGCGGCGCGCGCCAATTCGACGTTCGCGGCGGCAACGTCGGCGCGCGCCCGGATCATCTCGATCTGTTCCGGCGCCGTCTTTGCCGCTCGCAAGGCTGCTTGCGCCTGGGACGCGGCGGCGCGCGCCTGGGTCAGACGGCTCCCGGCGACCGCGACGGCACTCTCCGCCGCGGCCACGTCCGCCTGCGCCGTGTCCACCGCCGCGCGAGCGACATCGGCGGCGGCAACGGCCGCATCGAACAGCTGCTGTGCGACCTCGCGCTTCTCGACCAGCTCTTTCAGACGATCCAGATCCTTGCTGGCGCGCGTGGCCTCAGCCTGCTTCTGTCGCAGTGTTGCCTCGGCCGCCCTGCGCCGGTCCTGAGCCGCCTGCACTTCGATTTCCGCGCCAGCGACTCCGGCGGCCGCCTGTTCGACGCCACCCTGGGCCGTTGTCACGTTGCTCGTGGCGGCGATCGATGTGATCGGCACGTTCACGTGAGCCGCGCGGGCGGCCGCCTCCGCGCTCGCCAGTTCGGCTTTCGCGCGGTTGACGGCCACCTGGTAATCGCGCGGATCGATCTCCACGAGGACAGTGCCGGCATCGACCTGTTGATTGTCGGTCACGTGCACCGTGAGCACCGTGCCGCCAACCTTGGCTGCCATCTGCGTCACGTGCCCGTCGATTTGCGCGTCGTCCGTCGCTTCGCGACCGTGATTGCGCCACCACCACCCTCCAGCGACCACGAGAACGACACCCGCGACGCCGGCAATCCACTTCCAGCGGTTCGAAGTTGGCGCGGCCATTTCGTCGACCATCAGCGCACTCCTCCCAACACGGTCCTGGCGGTTTCTTCGGCGACGCCCATCGCGCGGGCCAACGTCACCTTCGCGACGTTGTAGGCGTAGAGGCTCGCGATCTGGTTGTCCGCAGCCGTGGCCACCACTTCCTGGGCCTGGATCACCTCCAGGTTATTCGTCACGCCCGCGGCGAAGCGATCCTGGGCCTGCGTCAACTGCGTGCGGGCCAGTTCGACAATGCCCTGCGCTACGCGCAGCTGGGCCTGGCTCGCCTGCACGTCGAGCAGCGCCGCTCGAACCTCCGACTCGACGCGTTGCCGAAGATCGTCGGCCTCCGCCCGGCGCTCCCGCAACACCGCGTCGGTCTGGACGAGCCGTCCCTGGCGACGCCCCCCCTCGAAGATGGGGACCCGCACGGCGCCAACGATGGTGAAGGTCCGTTGGGCGTCACCTGCCGTCGGCCCGATCAGGCCGTAGTCGGCGTTGACGACGATCGACGGCAACGCCTCGGTTACGGCCGATCGGCGATCGGCTTCGGCTGCCTGTACCCGCGCCATGGCGGCGTGGTAGTCCGCGCGTGACTCGAGCGCCCGCTTCACCGTCTCGTCCAGCGTCGGAACGGGCGTTTCGGCGTACGGAATCTTGTCCGCGAGATCGAAAGGCTGGCTCACCGGAAGGCCGATGACGCGCGCGAGCTGCAATTTCAGTTTCTGGAAATCGTGTTCGGCGCTGATCAGCCGTTGTCGTTGCGACTCGAGCTCGACCTGCGCGCGCAGAACGTCGATCTGCGGCGCGAGTCCCGCCCGCTCGAGGTCGGTCGCCTGCGTGAAGAGAGCCTGCGCGGTTTCCACCTGCGCGCGCACGGCGTCGATGCGATTCGAGCCCGCAACCGTCTGCAGGTAGGCGTTTGCGGTCACGAGCACGACGATGTCGCGCGCATTCCGCCATTCAAGCGTTGCCGAGTCGAGCTCGCGGTTTGCGCGGCGCACGTCGTTCACGGCGCTGAGGTTCACGACGGGCTGGGAGATCGACAGGCGGGCATCAAAGACGTTGAACGGGCCCACCAGCGTCGGAACGCCGGGAAACGCACTCGCGTCGAAACCGAAGGCGGCCAGGTTCACCTTCTGTCGGGTCTCGACCACGTGCCCGACGGCCGTCGGCAGCAGTCCGGACAGCGCCTGCCAGCGTCCGGCCCGCGCGGATTCGACCTGCTGTTCACGCGTCAGGATCCCCAGGTTGTACGTGAGGGCGCGATCGATGGCGTCTGCAAGTGTCAGCGCGATCGGGGATGCGGTGGCGGGCTGTGGCGGCACGCTGCCGGCAAATGGCTGCTGCGGTCCGGTAGGCATCTGGATCATGGATAACGTCATCGAACCACCCGGCGGGGCAGCGCCGCTGGACGGGGGCTGGAGAGTCTGCGCGCCGGCACTCGCCGCCGCCAGGGCCAGCAACGGGGCCGCACACCTGATCCATCGATGCGCTCTCTTGATGTTCATTCGGTCCCTCTTCCGTCACCGTTCCGTGGCAGCGGAGCCCAGGCGGCTGCCGACGATTCCCGCAACGATCTCTGCTGAGGCTTCCAGACCAATCGTCGCGGTGTTCAGCGTGAGGTCATACAGCGAAGCGGTCGTCCAGGGGCATCCGCTCAGGGATTCCACGAATGCCGCCCGCTCGCGATCCGACCTCCGCACGAGGGCCGTCGCCTCGTCGACAGACAGTTGGCGCGTGTCCATGACGCGGCGCACCCGGGCCTGCACGGGTGCGTGGACGAAGATCGAGATCAGCCCGGGGCGATCTCGCAGCACCTGTGCGCCGCCGCGTCCCACGATCACCGCGCTCTCTCGACTCGCTATTTCCCGGATGATCTGGCTCTGGATCGCGAACAGGTCGGCCGCCTCGAACACTGGCAAGTCCAACGGCGCATGGAGCCCCTCCGCTCCGCCACGCACGAACATGTGGGCGATGCGCCCCCAGAACCCTTCGACGCGCTCAGCGAGCGATTCGACGGCCGCCGCCTCGACGCCGAGCGCCAGCGCGGCTTCGTGCAGGATGTCGCGATCCGCATAGCGCAGGTTGAACCGCTTCGCCACCGTCTGGCCGATAAAGGACCCGCCGCTGCCCAACTGTCGCGAGATCGCGAGCACCGTCTTCACAGAGTCGGTAGCCATATGTCATCCGGGCGTATCTTCATTGAACACGTGTTCAGTGCCAACGCATGCTCAACGGCCACCGCTGGCCGTCGGCACCGTCACGGGAAGCAATCGATTGTCTCGGCCCGGATGCGAATCGATCGGAACGATCGGTTCTCGTCAAGATCCCTGAAGGTGAAAGATGGCGTGCCCGACGGCTCGACGATCTGCTCGGCCACGGTATCGACGTGGAGCATCCTGCCCACCCGCCGCGCCTGTCAAGTGGTGGAATAGCGTGAAGGCGTCATCACCGGCGGTGAAGATCAGTTGATAGGGAAGAGCTTGACGCGGCCTCCTTCGCCGCCCGCATCTCCTGCTGCGGGTTCCGAAAACTCTGACCACATCCTTTCCGGAAATTCTGGCCACCTGCCGGTAACCCGCCGGGGTCAGAAGATCGTCGGAGATTCCATCTCTGACGAGGGAACGGATGATCGACGTGCTCAAGCGCCACGAGATTCATGTATGGCGCCGGGCCGGCCACACGTAGACGGAGGTCGCGCAGCTCAGCGGCGTGTCCGTGTGGACGGTGCAGCGGGTGGTCGAGGAACTTGCCGTCACGACGACGGATAACGCGGCCGAGCGAGCACGCCGCCACGCCCGCGTCCTCGACGACATCCTGGGCGGGGTCGACGGCGTGACGATCCCCAAGATTCCGGCCGGGCAGACGCACGTCTACTATCAGTACTGCTCGTACGTGCCCGACAGCGAACTCGTCGTGAAGCGCTGCATCCGGCGCGGCGTCCACGTGGCGCCGATGCACGTGGACGAGTGCACGTCGATGAGCCTGTTCGGGTGGACCGGCCCGGCGATGCCCGGCGCCGAGCACGCCGCGACGGCCGTCCAGGTTCCCGTCTACGAGTCGCTGCAGGATGCCGAGGTGGAGCGTGTCGGACGCCTCGTGCGCCAGCAGGTGGAGCGTCTCACCGCGGCGGCGTAGGCGCAGCCACGAAAATCGGGGTCGGGTCGAATTACACGTGCGCAGCACGACGGCGAGCACGCGGTTCGCGATCGCGGGAACCCTATCGCCAAGCGGCCCACGCCCGCACCGCGCGTCTGCCGCGGGTCAGCGGCGCGTCGCCCGCAGGGTCTTCACCGCCTCGGCCGCCACGGACCGAACCGAGTAGGCCCCCA
>WBZO01001481.1_pt1 | contig 36644 bp, 27 predicted proteins | sample 5204261 | NCBI WGS metagenome assembly WBZO01 (sample SAMN12412400, study PRJNA552823) | activated sludge metagenome | isolation source: activated sludge from anammox sidestream of wastewater treatment plant... | place: USA: North Carolina | collected 2017-09
TTCCCATGTGGAGTCCTCCTGATGCGTTACATGCAACATTATGCCTAAATACACATGTTACATGCAACAAAGCTGTTGCATCCTTGCTCATCATCTGCCCCCGGTGCGAGTTCAAATCTCTGCACTGCAGTAAATAGCGCGATTGAAGCAAGGTTCGCCATCCATAATTTCATGGATCAACCGGTACCTGACATCAAAGCAGTTTTGCATGATCCTGAGTCTGGCAATCGGATACGCGCGATCGAAGGTTGCGAACAAAGTGTGGCGGGGCGGGGTCGGCGCTTCTATTACCAGCTACTGGATTGCTTCACCCTTGCAGATTCGAAAAGACAAATTACCAATGCATAAGTAAATGTTAGTTATCAAAAACTATAGAGAATAAAAAAACCGCCCAGGGTTTCCTAAGGGCGGTCATAATTAATACGAAGCTCTCTTTAAGGAGTAGGAGTAACGCCAGGACAGCTCTTTGGAGCATATTTATTATCCGCATCAGTAGCACATGACCAAGTTCCATCAGTACGCGTCAAGGTAATTTTTTTACCACTCACTTGAGATGGAGCGTTCGTAAGCGTACATTCAATGGTAGTTCCAGAAGTAACAATAGTACAGTTACTAGTCGGTGTTTTAAGACCAATAACCGTAGGATCCGTGCCAACTGTATCACCGTTATTGACACGTTCCTCAAATGCGGTCTTTCCTGCTGAAATTTCAGCAAGACCAGCAGTCACTTTCGATTTAGCCTGATAATCTGAATAAGCCGGAATCGCCACGGCCGCCAAAATACCGATGATCGCAACGACGATCATCAATTCAATCAAAGTAAAACCTTTTTGGGTATGTTGCATGGTTCAGTTCTCCATCGGGTTGAAAAAGAAAACAGGATTCTCAGAGTATTGCCTGCTTCATGAATACTGCTGGGGAGTATAACGACTGCTGCCATTCTGGCTTTAGAAAAATTTTGAGGCACCCTCGTTTTTGACGGCTCTCTACCTATCCATGCCGATACGAACTGATCAGGTTGCTACTGGCGTATATTCGGGCACAGCGCGATCATTCCCGCGCCCACGCCGGATTTGCACTGACAAGCTGTAGAAACGTTACAAACCCTCATCAGCGCAAGCAATGCATCCATCATCACCGTCATCGAAGGTAAACAAAGCGGCTCGGCTGATTATTCTCTGCAAAATGCTCTGGATGAGCTGGAAAAGAAGATTAGATGGGATTGTCCACCCTTATATGGAAGGCCAGGGACGAATTACTTGCCATTGGATGTTATCGAGGGATAACTTAACAAGTACACTACCGACTCAATAACTATATTTCCCCGTTTTTGACCATTCTTCCGACAACAAAAGCCACAACAAGTGATACAACAGTCGTTCCTCCCAGTATTCCTGCCAAAACAGGGTACCCTATAAACGCGGAGAATACGGATGCACTGATTGCGGAGAGCCCTATTAAAAAACCAGGAATTTGACCTCGTGCTGCCTGTTTTTTTGATGCCTCAAGCAGTGCATTATCATACTGCTGCTGATGTTTCATACTCGACTCTGCCATGATTAATATCCTTTCAGCAGTACCAGGTACTATTTTTTCATACCCTATCCAAGATAGCCGGGGCGGTATCGGACCTAAAAACGTAGCTGACTGAATTTCGGCAGAAACTCTAGTAGAGACATTATTTTCGTTTCTATTATTGCTGGAGTGAGCAGATGTATTTCTATTATTTTTGGACGGATGAGACTTGGGCATCATTCTCGAATTTGTTGCAGGCATCCTTCAATGCCATTCCCACGCGAACGAAATGTGAAGCAACGTCATTTGCTGCATGCTGACGTGCGGCTGATTTTCGGAACGTATCTGATGGCATGATATCCACCAGACTCCCGACCCCGTATAAGATATTTCTTGTCACTCTTTTCATGTTTCAACTCTAACATATCAACAACGGTTAGGGAACCTCTGAAAACCGTCAGCGAGGTAGTCAGTTCAAGGCAAAAATCGGTGACGCGAGCAAAGCGTAGCGAACAGCCGTAAGGCTGGCCCGTAGGGCGAGGCGCTGGCGCCGAGTAAAAAGCGGAGTTTATACATAATAAATGAGCATTTTGATGCCGACTTTTAACGCAGAAATGGCAACGCAGGTAGTTTTTCAGAGGTTCCTTAGGCTAATAACTCTATCAAGAGTTCTGATCCGAGAAGGTAAGAACATCGTTATTATTCAGGTTTTAAACCAATTTTGTGCCTAAGCTCTCGTGGCCAGTTGCTATGAGACAGTCTCATCCTCCATGTCAGCAGCGGGCGCACTGAGCCTTCGTACTGTCAGGGCACAGCGTTGCTCGATCAAGATCACAATTTGCTCAACCACGGCATGGCCAGCAAAGCCATGCTCACGGCTGGACTGAAGCTCACGCGCCGTCGGCGGCATCGACTTTGCCAAGGCCAGAATCCGCTTTCTGGCCTGCGCCTTGCCAAGGCCAACAGCTTCAGAAAATTGATCCCAGTGCCGTGCCTGTACTTCGCTGAATTTGTACTTGCTGCCGATTTTCATCGCCATCTTGGGCGTCAGAGTCGGATAGATCGCCGTCGACAGCACGTCGTAGAACGGCGCCAGGATGGCAGACTTACCCGCATACAGCAGTGAGAAATTCTTGGCGTGCGCGTCATGATTGCCGATCAGCGCGTTGAAGATCACATAGTCGAACAAGCGCAGGATCTGTGGTGCGCTGGGCCGCGTGATGCGCCGAACCAGATCGAAACATTGCACCAGATCCGGGCCGCCTTCGTTCTGGTACTTCATTTCCGGCACCACGCCCAGCGCCTGGCAAAAGTCCTCTTGGTGCAGGCGCTGCCGCTGGCCTTGTGCATCGACCACCCGATCGTAACGCTCGATCAGCAGGAACTGTCGCCCCAACACGGAATGCACCTGTGACTTCGCTGGCTTGAGCTGCATGGCTTCGGCCAACGCCAGACAGAAGCCTTCGTTGGTGACCGTGTCCATCAGGGTACGGATGGCGGGCTTCAAGATATGTGAGCTGGGCGATCCATTTCTCGGCAGACCGATCCGGCCGCCATCGGACACCACCGGCAGTTTGTCTTGAGTGCCCGCTAGTGAGAGCCGCACGCCATCTTTGCCGGCCAACATCGGCCGATGTGGCAGTTCATCGAGAATGGCAACAATCTCTTCCTCGCTCAGCCACTGAACGTCGTCGCCTTGCCCAGGACTGGGCAACGACTGCCCTGGCTCCAGCAAGGTAACAGCCCCGGCACACTCCCCACCGATGTGATCGAGCAACGCAAAATCATTCTGGCTCGACACCTGAAATTGCTGTGCAATGAGGCGCCGGAGTTGCCCCTCTGGCAAAAGTCCCGCAAAGAAGGGCCGCGTGTGGTGATCGTCGAATGATTCTGCTTGCAGATGCAGTGAGCTGGAGAGGGTCGCTGCATCCGGGCGTGAGAGCCAATCCGGGCTGTAACGGAAATTCAACCTACCCTCGATCAGGGCCAGGGTTCCAATCCGCTCGGCGAACAGCCAGACTTCCAGCTCACGCGCCATGCTGGTTGCCTTCAGGGTGATTTTCGGAGTCTGAGGATGGCAAGCCGGTGATTTGGAGCGCTCCACCCAACGCGTCGATCACGCGCAGCACGTTTTCCAGACGCAGAGTGGGCTTGCCTGCTTCAAGGTCGACGATGAAGCGCACACCAACCCCTGCCGCCAAAGCCAACTGGGGCTGTGTTAAGCCCAGCTGTTTGCGTGCAGCACGCAGTGCGTCACCGAGTTGTTCTGTGGTTCGTATGGAACTCATCACTGGCCTTGTTTCCCGTTCGGGAAATTATCGACCAGTTTGAAGAAGGAGGCAAGTAATATTTCCCGATCAGGAATTTTCAAGCAATCGTGCGCTTAGAAACCAAAAACTTCCCGATCGGGAAGTTCCAGTGACTGCGAGGAGCAATGAGGACAAATGCGGAAGGATGCATACAGGTTGGGACTATTGCGGAAATATTTTTTCGATGAGTTTTGAAAAAGAAAACCCCTGCCACTAGGGGAACAGCAGGGGTCAATGACTACTAATTCCATTTCTAAATCAAAACTAACTTTGTCGGCTTCGCCTGGCCGTATTATTTATACTGTCTGCGGCTCGCCTTCGTGTCATTTTTGATTTGGGAATAGAATAACTAAAGAGAGATCGTGAGTCGCCTCACACAAATATATTACCCACTATCAAGAATTATTATCATTAACAATGAAGGGTTTTTACCGCCTTTATCTACGTTATGAAATACATACTTTTATGGCAGAGGAAATCATAACGGCCGTTTGGGAGACTTTGACAAATCTTGAGAAGCTACTGGTTACGGGATGGATTGAAGTAGAGGAAACCCTAAGTTGCATCTACCCAAGACAGGAATGGGAAGGTTGGTAATGCAGGGTGAACAGCAAAAAAGCCCAGCTTTTTAAGGGCTGGGCTTTTATCAAATCAAGCCTTAATCAAGGAGCTTGAATATTGGATGCTTGCTTGCCCTTTTGACCTTGTGTTACATCAAAAGAAACTTTCTGACCTTCTCTAAGCGTCTTAAACCCATTCATATTGATTGCAGAAAAATGCGCGAATAGATCTTCACTACCATCGTCAGGAGTAATAAACCCAAAACCTTTTGCATCATTAAACCATTTAACTGTACCTGTCGTCATGCGAATACTCCTGTGTCAATAAACGGAAAAGCTTCCGTAGAGCTATTTGAATCTAAGATTGCACATGGAATACCAACAGGAACGCCAATGACTGCAAAAGCTTTGGAACAAATTCGTTGTGATGATTACTTATACTCTGAGTAGAACTGAAAGTCGAGGAAGTAAAAATCTTGGTTATCTCAAATCACCATTCACAACCATCCGGTAATTTTGGATAATTGCCTGCCCCCCCTGATCTGCTCGTTCACCTTGTCCAGGCCACCGCCTAATCGGATAATTTCTGCTGCAGCACCTGATTTGTATGAGGCTCTCCATGAAATCATTAGTCCACTCGCCCAAAATGATGAAGAGGGATTGATCGAGCATACGGAAACGTATGGTGAAAGCAAGGGAAACACTTGCGAAAGCGACTGGAGAATAATGAAGTCAGAGTTTGCGGAAAAACCACTTACCCGATTTATCGAATAAGTGGCTGATTTAAATGGTGGCCAAGGGCGGAATCGAACCACCGACACAAGGATTTTCAGTCCTCTGCTCTACCGACTGAGCTACTTGGCCTTTAAGTAAACAATGACTTATCAGATTGATATCGTTTTGAAATACACAATATCCGTTCTTCTGGCGCGCCCGGCAGGATTCGAACCCACGACCCCTTGGTTCGTAGCCAAGTACTCTATCCAACTGAGCTACGGGCGCATCTCATCTTCTTCATACGGGAGATCATCCATCTCCCGGTTTATTATTTTATCCCACAACCATTCCAGGAAATGGCGCCCGGTGTATCCGGGGAGCTGTGCATGATGTTACATTCAGGTGTTTTTGTCAAGAATCCGGCGGTTTCTCCGGGATCAGCGGCCTTCTGCAGGGTACTTATATGGCTGCATTGAACAACAAAACACCCGAAATCAGTTACAACTGTGCCGGCTTCTTCGAAAGTTTGCGCTGCAACGTTCTGCGGTGCATATTCAACACCTTGGCCGTAACAGAGACATTATTGTCGTTTTCCATGAGGATACGGTGAATGTATTCCCATTCCAACCGTTCCACTGAAAGCGGATGAGGGCTGATAGGGGTTTCAGTATCTCCACTCGTGCGCTCGAATGCCGCCATGATGTCATCCGCATCCACCGGTTTTGCCAGGTAGTGGGTGGCCCCCAGCTTGATGGCTTCAACTGCCGTTGCAATGCTGGCATAACCGGTCAGCACGATGATACGGGTTCCGGGATCCAGTTCCCTTATTTTCTCGACCAGTAATAAACCGGATTCATTTCCCAGCTTGAGGTCGATGATGGCGTATTCGGGCATCAGTACTTCCGCCTGCTCGAGCGCAGTTTTGATGTCATGCATGCAGGTGGTGTCAAACCCGCGCTTTACCATCGCTCTTGCCAGCACTTCACAGAAAGTTTCATCATCATCTACAATCAGCAGACTGGGGCGATCCATGGAATTATTCACAGGCATTCTCCTTTATAGTGAAGTACTGGTCGTTCCGTGCAGAACCGGCAGGGTGACATGAGTGCATGCCCCGCCTTCCGGACGATTGAATAAGCGCACACTTCCGCCGAAACGCTCGATATTGGTATTGGCAAGAAATAATCCGATACCAAAGCCCTGCCCCGGCCCTTTGCTGGTAAAAAATGGCTCTCCCGCGTGTTCAGCGGCTTCCGCATCCAATCCCGGCCCGTCGTCGAGTATTTCGAGATGCAATTGTTTTTCATCCCAGCGGCTGATGACGGTCACTTGCCGGGTCGAGGCATCAGCTGCGTTATTCAGCAGATTCAGGATGGATTGGCTCAGCAAACGGGTATTCATGATGATTGGCACCGGCTGCACTCCTTCACTCTGACTGGTAAATCTGATCGAGGGGCGGATCAGTTGCCATTTGTCGATCACCTGCTGCAGAAAAATATCGACAGGCTGACTGTTTCCCTCTTCTACCCTGGCCTGCCCGGCATCGGCCAGCAGATGGGTCAGCGTCTGTTTGCACAGGGAAATCTGGTTACGCAAAATGCGGATATTGTTCTGAAATTCGGTATTCCCGGGCAGTTCCTGCTGCAGCTCGCCGGTGATGATGGCCATGGTCGATAGCGGCGTACCCAGTTCATGCGCCGCACCAGCAGCCAACGTTCCCAAGGCAATGATCTGTTCGTTCTGCAATGCCTGCTCACGCGATCTGGACAGTTCCTTGTCACGATCCCGGATCGAGGCATTCATTTTGACGACGAACGAGGTGATGAGTAAGGTACTCAGCACAAATGTCAGCCACATTCCCGAGATATGCAGGTTAAATTCGAACATGTGGCGGCTGTGGTCATCGAGATGATCATGCGGAAGCGGAATGAACTTGAACAACAGAAAGGTGTAGCAGGAAATGGTAATGGCCGCCATGGTCCAGGTGTAATGCCAGGGCAGCACAGTCGCTGCAATGGTAAGCGGAAGCAGATAAAGTGAGATGAAAGGATTGGTTGAACCGCCGCTGAAATACAGTAATGCGGTCAATCCGGCGACATCGATCAGCAACTGGGTAAAAAATTCAGGATTGGTCACCGGCCAGGAATAGCGCAGACGAATCCAGGTAAGAAAGTTCAGAACCGCGAGCAGGGAAATCGTCACGATAATCGCTGTCCAGGGCAGTTCGAGTTCGATGATGCTGTAAACTGTCCAGAAAATGATGATCTGGGAAATGATAGCGATGATTCTGAGCAGGAACAGGCGCTGCAAATTCTTAGCGGAAGGAGACTGGTTCAGGATATTGAGAATGCCCATCGATCCGTTTTTTACTCCATTCGTCTGTTTTGTCTCCGTGTCACGAAGATCAGATACGGCCCGGAATACGAAGTTACCTGTTTCAGCCATGCCGGCCTCTGTAAACCTCTGGTACGCCGTCTTTACATCATGCAGGCATCCGGCCGCTCCTCCATGATGGAGCGCGGCCGGACATTTCAGGAAAACCTGCCAGAAACAGGAATTCTCCTGGCAACATCACTCATACGGCTGAGAACGTGGTGTATCGTTATTGGAAGGTGGCAGAATCGGCAACTTGAAGTCAGGCTGATCGCCGGTCAGGGTTTTCAGGAAAGCAACGATTTTGGAAACTTCATCCTTGTTGAACTCACGGTTCAATTGGATTCTTCCCATGGTCTCCACTGCCTGTTCCAGCGTTGCGGCCCCTCCATCATGAAAATAGGGGTAGGTCAGCTCGATATTTCTCAACGTTGGCACTTTGAATACATTACGATCAGCTTCATTGCCGGTCACATCCATCCGCCCCGCGGCCGGGTTTTTGGTCTCATAGGGTTTAAAAACACCCATTTTCTGATAAGAACTTCCACCCACGGCTGGTCCATTATGACATTGCACGCAACCGCTGCCCTTGAACAGGTTGTAGCCTTCCAGCTCATCCTGATTCAGTGCGTTTTTATCGCCTTCCAGCCATTTGTCGAATTTTGAACCCGGTGTCACCAGCGTTTCTTCAAATTGGGCAATTGCGGTGGTGATGCGATCGATCGTCACTTCATCGGAACCAAAGACTTTCTTGAATCGCTCACGATATTGAGGCATGGAAGCGACCACTTTTTCTGCTATCTCATGGGTAGAGGCCATTTCCTTCGGGTTGGCAATCGGGCCGGCAGCCTGTTCTTTCAGGTCTTTGGCTCTGCCATCCCAGAATTGCGCCAGATTCATGCTGGAATTCAGGACAGTCGGAGCATTGATCGGGCCTTGCTGCCATTTGTGCCCGATCGAGGTGGTAATATTATCGGTTCCGCCCATGCTCAGGTTATGACAGGAATTGCAGGAAATGAACCCCGATTTGGAAAGTCTGGGGTCAAAAAACAGCATTTTCCCCAGCTCTGCCATATCGGCATTCTCCGGAGTCACCGCCTTAATCGGTTGTATCGGTTCATTGGCAGCCATTACACCGGCAGACGCAAACATCGCCCCCAGACTTAATGACAGCAGCGAAACAGTCAGTGTACGCTTGATCATTGCACTCTCCTTGTGATTTGAATAATTGTAACGGCTGACATGGCGCAGCCGCTTACGCCTTGAATTCCTCCATCTGACTCAAAACTTCGGGCAAAAACCAGAATCAGCTCTGCCTGGTATCAGAAGATTTCTTTCTATTTTTTTCAACCGGCTCCAGTGGTTCCCGATAAGCCCGGTCATTACCCAGGCCGGCTTCATGATCCAGCAGTCGCGAAAGCTCTGTCAGCGCCTGGCGATAAACCTGCCGCTTGAACTCAACTACGGATTCCAGCTCGACCCAGTACTGATTCCAGCGCCAGGCATCGAATTCGGGATGTGCGCAGGTTTCGAGTGATACATCACTGTCTCTCCCCAACAGACGCAGCAAAAACCAGATCTGTTTCTGTCCCCGGTAGTTTTTGCGCCAGTCCCGGCGAGTCCAGCAGGCGGGTACGTCGTAACGCAGCCACTCCCTCGTCCGCCCCAGAATTTCCACGTGTACGGGTTGCAGACCTGTTTCTTCCGCCAACTCCCGATACATCGCCTCAGTGGGTGTTTCTCCCGACTTTATCCCACCCTGCGGAAACTGCCATGAATCTTGCCGGGCACGCTTTCCCCAGAAAACCTGGTTTTGTGAATTCAGGAGAATAATACCGACATTTGCTCTATATCCATTACGGTCTATCATCCGATTCGCCCATCAATTTAACTTAATCTGCTTGAACTGCCGATAATTCTTCCATATTTCGATAACGATTTATAGTGCAGAACCTGGCGGCACCACAAATCACCGCAATTTTCACGATTACCCTGCTTTGACTCCCGGAACAGCGGCCAATTCCTGTCGAAATACGCTGAAGCACGCCGGATTACGACGATTTCAAGGTAAAATTCCTGATTACCTACAATGATAATGGAATCCCATCATGCGCGTTTCTCAATTCTTCCTTGCGACACTCAAAGAAGCTCCTGCTGAAGCCGAGCTGATCAGTCACCGGCTGATGCTGCGAGCCGGGCTGATCAAGCGTCTGGGCAGCGGATTGTATACCTGGATGCCGCTGGGTCTGAGAATTCTACACAAGATCGAGCATATCATCCGCGAGGAAATGAATAACAGTGGCGCACTGGAGCTTCTAATGCCTGCCGTTCATCCGGCTGAGCTCTGGCAGGAAACAGGTCGGTGGGATGTATTCGGCCCGCAAATGCTGAAAATTCAGGATCGACACAAACACGACTTCTGCTTTGGCCCGACGCATGAAGAAGTCATCGTCGATATCGCACGCCGTGAAATCAAAAGCTACCGGCAGCTACCCATCAATTTCTACCAGATTCAGACCAAGTTTCGTGATGAAATCCGTCCGCGATTTGGCGTGATGCGCGCGCGGGAATTCATCATGAAGGATGCTTATTCCTTTCATGCCGATGTGGATAGTCTGGAGCAGACCTATCGTCTCATGCAGGAAACGTACAGCAGAATTTTTACCCGGATCGGCCTGAAGTTCCGTGCAGTCGCTGCTGATACCGGCGCAATAGGCGGCAGCGGATCGCATGAATTTCACGTTCTGGCCGATTCCGGTGAAGATGCCATCGCCTTCTGCCCTGCTTCCGATTATGCCGCCAATATCGAACTTGCCGAAGCCGTGCCTCATGGTATTCCACGCAAGGAGCCGGCAGGAATCATGGCGAAAATCGCCACCCCCGATCGCAAATCCTGCCAGGATGTGGCTGACTTTCTGGGTATTCCGGTTGAACAGACACTCAAAGCGCTGGCTGTAACCGCAGGAGGTAAGTTTTACTTACTATTGCTGCGGGGCGATCATCAGCTCAACGAAACCAAAGTCAGAAAAATCCCGTTTCTGGGTGATTTCGAGTTTGCTGAAGAAAGCAGGATCATTGCCGAGATGAGTTGCCCACCGGGATACCTCGGACCGGTGGGTGTAAAAGCAGAAATCATCGCTGACCGGGCCGTTCTGGAAATGAGCGATTTCACCTGTGGTGCAAACGAGGAAGGCTTTCATCTGAGTCATGTCAATTTCGGGCGTGATCTGCCGTTGCCGGACCAGGTATTCGATATTCGCAACATAGTGGCAGGCGATCCTTCACCCGATGGCAAGGGCGTACTTGAAATCTGCCGAGGTATCGAAGTCGGTCATGTTTTTCAGTTGCGCACCAAATATTCGGAAAAAATGAAGGCTACCTATCTGGATGAGTCCGGACAAACCCGAATTATGGAAATGGGCTGCTATGGCATTGGTGTTTCACGTATCGTCGCTGCAGCCATTGAGCAAAACTATGATGAACGAGGCATTATATTTCCACAAACGATCGCCCCGTTCCAGTTGTCGATCATTCCGGTCGGTTATCATAAAAGTCAGCAAGTCCGGACTGAAGCCGAAAAACTTTATCAGGCCTGTCGTTCAGCAGGTATCGAGGTATTGCTGGACGACCGCGAGGAGAGACCCGGCGTCATGTTCGCAGATCAGGAACTAATTGGAATCCCGCATCGTATCGTGATCGGTGAACGGAATCTGCGGGAGGGTATGGTGGAATATCAGGGGCGACTGGACAAAACACCTCAAATGCTCTCACTGTCGGAGGCAGCTTCCATCATCAGTAAAATATGTGGCGATTGATATATTCTCTGTTATTTCTGATACCCGGTGCAGCGATGGCCGGAGCACAGGTATATGAGCCCTTATCGGCCAGTACCCGTACCGTATTGCATCGCACCATCAGCGACCAGGCAGTGCCCATGCTCGTCACCCTCCCCGGGCCTGAAGCAAAAGACTGGTTAGACAGCATGACGAAACGCCTGGAAAAACGGATATCTGACATCGAGGAACGCAGGGCGTTTCTGATCACCGTTCACTATGAAGCTACTCGCGCCGGGCTCGATCCCGAACTGGTGCTCAGCATCATCCAGGTCGAAAGTAATTTCAGAAAATACGCGGTCTCTTCTGCCGGAGCACGCGGGTATATGCAGGTCATGCCGTTCTGGGTAGATACGATCGGCAATCCGGAACACAATCTGTTTCATCTGCGCGTCAACCTGCGTTACGGTTGCACCATCCTTCGCCACTATCTCGATCTGGAACAGGGGGATTATTTCAGGGCACTGGGAAGATATAACGGCAGTCTGGGCAAGGCCGGCTACCCCAATCTGGTATTCAACGCCTGGCACCGCCACTGGACTTACTCCACGGCTTCACAATAGCCAGATTCATATATCGTCTAGTGAGTGTTGATGAAAGCTTCGATTTCAGCGCGGGTAATCAGCCCGATTTTACGTGCTGCGGGCTTTCCATCAGGATCGAACAGATACGTACTTGGCAACATCGAAAGCTCATCTCCGAGTTGTGCTGCTGCAGTTCTGTCACCCAGCACGATCGGATAGGGAATCGTCATCTTCTCCACAAATTTCATGACATCTCGAGCATCGTCATACTCCATCGCAATCCCGATGATGACGATGTCGTTTCTTTCCCGGGACAACTCGGACAAATCAGGAATTTCTCTCAGGCAGGGTGGACACCACGTTGCCCAGAAATTGACCAATACCCATTTCCCCTTATAACCCGACAAAGTATGCGTTTTGCCTGAACTGTCCTCGAAGCGGAAACCATAGGCTCCCGCCTCGAAAACAGGCAGATACCCGATCAGCACAAGCAGGAAAATTGTAAACCACCGTTTCATCGACTATTCCGACAGAATTGACCGGAGCAGTTCATCCTGCAAGACCGGTTGTGATCTTTTCCGGGAAACCGCGCTACAAGAACCATATCTGTACCGCAAATCATGATCTGCTCTGGTTATTTTCATGCAATCAATTCTGGCAGTCAGCAATTTTCAGTGGCTCCTATCCTCAACTAAATCTGGGGATGGGTTCGTTCCAGACTGGAGTGCAATTTATTGCAGGCACTCAGATAGGCTTTGGCAGAAGCCGCAATGATATCGGTATCTGCTCCATGACCATTGACGATCCGCCCGGCTTTCTGCAGGCGAACAGTTACTTCACCCTGTGCATCCGTCCCGCTGGTGATATTGTTCACGGAGAACAATTGCAGCTCTACTTTACTGTCCAGTATTTTCTCGATCGCGCGAAATGTTGCATCTACCGGGCCACTCCCTTCGGATACGGCCTGTTTTTCACTGCCTCCCACGGCAATGACGACCTGGGCCGAGGGTATTTCTCCGGTTTCACTGACTGCATGCAGTGAAAGCAGGCGATAGTGCTCCTCGGGAATCTGTGCCTCATCCGAGACCAGCGCATGCAGATCCTCATCGAAGATTTCATGCTTCTTGTCTGCAAGATCCTTGAAGCGCAAGAATATGGCATTCAGTTTCTCTTCTGATTCCAACCCGATTCCCAGTTCTTTCAAACGACTGCGAAACGCATTCCGGCCAGAATGTTTACCCAGCAGCAATTTGTTTGCTCCCCAGCCCACATCTTCTGCACGCATGATTTCATAGGTTTCACGGTGCTTGAGTACTCCATCCTGATGAATACCTGATTCATGGGCAAAGGCATTGGCACCGACAATTGCCTTGTTGGGCTGCACCGGAAACCCGGTAATCCCTGAAACCAGCTTGCTGGCGGGTACGATCTGCGTTGTATCGATACGTGTATCGCATGGAAAATAATCCTGCCGTGTACGCACGGCCATCACGATTTCTTCAAGTGCAGCATTACCGGCCCGCTCACCCAGACCATTGATGGTACATTCCACCTGGCGTGCACCATTCATGACCGCGGACAGTGAGTTAGCCACTGCCAAACCGAGATCGTTATGGCAGTGAACCGAGAATATAGCCTTGTCAGAATTCGGAATGCGCTCTCGCAGCGTACGGATCAGACCACCAAACTGATCCGGCATGGTATATCCCACCGTATCCGGAATATTCAGTGTCCGTGCACCTGCATCGATCACTGCTTCCAGCACTCGGCACAGAAAATCGATCTCGGATCGCCCGGCATCTTCAGGGGAAAATTCGACGTTATCAGTGTACTGACGTGCCCACTTTACTGCCTTGATCGCCTGATCGATGACCTGATCGGGCGACATGCGCAGCTTGTTCTTCATATGGATCGGAGATGTCGCGATGAAGGTATGAATACGCACATTCTGATTGACCTGCAAAGCTTCCCCGGTACGATCGATGTCGGCCTCCATCGCACGGGCAAGACCACACACCGTACTGTTGCTTACTGCCTCTGCCACTGCCCGGACCGCTTCAAAATCACCTCTCGAAGCAGCCGGGAAACCCGCTTCTATCACATCCACACCCATACGCTCCAACTGCCTGGCGATGCGTACCTTTTCTTCCATGGTCATGGATGCGCCGGGACTCTGTTCCCCGTCACGCAAAGTCGTATCAAAAATAACCAAATGCTCTTTCATTGTTCCACTCCACTATTATTCTGGCTAAAACGGACAACCGGCTGGCGGTGTACCAGCCCACATGCTTCAAAACAGATTAAGAAATGATTGAAATAATTAGCGCGCAAGGCGCAGCAGTCGGCCAGTCAGATACAGCCAGGCTGTCAGACGGAAAGGATGAAAGGCGGGAGTAATTTCAGTAAATTGCATCATGCCGGCAAATATAAAACGTTTACCTTCATTTCGCAACAGCAGATGTTCAAGTTTCTTTACGGATTTCGTTACGTTTTCTGTTCTTGTACAGCCGCCAGATCTTCATGCCATATCCGGATAACGCATAAGTCAGAAATACCCCGAACAACACCAGCGGTGGATGACTCGGAATCAGAACGAAAAAGAACAGAAGCAGCAGCAAAACCACAAAAAATGAAACTTTCTTGTGCAGATTGAATTCTTTACCGCTGTAGTAAGGGATATTGGTCACCATGGTCAAGCCGGCAAACAGTGTCATGGCCCACGCCAGCCATGTGATATCGGCAGCATCTACCTGGAAACCCAGTACTACCCAGATCATTCCGGCGATCAGAGCAGCCGCAGCCGGACTGGGCAAGCCTTGAAAATATTTCTTGTCGACGACTTCGACCGTTACATTGAAACGGGCAAGGCGCAACGCTGCACAGGCACAATAGATGAATGCAGCGATCCAGCCCAGTTTCCCCAGATCTCTCAACGCCCATTCGTACACAATCAATGCAGGAGCCACACCAAACGAAACCATATCAGACAGGCTATCGTACTCTGCACCGAATTCACTTTGCGTATGCGTCAGGCGTGCCACCCGGCCATCCAGGCCATCAAATACCATGGCCACAAAAATGGCAATGGCAGAATGCTCATAATGACCATTCATCGCCTGGACAATCGCATAGAAACCGGCAAACAGCGCCGCAGTCGTGAAGAGATTGGGCAGCAGATAGATACCCCGTCTCCTCCACCGCGGGCCTGTGACGGGCAGTTGCTCTGGATCAGATTCCTGCATAAACTGACATAGGCATAGATCGGAAATAATCAGTGAAATTCAGCCAATACCGTTTGAGTGGCATAAACCTTGTCACCAATTGCGACATTGACTTTCGTTCCCAGCGGAAGATAGACATCGACACGTGAACCGAAACGGATGAAACCGAAACGCTGTCCGCGGGCAAGATGTTCCCCCGGATGGACATGGCAGACGATCCGCTTTGCGATGAGGCCGGCTATCTGCACACATGTCACATCCTGCCCTCCGTCGGTTCTGATCCACAAAGCATTGCGTTCATTCTCCAGCGAAGCTTTGGGCAGGCTTGCGTTCAGAAAATTTCCGGGAAAGTACCATCGATTGCGTATTTCACCATCCACCGGACTGCGGTTCGAGTGCACGTTGAAAACATTCATGAAAACACTGACTTTCAGCGCTTCACGCGGCAGATAAGGATCCTGCACCTTATCCACAGCAACGATACGCCCATCTGCCGGGGCAAGTACAGCCCCGGCAAGAGCCGGCACCACCCGTGGAGGATCGCGAAAGAACTGCAGAACGAACAGCGCAATCAGCCAGAATGGCAGTGCCCATAACCAGCCTGCCATAAACTGCACCAGTAACGCCACAGCAAATGCACCGGCGATGAAGGGCCATCCTTCACGTGCAATGATCGGATGAGGGTAGTAAGAAGTCGACATACGCTCAGTTCTTCGCCTGATCGACCAGTTTGTTTTTGCTGATCCACGGCATCATGTCACGCAGTTTGGCGCCTACTGTTTCAATCGGATGCTCCGAAGCGAGGCGGCGGCTCGATTTGAGCACGGGTGCGCCGGCACGGTTTTCCAGAATGAATTCGCGTGCATATTCGCCCGTTTGAATCTCGCGCAGGATTTTACGCATTTCATTACGGGTCGCATCGGTGATGATACGGGGTCCTCTCGATACATCACCATATTCCGCATTGTTGGATACGGAATAGCGCATGTTGGCGATACCCCCCTCGTAGATCAGATCCACGATCAGCTTGACCTCATGCAGACATTCAAAATAGGCCATTTCCGGTGCATAGCCTGCTTCCACCAGCGTTTCGAACCCGGCCTGGATCAGTGACGTCAAACCGCCGCACAACACGACCTGTTCACCGAACAGATCGGTTTCCGTTTCTTCCTTGAATGTGGTTTCAATCACACCACCACGTGTACCGCCATTCGCAGCCGCGTAGGAAAGTGCCAGATCACGCGCCTTGCCGGATTTATCCTGATGAACGGCAATCAGAGATGGAACACCTCCTCCCTGAGTATAAGTGGAACGTACCAGATGGCCCGGCCCCTTGGGAGCGACCATGATCACATCCAGATCTTCGCGCGGAATGATCTGCCCGTAATGAACATTGAAACCGTGTGCAAAAGCCAGCGTGGCATTCTTCTTCAGAACCGGTTCGACTTCGGTCTGGTAAACCGATGCCATCTGTTCATCCGGCAGCAGCAGCATGATTACATCGGCATCCTTGACAGCAGCGCCTACTTCTTTCACGGTCAGACCGGCTTTTTTTGCTTTATCCCAGGATGCACCACCCTTACGCAGACCGATGGTAACCTTGACCCCCGAATCATTCAGATTATTGGCATGCGCATGACCCTGCGAACCGTAGCCGATGATGGCTACTTTCTTTTTCTTGATGAGGGACAAATCCGCATCTTTATCGTAATAGACTTTCATTATTTTCCTTCCAGAGTATTGAATGGGGTGCAGCCACATCGGCAGATGAGGCCTATCGATGAAATCAGAATCCGCTGTCAGATTCCGCTAAAAAATTACAGCTTTAAAACCCGTTCTCCACGGCTGAGACCCGAAACACCTGTTCTGGCTATTTCCAGAATCAGATTGCAATCTACTGCCTGCAAAAAACCATCCAGTTTCGACCGGGTTCCCGTAAGCTCGATTGTGTAGAGCTCGTTGGTAACGTCGATGATATTGCCTCGAAATATATCAGCAAGCCGCTTCATCTCCTCACGATCCTTACCCACCGCTCTTACTTTTACCAGCATGAGTTCCCGCTCGACATAACCTTCACTGCTCAAATCAATCAGTTTGACGACTTCAATCAGTTTATTGAGCTGTTTGGTGATCTGTTCGACGATTTCATCCGGCCCATTGGTGACCAGCGTCATACGGGACAATGTCGGATCTTCAGTAGGCGCGACAGACAGAGACTCAATATTGTAACCACGAGCAGAAAACAGGCCTGCCACCCGCGACAGGGCACCGGCCTCGTTTTCCATTAACAAAGAAATAATATGTCGCATACTGTTATACCAGAATCATTTCGGACAAACCTTTGCCACCAGGTACCATAGGAAAAACATTCTCGGTCTGATCCGTAATGAAATCCATGAATACCAGTTGTTCTTCCAGTTTGAAGGCTTCTCTCAACGCACCATCGATATCTTCCGGTTTATCGATCCGCATGCCGACATGCCCGTAACTTTCTGCCAGTTTGACAAAATCGGGTAATGCATCCATATAGGATTCAGCGTAACGGTTGCCATGGAAAAACTCCTGCCATTGACGCACCATCCCCATGTAACGGTTGTTCAAATTGATGATCTTGATGGGCAGACGATACTGTTTACAGGTGGATAACTCCTGAATGCACATCTGGATACTTGCCTCTCCGGTAATACAGGCCACCGTACTGCCCGGGTTGGCCATCTGTACACCCATCGCAGAAGGCAGACCGAATCCCATCGTACCCAAGCCACCGGAATTAACCCAGCGGCGCGGTTTATCAAATTTGTAAAACTGGGCTGCCCACATCTGATGCTGTCCGACGTCAGAAGTAATGAAGGCATCTCCGCCGGTTATTTCATACAGTTTTTCCACCACCAGTTGTGGCTTGATAACGCTGGCCGACCGGTCATATTTCAGGCAATCACGTGCCCGCCACAACTCGACCTGCTCCCACCATTTGTTCAAAGCATGGACATCAGTCGTCTCCCTGCCGGCTCTCAGCAGCATGATCAACTCTTTCAGTACCGCAGATACACTGCCGACGATAGGAACATCCACCTTGACCCGCTTGGAAATCGATGATGGATCGATGTCGATATGGATGATTTTCCGTTCTTCGCTGTAGAAATGCTTGGGATTTCCGATGACGCGATCATCAAAACGAGCACCGACTGCGACCAGCACATCACAGTACTGCATGGCCATATTGGCTTCGTAGGTACCATGCATGCCCAGCATCCCGACAAATTGCCGGTCAGTCGCCGGATATCCTCCCAACCCCATGAGGGTACTGGTACAAGGAAAATTCAGCATCTGCACGAGTTCTGTCAATTCTGCCGCAGCATCATCCAGAATCACCCCGCCACCGGTATAGACCATGGGACGCTTGGCTTCCAGGATCATCTGGACGGCTTTCCTGAGCTGTTGGGCATCCCCGTTGATTACCGGTGAGTAGGAACGCAATGAGATACTGGCAGGATAATGAAATTCCGCCTTCTGCTGGGTGACGTCCTTGGGAATATCCACCAATACCGGTCCTGGACGACCGGTTGAAGCAATATAAAAAGCTTTTTTGATTGTGACCGCCAGCTCCGATACATCCTTCACCAGAAAGTTGTGTTTGACACAAGGCCGTGTAATTCCCACGGTATCCACTTCCTGGAAGGCATCCTGACCAATGGCAGCCGTGGGAACCTGCCCACTGATAATCACCATTGGGATGGAATCCATGTAAGCGGTAGCAATACCCGTTACGGCATTGGTCACCCCCGGGCCAGATGTCACCAGTGCTACACCGACCTTGTTACTGGAACGCGCATAACCATCCGCTGCATGGAGGGCAGCCTGTTCATGGCGAACCAGAATATGCTTGACTTTATCCTGCTTGAACAATTCATCATACAGGAACAATACGGCACCGCCGGGATAGCCAAAAATATGACTTACCCCCTCCTCCTGCAGACAACGTATCGTAATCTCGGCACCTGTCAGTTCAGTACTCATACCAGGGAATCCCCAGACTCAAAATAATTTTTCTTCATCTCATCATTAAAACCAATATTTGCTTTGTATCGATTCCGATTACAAAACCATAAAACGCTTTGGAGCACCCTGCATTCGGTGCGCACAAATAAAAAATGCGAGACCCCTGTCCAAACGATCGGAGGACAGTGTATCTCCCGGATTTTTCCTGACCGACAGCAAAGGGAGCAAGATACGAAACAAATAACCCTTGTCTCTGTTACCAGGATTATATATTGACTTCCGGCAAATATCTCGGTAATACCACAACTATATTAATGGTTTCAGCATGCGGAACTATCCGTTCGTCCCCCCGACCGTCAACCCATCTATCCGCAAAGTCGGTTGTCCGACACCTACCGGCACACTTTGTCCTTCCTTGCCGCAGGTACCAACACCCGGGTCCAGCGCCAGATCATTTCCAATCATGGAAACGCGGGTAAGTACATCCGGGCCATTACCAATCAAAGTAGCCCCTTTCACCGGATAGGTAATTTTACCATTTTCGATCATATAGGCTTCCGCAGCCGAGAATACGAATTTACCACTGGTGATATCAACCTGCCCTCCACCGAAATTGGCGGCATACAAACCCTGCTTGACAGAAGCAATGATTTCTTCCGGTTCTTTATTACCATTCAACATACAGGTATTGGTCATGCGCGGCATGGGGATATGGGCAAATGATTCACGCCGGCCATTACCGGTAACACGCTGATTCATCAGCCGGGCATTCAGATTATCCTGCAGATACCCCTTGAGGATGCCATCCTCGATCAACGTAGTACATTGTGTCGGATTGCCCTCATCATCGATGTTCAACGATCCGCGACGATCGCGTATCGTACCATCATCGACCACTGTCACCCCCGGTGCCGCCACCCGTTCACCAATCCTGCCAGAAAAGGCCGAGCTCCCTTTCCGGTTGAAATCTGCCTCAAGACCATGACCGATTGCTTCGTGCAACAAAATACCCGGCCACCCGCTACCCAGCACGACAGTCATGCTTCCTGCCGGAGCCGGTTGCGACGCAAGATTCGTCAATGCCTGATGGACTGCCTTACGGGCATAATCCTGCAATATTGCATCGGTAAAATAAGCATAATCAAAACGTCCGCCTCCTCCGGCAACGCCTTGCTCCCGCCGGCCGTTTTCTTCGACGATGACTTGTAACGACACGCGCACCAATGGCCGCACATCGGCAGCAAGTAATCCATCGCTGCGCGCAACCATGACCACCTCATATTCTCCAGCCAGCGATGCCATGACCTGGATGACCCGCTTATCCAGCGTGCGCGCAAATCCTTCCAGCCGTTCGAGCGTGCCGATCTTGTCAGCATCTTTACAAAGCGCGATAGGATCCAGAGAAGAGTAATACAGTGCCTGCTGCCGGGCATCGTTTCCTGATAATCCCGTAATAGAGGCATGTGTTCCACCGCCCTGGGCAGCAATTGCGCGCGTTGCCCGGGCAGCAGAAATCAGTGCCTGGCTGCTGATATCATCCGAATAGGCAAAAGCGGTCTTTTCACCGCTGATCGCCCGTACTCCGACTCCCTGATCGATATTGAAGCTGCCTGATTTGACGATACCCTCTTCCAGCACCCAGCCTTCCGATCGGCTGTACTGAAAATAAATATCCGCATAATCAATCTGATGGGTAAGGATGTGCCCGAATACATCCTGCAGCCTGCCTGTGTTCAGCTCATAAGGGGCCAGCAGGTATTGATCGGCAATCGTAAATGAATCCATCATTCCAGAAATAAGTTCATAAAAAAATCACAACGGACGAGCTGCTGTTCCCCGCAGCAGTTCGTCCGCAAAAAATAGAAATATAACGTAAAAGCCGAATCAGGTTTTCTCAACAGGCAAGCAGGCAGCGGTGCTCCAGCGCAGGCAGACTCGCCCGCACACTTGACTGATATGCTCGGTCGATTTCCGCCACCACTACCCCCGGTCCACGCGGAAGACGGTCGATAATCACACCCCATGGATCGACGATCATGCTGTCACCATTGGTTTCACGCCCGTTCACATGGAATCCCCCTTGCGCCGGAGCGATCAGATAAGCCTGATTCTCGATCGCACGCGCACGAATCAGCGTCTCCCAGTGGGCCTTGCCGGTAATGGCAGTGAACGCCGCCGGTGCCAGAATGACATCCACCTTGCCCATCATACGGTAAAGTTCGGGGAAACGCAGATCATAGCAGATGGACAACCCCATCCGCCCAAACGGGGAATCGAGCGCAACCACCCGATTACCCGCGTCGATCGTTCTCTCTTCAGCGAAATTCTCGTTACCCAGCGACAACCCGAACAGGTGAATCTTATCGTAACGCGCCACCTGCTGGCCATGTTCATCGTATACCAGGCAACTGTTGTATACCTTGTCCGATACCGGTGAAATCAGTGGTACCGACCCTCCCGCCAGCCAGATGCCAAACCGCTTTGCGGTTTCGCTCAGAAAATTCTGAATTTCCCCTTCACCAGGATTTTCACGCACTGCCAGCTTATCCGTATCCTTCATTCCCATGATACAGAAATATTCCGGCAACACTACCAGCTTGGCCTGTTTTGCGGCGGCCTCTTCAATCAGGCGGAAAGCCTCTTCAAGATTAGCAGCTACACTGGGACCGGAAGCCATCTGAACGGCTGCCACCCTTACTCTGGTATTATCACCCGCTTTAGAGCGGGCGGCCTGATCGATACCAACGTCAGTAGACATGATTCCCGCCCTCCCTGTATCCGATTCCTGCCTGCGACAATATCAAGCAGTTCATACTCAGCCCCCCTTCCTCTTGATTGATTTTAACGCGGGGTACCACCTCGATTCCCCCGTTATCGTTATTATATGTGGCCCCTGTTTCGGGCCGGTACCTCTGTTGAAACATAAACTTACTGCGCAGCGGATCGTTGCAGCTCATGGAGGACCTGATCAGAGGTTCCCTAAGGTTACTCAACCTTGTCTCGCTCTTCATCCAGCCTGACGACAACCGGGTCACTCCAACTCCCGGTTATAGCATATTCATTGAGCAGCACGCGATCAAAAGGATCCTGCAAAGCCCTCTTGGCAATCATGGCCGCAATTCCGGCGATGGGAGTTGCCAGCCCGAACGAGGGAAACACTTTCAGATTCAAGGTCTGTGTCTCGTTTACCAAATCCCATTCCCCTTTCAGGATAAGCTCTGCCGCACTGCCCGCTATATACAGATCATCGACCGAAGCAACACCACTCTTGATACTGATGTGGCCGTTCAGTTCATCAAATCCGAATCCTTTACCGAATACATCATAAAAGTTCAATGTCAGCCTGCGAGGCAAGGATTTCAGGTCAAAAACCCCCAGTAATCTACCAATCCCAGGTTTCAGTTCTGTGAATTGCCCATGCTGCGCATCAAGCTGCAGACTGCCGTACAACGTTGCAAAATCCACTGAAAACGGTTTGCCCGCCCAATCCAGATTTCCTTCCAGCACCCCTTTACCGCGAGCAATACGTCCCGGATAACCATGGCGCTTGAACAGTTTTCCGATATTACTCGATTGCAGTCGGATGTGACTGTACATCCGGTAAGGCGGTTTATGATTCTCCCATAATCCATTGGCCTGCAGCCTGCTGTTCGGGTGTCTGATATCCAGATTCTCGACCAGCCAGCCATCCTGCCTTTGCACGGCACTGAGTTTCATCTGGCCCAGCAGCCCGCCTTTTACGAACAGCTCATCGGCTTCGATATCTACAGCCGGCCAATCTCCAGGAGGATCATGTTTATGGGGTGTCAGAATGTTTTCTGGCGCATCCTCCGGTATTTTCAACCGGCTCAGACGTGCCACAACTTTCTGTGGAGATGCTGCCTGCCAGTCTATCCTGCCGTCGACCTCCTGGCTGGAAACATCCACTCGCCAGCTTTCACCCTGCCTGTCGATGGAAAAATGAGTGTCATTGAAATAGCTGGACAGAAACTCAAACTGACCGATATGCAAATCGAACTGTACCGACCGGGTCAGAATATTATCCAACCCGCGCGCAGTATGGTCGAGCGAAGCATCCATCCCGGCATGCCTCTTGAACAACTCACGTAACTGATCCCATTCCAGCCTGGACACCGAACCTTCCACCCGGGTCACCCGATCCTGCGGCAATGTACCATGCCCGCCAAAACTGATTATCCCGCGTACCGGATGATAATAATGTGCCTTTTCGCGTATACGCTGAAATTCCGCTGTCAGGATATCGCCATAATGAAAATGCACATGATCATCACGCGGCAGGGTAAAAACTTTTTCCAGGCGCACGGGAATCACTTCCGCAGCAGTCTTGGAAAAAGGTGCCGGGAACATCAGCTCCACGCCTTCCAGCGAGGATTCGACCACGATACCGACTTTGCCCGATTCAACCTCCACTGCAGCCTGCCAGGCTGAACCGCCGCGTATGAATTGTGTCCACAGCTGCGATAAATCAACTCGTTTGACGAGATTCGCATCCGGCCGAAAGTGGTCGAAATCAGCCCGACCTCGAGCAGTGATACGTACCCCTCCCTCAGGCAGGGAAGCAGAGGAAAACTCGACTGCCCCCCCCATTACCTGAGCACGAATCCCTTCCAGTACTACACCGGACTCAGTAAAGATCAGTGAGCCGTTGACCTGGTGAAAATCGGGAATATAGCGATCAAGATCGATCCGGTTATCGACGAACTGGTAACGCCCCTGCATTCTGGTAACGGAAAATTTTTCCTGACCGACCGACAACTCCACCTCTGCCTGCAGTCTCCCCTTCCCGGAAAATTCAGCCTGACCCAATAATTCTCCGACATGCGGACCCACATCTACCCTGCGTAACAGAGTGGCCATCTCTCCGCTCTCTCCTTCCGCCATGCCTTTTATCCTGATTTCAGGGCGATCTGCATACACGTCATCCGACTGCAGCATGAACTTTTGCAATCGGATGCCCGCAACACTGGCGGAAGAAAGAGACAGATCGAGCGCACCGTCCTGTATCGAAACACGCCCCGCCATATCGGAAACCTCCGGCCAGTCATCGGAAATCTTAATACCGGCATTGCTGATCGCGGTTTCTGCATGAATGGAGAATGCGCCCTTTTTATCAGCAGAACGGCCGTTCAATACTCCCCTGAGATGAAATTTTGCATCGCTCAATTTCCCTGAGAGGGTTGCCTTATCAAGTTTATCCTTCCAGGTTTCATCCGCCATCCAGGTGGCATATTCGCCGAGAAGATGCATGTCGGCGTGTGATAAACCGCCTGTCAGATCGATCCGTGCAGGCATCTCTCTGTCAAAGGCACAGTTCCCCTGCAGAGTGCCACTTCCTGCATCGCTCTCGAAAGCGATATCGCTGAATTTGATCCGGGTTACGGCATGATCAGCAGCGGTTTTCCAATCCACCCGTCCGATCAGCGAGTCGAAGCGGAATTTCTCACCAGGCGACTGCGACTTGCTGATTTCCACATTTTTTGAAGACAGAAACAGGGAACCTCCCGTCTCAGTAGCGTCAACGATTCCACTGATACCGCTGAATGCGGGATAGTCGTCGAACGACTGCATGGCGAGATCACTGAAACCGGCATTTATCCGGAAAGGTGGTTTTTTTGTCCAGTCACCTCGCCATTCGAGATTGACATGCTTTACCATTCCACGCGCAGACAATCTGGACAAAGACTCATGTAAAGCTTCTTCTGCCGGCAGACTGGCAGCAAGTCTCGTCAGCACATCCATCCTCAGCCCGCCGGCCTGCAGACTGTGTATGGGTAATCCACCATCTTTCGGGTTCAGCACGCGCCAGGATGCATCGATCGGCCCGGTCAGCGGCAAACCGTTGAGCTCGATGCTCATACCACGAGCAAACCATTGTCGATTTACCCCCTTTGCATCTTCTGTCTCGTGCCACCCCCAGCGACCGTGCAACCGATCGATCTCCAGTACAGGCAACTGCCGGGCAACATGAACCGCTGTACCTCGCAGGCTGATATCCGACACCCACCTTGCCAAGCTGCCGGCACGGATATCCGCCCAGGCACGCATGCTGCCTTTTCCTTTTTTGAGTACCAGATCAGCCGGCAATGTCATCCATTCCTGCCAGCTTCCCAGATCAACATCCTGTAACTGGACGAACAGACGTCCCTGCCATGCTGACAACGTCCGGACAGAATCACCGGTAACATCTCCACGAAGATCCACCCGGGAAAACAATGGGTCGGATGAATGTGCCTGCAATCCGAATTGATGACGTCTGCCTCCCCGTTTGTTCTGCAGATGCAAATTGACCGATTCAAAATAATGTACCGGGCGACGGCGTAATTCATCCTGCCAGTAAATGACGGCCTGCCTGATGATCAAACGCCGCTGGCGCAGCAGCCAGTCAAAAAATCCACTTTCCTGCTGATTCTCACCCAGCGTCACGCCGGCAATATGCAAAACGCCTTTCACATCCCGGCGTGTCACCAGTGCAGGCCGGTCAATGATGATTTCATGAAAGTTGAGTTCACCGCGCAATAGTGAGCGCCACGAAACCGTCCCTTCTATTCCCGGAAACACCAGCACCGGCTCACCCTGCCGATCTGACACACTGACCCCCTGCATCGACAAATGCGGGCGCAAACCATCCCAGTTGGCCTGGATGGAATCGATCCGTACCGGTTGCCCGGCAACACGCGTCATGGCTGCGGCGATATCAGAGCGGTATTTTCCGATATCGGGCAGAATCCAGTAGCGCAAGGCAAGCAGCAGCAGACAGGCAAGTATCGCCGCCAGCAGAAAACCTCGGCCCGCCCAACTCAGGCAGACCGTACAATGACGTAACAAAGAATGTGGCATAAGCTCAATATAGAACCATCATCCGGTATTCCGTCCGTTTCTGAAGTTTATCTTCCATTTGAGAAAGGCAGTCTTTACGCTCTCCGGCAAGATATTATTGCCGCAATGATCGTTCATCACCGTAAAAATGGTACGAATCTGTGTTTCACCCATGTACTCCACCGTTTCATGACATAGCCAGACACAAAACCGTTCATTCCGTATGTCCACACCTATCGATTTATCCCAGGCTGCATCCATAGTTACCAGTATTCTGCCTTACAGCCGGTACCTGAAACGGACGCTGACAAGCGAACCCGGCCTGCAGCAAGAACTGCTGGATCAATTACCGAATCCTTTCTTATGGGAGGAAATGCTCGATTTCCTGCAATATCCTGCAATCTCTCTCGAAGATGAGGCAGATCTGCACCGGTTATTGCGCCAGTTGCGCAAACGCGTCATCCTGCGGCTGGCCGCGCGTGATCTGGCCGGACTGGCTGATCTGAACGAGGTCATGACGACCATGACCGCACTGGCGGATACGACGATCCGGTTTGCACTGGAATTTCTCCACACAGCCATGACGCACCCCGGCCATTTTGGCAAACCGACCGGAGAAAAAACCGGCACGGAACAGCAGTTACTGATCGTGGCCATGGGAAAACTGGGGGGTGGCGAACTCAACGTATCCTCTGACGTGGATCTGATTTTTATCTATCCCGAAGATGGTGAAACAGATGGCAGAAAATCCATCACCAATCATGAATTTTTTGTCAGGCTGGGGCGCAAGCTGATTGCCAGCCTGAGCGATTATACCGTGGACGGCTATGTATTTCGTGTTGACATGCGGTTGCGCCCGCACGGTGAAAACAGTCCGCTTGCCATCAGCCTGCCCATGCTTGAAGACTATTTCATCACGCAGGGCCGTGAATGGGAACGGCATGCCTGGATCAAAAGCCGTGTCATCACCGGCTCATCGGTGGCCGAAGCCACGCTGATGGAGTTGATCGTACGTCCTTTCGTGTTCCGCAAATATCTGGATTTCGAAGCCTATGAAGCAATGCGCAGTCTGCATGCGCAGTTACGCAAGGAAGTCGATCGGCGCGAGCTGCACGACAATATAAAACTGGGCCCTGGCGGTATCCGGGAGATTGAATTCATCACTCAGGTATTCCAATTGATCCGGGGCGGACGTGATGCCGATCTGTGCATTCGCCCCACACTGGGTGTCCTGCGACGGCTGCGGCAGAAACAACCCCTTCCCGGGCAGACGATCGAAGAACTGACCGAGGCTTACTGTTTCCTGCGCAAACTCGAGCATCGCCTGCAATATCTCGATGACCAGCAAACCCAGAATCTGCCGCAACATCCGGATGAGCAAACATTGATTGCAAGAAGTATGGGATTTACCGGCTATGGCGATTTCCTCGATCATCTCGATCTGCACCGCCAGAACGTTACCCGTCATTTCGAACAGATTTTTGCGGCCCGCCGCAAATCTCCCCGACACGATACATTTGCCCGGATCAGACCGGAACAGTCCGGCGATCATGAAACGGTCGAAGCCTTCAGCAAACAACTGCAAACACTGGGATACCTCGATCCCGGCAAAATTACCGCGCGCGTCCGGCAGTTTTACGACAGCACATTTTTCCGGCAACTGACCCACTCCAGCCAGGAACGCATATTCGAACTGATGCCCACACTGATGGAGGTGATCGCCCGCTTCCCGCCTGTCGACATCACACTGGAACGCATGCTGCGGTTACTCGAAAAAATCGGGCAATATCCAGCCTATCTCGCTCTGCTGCAGGAACATCCGCAAACACTGCCGCGTGTCGCCAAACTGGCCAGCGTCAGTCAATGGGCGAGTGATTATCTTGGCAGACACCCGATCCTGCTGGACGAACTGCTTACGTCATCCGGTCTGCACATCCTGCCCGACTGGCCCGCACTCAAAACCGAGCTCACTCACCAGCTGCATCACGTCAACATCCCTAAAGTGCAAATGGTCGAATGGCAAATGGATGTATTGCGCCACTTCCAGCATGCACAGGTATTTCGCCTGCTCGTCACCGATCTCGAAGGGGATCTGTTACTGGAAAAACTCAGCGATCATCTGACCGAGCTGGCCGATCTCATCCTGGACAATGTGCTGCAACTCGCCTGGCAGGGATTGAAAAAGAAACATCGGGAATTGCCCGCTTTTGCCATCATCGGCTACGGCAAGCTGGGAGGAAAAGAGCTGGGCTACGCCTCCGATCTGGATATCGTGTTTCTCTACCGGGACGATCATCCCGATGCTGCGTCAATCTATACCAAACTGGCGCAGAACATCAATCTGTGGCTCACTAGCCATACCTCCGCCGGCATACTGTACGAGACCGATCTGCGATTGCGCCCGAACGGGACCAGCGGACTGCTGGTCAATTCCATCGAGGCTTTTACCCAGTATCAGTACGAACAAGCCTGGGTATGGGAACATCAGGCATTGACGCGGGCACGCTTCGTCGTCGGCGACCGTGAAGCAGGTGAAATGTTCGAGCAGATGCGCAAAAACATGCTGTGCCAGCCACGCGATCTGGTGAAACTGAAACGGGAGATTCTGATGATGCGCAGCAAAATGCTGGAAGCACATCCCAATCCTACTCCGCTGTTCGATATCAAACACGACCGCGGCGGCATCATCGACGTCGAATTCATCGTGCAATACCTGGTGCTGGGGTATGCGCACCGTTACCCGCAACTGACCGGCAATATCGGCAATATTGCCTTGCTGAAGCTTGCCGGAGAACTTGGATTGACCTCCGCCGGGAAAGCAACCGCAGCACTCACCGCCTACCGTGAGCTCAGGCGAACACAACATCAGCTCAGACTGAGTGGCACGCCCGAACCTGCCGGCACAGCTCTGTCCAGAGATGTATCTCAGAAATTTGCACGGGTAGCAAACAACCATTTAAGCGATGCCAGACAGGCAGTGTTTCAACTATGGGAAGATATTTTCGGAACATGAAGACGACGGTTACAAACAGTGGTCAACACCGCCGATATCACCCCACCTCTCTGAGTTTCCGGCTTTCGGTAATACAGGCAATGAGATAGAATCCTCCCGGCCTGTTTCACCCCGGAGTTTATCAGTGCGTGCATGTTATCCATTCCTGTGTTTGCTGAGCCTCATTTTTATGCTGTCTGCATGTCAGGACAGCAAACCTCTATTATTCGACAACAACCCTACTCCGACTCCTGCTGATTTGCCGGCACCTGCCGGGCATCAGATCTCTTTTGCAAAAGAAGTCCAGCCGATCATCGAAACCAAGTGCCTTTCCTGCCACAGCTGTTTTGATGCACCCTGTCAGCTCAAACTGGAAAGTGCCGAGAGTCTGCTGCGTGGTGCTTCTCAGGAACCGGTATACAGCAGTGCACGCACCACGGAGATGAAACCTACCCGCCTGGGCATCGACGAACTCACCGTCGCTGGCTGGCGCAAGCGGGGTTTTTATTCTGTGCTGCAATCAGACAGGGAACACGCTCAATCTCTGCTGAAAAATATGATCACTCTGGGGAAACAGTACCCGTTTCCGCCGAACAGCAAGCTGCCTGACTCGATCAAAACAGGTTTTGCACGCAAAAACCAGTGTGTCTCAGAAGAAGAATTTCCCGACTATGCGCATGATCATCCATTTGAAGGTATGCCGTTTGGCACCAGCGGACTGACCGATCGGGAATACTCACTCCTGGCCGGATGGCTGAATCAGGGAGCAGCAGTGACAGATGAACCCGTTACGCTGACACGGGATGAGGAACAAACGATCCGGACATGGGAAACGCTGTTCAACCGGGATGACAAGCGTGGCCGGTTGGTAGCACGCTGGCTGTACGAACACCTGTTTCTGGCTTACCTGTATTTCCCGGAATCAGGCGATGAGCCCCGTTTCTTTGAACTGCTGCGTTCATCCACCCCATCCGGCGAAGCCATCATCCCTGTTGCCACAGTCAGCCCGAATAGTGATCCGGGCGGGCCATTCTTTTACCGCCTGCGTCCGATCTCGGGCACGATCGTGCACAAACGGCGTATCAGCTATCCACTCGATCAGACGAAACTGAGGCGCATCAGTGAACTGTTTTTCAGTGAAGACTGGCCCGTGGGAGATCTGCCAGGGTATGACTATACGGAACGTTCCAATCCCTTTGTCACTTTTGCCGCCATACCGGCGCGTGCACGTTACCAGTTCATGCTGGACGAAGCAGAGTATTTTGTGCGCACCTTCATTCACGGCCCGGTCTGCCGCGGCCAGATTGCAACCGATGTCATACGCGATCATTTCTGGACATTATTTCAGTCCCCGGAGTCCGATCTCTTCATTACAGAGGACACCTATCGAAGCCAGGCTATCCCTTTGCTGGGAATCCCCGGGCAGGATGATGATCTGCTCGATGCCGGCGAGAACTGGTTGCGCTATCTCAAACGCCACAATGATTATCTGGCATTGCGCCAGCAGCATTATGTCACGCAACAACCACAGGGAGCGTCACTGGCCCATGTCTGGAATGGTGACGGCCGCAACGAAAATGCGCTGCTGACCATTTTCCGCCATCACAATAGCGCTTCCGTCGTAAGAGGACTGGCTGGCGCCGTTCCGCAGACCATCTGGCTGATGGATTATCCATTACTGGAACAGACCTACTACCAGCTGGTTGTCAATTTCAACGTATTCGGCAATGTTGCACATCAAGTCCTGACCCGGCTTTACTTTGATCTGATCCGTAATGGTTCGGAACAGAATTTTGTGCGTCTGCTTCCAGCCGGGCAGCGTAAAACCGTATTGAACGACTGGTACCAGGATCTGGGTAAACTGAAGTTCGGTATCGTTTACGAGGATATTGACGATCGATCTCCCTCAGCGGAACATTTCGTCACAGAAAACCCGAAACTGGAACTGGCATCACACATGCTTGAACGTTTCCAGTCCATCAACACCATGTCACATGATCCATTGAATCGCTGCGAACAAGGAAACTGCAGTCGTATTGACCAGCCGCACTGGATACAGCAGGCTGATCGTGCATTATCAGACATTGCGGCACAGCCTGCTGCCAGTCTGCCTGGAATCAGCCAGCTTCCGGAAGTGACATTCGTACGCATCCGGCATGGACAGAATGAACGCACCGTTTATACCCTGCTGAGAGATCGCGCTCACAGTAACGTCGCCTTCATGCTGGGTGAAGAACTGCGCTATCAGCCTGAAAAAGACCGCGTTACCGTTTATCCCGGCATTACCGGCAGCTATCCCAATTTCATGTTCGATGTTCCTGCTGCACAAGTTGGGGAGTTCGTAGCGAAATTGAGTAAAGCAGGAAAAATAAAGGACTTTGAACAGATCGTGGAAACCTGGGGAATACGGCGCACGCACCCGCAATTCTGGGAAATTCTGCACGACATCACCGCCTGGCAAAAACAGCAGCAGCCCTTACAGGCGGGAATTTTTGATATCAACCGGTATGAGAATTTTTAGGGAAACCGTCAATCACCCATGACCACGCCCTCACGGCGCGGATCAGCCCCGCCAAAGTACCCGCCAGGAATTCGTTGGATGGCTTGCAGACCACTGGTCATATCCATTTCCTGAACATCGTGCCCCCTGGCTTCGAGTGCTTCGACGATCACAGCAGGAAAGCCTTTTCCCTCCAGTAATATGAGATTATTTGCTGAACCGAAGTTGGGAAGATCGATGGCCTGCTGCATATTCAGGCCCCAATGCAAGGTTCCCCACAATATCTTTGCGATGTAGTGGATGATGAAAGCACCACCAGGGCTGCCGCCGACCATGACGAGCTGGCCGGTGGCTTTGTCGAACACCAGAGTGGGTGACATGGATGAACGGGGACGCTTACCCGGTTGCACACGATTGGCGACAAGATTCCCCTGCGCATCGCGTGGCGTGAAGCTGAAATCGGTCAGTTCGTTGTTGAGCAGGAAACCCCTGACCATCTGCCGCGAGCCGAAAGCATTTTCAATGGTGGTGGTCAGCGCCACCGCATGCCCCCGAGCATCGACGATACTGATATGACTGGTGCCGTATTCCGGCTGATCAGGCATGGGGGCGAGACTGGTTCGCATCCCTTCCGGTTGCCCGGGTCGGGCTACCTTCATCGGCCGATCACCGATCAGTCGCGCCCGCCCGGTCAGATAGCCCGGAGATAACAGGCTCATCCAGGAGCCTGCGGGCGGTGGTGCCACGAAGTCGGGATCACCCACATATTTTGCACGATCGGCAAATGCCAGGCGTGCAGCCTCAGTATAGAAATGCAGCCAGTCCGCCGTCGGCAGACCGTCGCTACCCAAAGGCAGCGTAGCACCGGGCGTATTTTGCAGGATGCCGAATATCTGGCCAATGGCGATGGCACCGGAGCCGGGTGGTGGGAAACCACACAGCCGGTACACCTTCGGCGATACGGCATGATCGTGACAGAGTGGCTCGCGCTTGCGTGGCTGATACCCGGCCAGATCAGCCAGGGTGATCTCCCCCGGATTAGTAACATGCGAACGCACCTTATCGACGATGGACTGAGCCACCGGGCCTTCCAGCAATGCCTTGGAGCCATGCATCGCAATACCTCTCAGCACCCGAGCCAGCTCAGGATTCCTGAGAATATGCCCGATCGGCCACGGCTGCCCGTTACTATCGTAGAAGTAAGCTGCAGCCTCCGGATCTTGCCTGAGATATCGATCCGCAGCCAGCATCGTATTAAGGCGGGCACTGACCTTGAATCCCTGCTCGGCCAGGCGGATGGCAGGCTCGAACAGAGTAGCCCAGGGCAGTTTCCCGTGCTGCTGGTGTACCTGCTCCAGCATGCGAACAACACCAGGCACGCCGACCGAGCGCCCACCCACAGCACCTTCCATGAACGACATGGGCTTGCCATCAGGCTTGAGAAACAGGTCTTCAGTGGCTGCAGCAGGAGCAGTCTCGCGGCCATCGTATGCCTCGACCGATTCGCCATCGAAGTACATCAGGAACGCACCACCACCGATACCACTGGATTGCGGTTCAACCAGCGTAAGTACCATCTGCACGGCAATAGCAGCATCCAGGGCACTGCCCCCGGACTTGAGGATCTGATAACCCGCATCAGCCGCCAGTGGATTGGCAGCAGCCACGGCAAACGCAGAAGTCTGCCAGCCTGGCTTTTCGGTATAACCGGACGAACCTTCCGGTTGAACCGGAACGGTATAGTTCAGGCTGGCGGGCCGAGTGTTACATGCAACCAGTAGTACCGTTAAGAGTAAGGTGGCCAGTTTGACGCGAAAAATCCACATAGAAATCCTCTTCTATGGCGCTGGAGCACGACATTGATGATCCTGGCCCGCATCAGTGCAATTGTTATCGGAAAATGCCCGATCCTCATGTGCTGATGGCTGGAATAATCCCGGCATTTTACGTACTGGCAGTTTGGATACTCAACGTATTCCTCAGAGCCTGTTCAGAATAAGCCTGACGGAAAACAAAACGATGTAGAAATGATCAGTCTGGAATGATTGATCCAATTCCAAGAATAGTGGGGTGGCTGATGGGACTCGAACCCACGACAACCGGAATCACAATCCGGGACTCTACCAACTGAGCTACAGCCACCATGGATCTGAAAGACTAACTTGATCTGATCAGGACAGATCTGATCTGCTTGGCGTGCCCGACAGGAATCGAACCTGTAACCCCCAGCTTAGAAGGCTGGTGCTCTATCCGGTTGAGCTACGGGCACTGCTACTCAAACCGGGCGTTGGCCCGTACCAATGACACGAGAACTGGTCGGGGTGGAGAGATTTGAACTCCCGACATCCTGGTCCCAAACCAGGCGCGCTACCAGGCTACGCTACACCCCGGAAAAGTCGGCACTATACCGATTAACAGGCCCAGCGTCAATCAAACTCCACATTCATACAACAGTAAAATTGATTTACTCCTGACTCCCTGTCGTTAAGAAATGATTTTTTACTGAAAGAGTGATTTCAAATTGCTTATGAGGCCAAGTTCTCTAAGCCAGCTCATTGATAACGTATTCGCACTCAAATTGGCATCGCAGAATGCTGCTTTACCCTGATTGCTCCAGCATACGTACTCTACTTCTCCACCAGGTTTGCCAAAAATCTCATACACAGCCGACATAATCGGTACATGGTCTCCAAACCAGCACAAACTTGCAGGCTACCTGCATTCCGCCAATGTTTGACGCAATCGGGCAACCATTTGATCAGCATTACGTAAGTGACGAAGATAAATCGTCAAATCATCACAGCCCGCGGGCGGCGGTTCGGTATACAACGACTCGATGTCTGAATGAGCCACCTGCTCAAGATGTAACGGCCCGTGGTTCTCCATGGTGATGACAAAGATAAAGAGCGGGCCCGCAGCATCTCGTAAAATAGCACCCACTTTATCAGCGACAGCAGCATCACCGATATAAGGGCCAGACCGCATCGTATCGTCAAATGTACGGATATCGAGAAATTCATCAAAACCGAGGCAGGGGTATACCCGGTCGCGTCGATAAAAACTTGCCGGATAAGGATGAATACAAACCGTACGATAACCCAGATTCTTTAGAAATGATGCCAGTGATGGGATGTTCCAGCCGGCCGCTATAGCACGATAGGGATTGAAACGATGGACACCCAGCCCATCCTCACCAATCCCGGAAAGAAAAGCGAATTCGGTACGTACCGTATTGGCTCCCCAGGCAGGTACCTTTAATCTGCCGTGGCATAAAGCGTCTTTTTTAAGGCGATCAAACTCAGCCAGTACATTCGGTCGGATCCCGGGAAACAACGGCCGCGGATCAAAGAAAGATTCACTTTGGATAGCCACCAGATGAAGCAAATCACTCATCTGGCGTTCTGATACAGAGAAATCAAAAGGGGAAGGTATTTTCAAGGGAGTTCTTTCCTCCCGTCCATAACGCCAGAAGCTGGCCAGCAAACCCAGCGCAACGACATCCTGCCGTGGATTAAAACTTACCGGGAGTGATTCATGGTTACCCGCCAGCAGAAACAGCATCCCCAATAGAAACAAGACCAGAATTCCACCCAACTGACCGGACAATATAAATTGTTGTTCAGGAACAGATTCTCCCCATAATCCAATGGATACAGCCAGGATAAAACCGGTTGCCGCACCGAGAAACTTCCACCAGCCTAAAAACGGAATATAAAGGCGCGGATGCCGGATTGCATCAGTGAAGTATTCATAATCCTGAAAAACAAAAGGTTCATGCAGCGACTTCACCTTGGCGTTATTCACCAACAACAGCATCAGCATCAACATAAAAGCTGAAACAATCGCAACAGAAAACCATGAACAACCTGAAACCAGGGTTATCAGAGAATAAGACAGAAACCATAATCCGCCATGTAATGCCCAGGCCGCCCAGGGTCTCGCAAGTATCGGACGAGGAACCATCAGGCGTTCAATGGCTACCGACAATACCAGACCCGCCAGTGAAGCAGTCAATACTGAAATAAAACTTTCCTCAGCCACCATAGCCCAGTAAACGAACGATAAGGTGTGACGGGCAAACCGAAATACGCAGCCAGAGAACTGACAAAAGCAATCTATCCGCTGCCACACATCCGTAAGCTTCCCTGTCAAGTAGACAGTTCATTGTAGAGAATCGGAGCTATGGTTAACCGAGACATAAATTGCGTCGGCAGGATATTCCCCAGCGCTTCATGGGGACGGTTTTCGTTGTATTCATATAGCCATTGTTCAGTAATTTCCTGAACCTGGCGAATGTTATCGAACAGATAAGCATCCAGCACTTCATCACGATAAGTTCGGTTAAATCGTTCGATGAAGGCATTCTGGTTCGGCTTTCCTGGCTGAATGTATCGGATGTATGTCTTGGGTTTGCGCCCAATCCAACGGTTGGCGTTCGCAGTCAGGAATTCGTTTTTTAGTTCGCCTTGGCAGATTTAGTCCCATATGGCAATACACGCGGTGTACGCGTTTATGGTTCCACGGGTGACCATCCAGGCGTAACCGGGAAAAACACTTCCAGAAACCCCAGCGTTGGTGGTTCTCAACAATCTTATTGAGCACATCGATAACACCAGCATCACGTTCAGATGCTGGCTCTGACCTTTTGTAATACGCTGCCCGCGACAGGCCTGTCATCTCACAGGCACGGATGACAGGCAATCGTGTTTGCACAAGCTGCTCTGTTACATCGCGCCGGGCAGACAGCGTCAGGACTTTCGATTCAGTACATCCCGGATGGCATTGTTCTCCAGCGCCAGATCTGCATACATGCGCTTGAGTTTGGCATTCTCAGCTTCCAGCTCGCGCAGGCGATGCAATTCCGAGACCTGCACACCAGCATATTTGCTTTTCCAGTTGTAGTACGTGGCATTGCTAATACCGTGTTTGCGACACAGTTCGGCCACCGGCACACCAGCCTCACCTTCTTTAAGTACCGCTACGATCTGGCTTTCTGTAAATCTGCTTTTCTTCATCAAGGTCTCCATTCAAAAGGAGGCCCCAAAATTCTACTCAATAATGTCTACTAAAAGGGGAAGCTTACGATGTCACCTGGTAGAATTCCTGCAAGATGGTTTGGTGGAAACGCTCGCAGATACCGTTGGTCTGCGGATGATTGGCTTTCGTTTTGGAATGCTCGATGTCATTGAGTGCCAGATAGAGCTGGTAATCATGATTCTCCGGCTTGCCGCAATATTCGGTACCACGGTCGGTCAGGATACGAA
>WBZO01001482.1_pt1 | contig 36624 bp, 24 predicted proteins | sample 5204261 | NCBI WGS metagenome assembly WBZO01 (sample SAMN12412400, study PRJNA552823) | activated sludge metagenome | isolation source: activated sludge from anammox sidestream of wastewater treatment plant... | place: USA: North Carolina | collected 2017-09
CCGGTCGAAGATGATGGCGCCGATCAGGGCTTCGACTTGTCCCATCAGTTTGAAGTATGCATCCGTCACTTCGGCGTCCGGCATGGATTTCGGTTTTATATTGGGGCGGAATTTGTACCTGTCCGGCACTTCGGCGAGGATTTGATTTAATTCCAGCAGGGCCTTTTCGTGCTCCCGGGCGCGGAAATACAACACCGCCAGGTCCTGTTGGCTGTCCAGCCTTTCCATGAAGTAATCGTATTTTTCCGCGAGCGCGATCGCCTCCGCATAACGGTCCATGCCGGTCTTGAAGGTCGTCTGCATTTCTTTGCGCGAGGCGTTGCCCTGCGTTTGAAGCAGGTAAAGAGAACGGTGACAGGACCCCAATTCGTTCAGGACGTAAACATGCCGGATGGTTTCCTGAACCGAATCCTTGAAGATGCGCCGGGCGCTATCCAGATCTGAAATGGCGCTTTGGATATATTCCAGCGACTGCTCGCGGGAGAGTCCGTAGTCCTCCTTTGATTCAGACATTCTGCGCCGGATCATTGCCCGTGTGAGAAGCGCCAGCCCTTTGCCGCGCTCCACGGACATGCTGGTAAACGTATCGTAGGCTTTTTCCACGTTTTCGAGCGCCTGGTAGGGGTTCCTAAACCTGTGCAGGATGCTGGCAAGCGAAATCTGGCTCAACGCCACGCGGTACCTGGATTGATCGTCTTCGCGTTTCTTTAATCCTTTTTCGATGTGCAGTAAGGCGGGCGGCTCGTGCCACAAGGCGGCATGGATGCGCCCCATGTTGTCCAGCGTGGTGGCTTCTTCGTCGGTAAGTTTTGCAAGCTCAAAATATTTCAACGCTTCGGATAATTCGATCAGCGCCGCCTTGTTTTTTCCCAGATATATCCAATAGGTATAGCCCAGGTTGTTGTGCGTTCTGCCCTTGACGAAGCAAATACGTTTCAATTCATATTCTTCGAGGCGTTTCCTTTCAACGCCCAGTTTTTTCAGGCTGAAATATTTGAGAGCGTTGAGATTATCCTCGTAGACGTTGCTGGCTTCCTTGATTTTTCCCATATACATCAAGGATTGCGCCTTCCAGATGCCCAGTTCCGCGTAGGACGAGCGATATAAGGTTTTATCTCTCCGATAAATCTGTTCCGCCCATGTGGCTTTTTCTGCCACGCGAATGGCCTCTTCGTGCCGCCCGCGGAATGAAAGGCGGCGAACCCACATCATGGCGCTATCAATTCGAAATTGATCCCATAGATCCGGCATGAGGATTCGTATGTTTTCGCGGTCAATGATGCTGCTGGCGGAATCCCCCTGCCCTTTGGGGTCGGCGTTGACTGCGAATTGCGCCATCGCGTCCCGCAGGCGCATTTCGAAACCGGTCTTGACCATCCGAAACGCCTGGTCGGCTTGCGAAAGGTACCATTGATATCCTTCTTTGGGATCCGATCTCAGCCTATAGAACAACGACTCGACAAGCAGATCCGACACCGGATCATCTTTTCTTTCTCCGTAATCCGCGCCTTGCTGCCCTGTTTCTGGTTCGCGTAGATTCGCGATTTTCTTGTCGTACCATTCCACGATTTTCTTGCTTTGGTGCCTGGCTGAAACCGGTTTCAGGATTGCCGTGTCGCAAATGGCGTACATCGCGTCGTGGAGGAAATAGGTGACGTTTTGGTTTTGTCTTTTTGAGGCGGGCGATTTTGTGAATTGTTTCCGCGTTTTTACAAAGGGCAGGCTGGCGAAATTCCGCAATTCTTTTTCCAGATCGCTGTATTTTGAAGGCTCCAGCGCCGCGAGGAGTTCGGGCATTAGACCATTTCGGGCGAGGGCGAGAAATTCCAGGACGGTCTTTGCCTCCGGGCGGCTGTAATTCATGAAAGAGTCCAGCAACATTTTTCCGGTTTCGGGCAGATCATCTTTTCTGTTCAGCGCTTTTTGAACAACGCTAAATTTTCCGGTCGTCAAAATAGCTTGAAGGGCGATATCCATTAATAGCGGGTTGTATTTCGCCCCTTCGGCGAGGATTTTTTTATTTTCATGCGCCAGGATTTTTTTCAAATCCGGGTAAGTTTCTTCCCGAAAGGCGAAGAAGTCGGCGGCTTCTGACTCCGAAAGTACCGATAAATCCTTGGTTTCATAGCGAATCCGTCCCGCTGTTCTCTCCCTGTTGAAATTTGCATCCTCAACGACTGATTTGATCCGGTTTTCCAGGCGCTCCGCCGGTCTTCCAAAGAGAAGAATGGTCGCATTGGAAAGGCGCGTGATTTGCGTCAACAACCATCCTGTCACCGAGGATGTATCGTCCAAATCGCCGATTTGCCCGAGCTCCGCCTCCGTCGGGTCGAGTGCGCTCTGAAGCCTTTCGACGGTGTCGAACGCCCATACAAGATGGTTTTCACGGGCGATTTTTCGGATATCTGATGAAAATGTCCGTTCGACGATCAAGCGTTGATCTTCGAGCGGAGGACCGCCTGTTCCTCCTGTGGCGAGTTTTCCGTAAATTCTTCTTTCGGCATAGTATTCTTTAAAGCCCATCTCCGGGTTTTGCGAGAATGCACGGATCAGCAACTGTTCGATCCCACCGTTGTTGTGTGTATCCGGATCGTATAAATCCAAAATACCGGACCACATAACTCCGTTTTTAGCGCCTGGCTCATAGCCATCTGCGCTTCCTAGGCGCGTTCCAATATCGCGGGCGAGGAAGGTCTTGCCCGCCCCTGCGGGCGCTTTTATGAGGTATATGGTGACGCCCTTTTTTTCGTCGCTTTTTTGCGCTAAGATTCCCTGGTAAATCTCGTCGGCGGCGCGCCGGCTGATCCACGGAAAGGTTTGTTTCATGGTTATGCCTCCAATTCTATTTTATAGGTTGAAAACATACTTGCGATTTTTTTATGGCATATTTCCCCGACGAGCGAGAGGATTTCGCCTTTTAGCTCGGGGTCGCCGTCGCCGCTTTTCCATTTTTGCAAAACTTGCTTCCAGTTTGCGCCGTTCCAGTGATCCCGCATGGATCGAACCCACTTGACGCAATGCGCGCCGCGTTTACCCGAGGCTTGGGCGCGGACGGTCTGCGCCTGATGATAGACGGCGCTCACGATCAATTGAGGCAGGAATGCCGCGCTTTTTGCCTCTTCCTGAAAGTAGTTCGCCGCAATGCGTTGAATCTCGGCGAAGCGTTTGGGTTGTTTCAGGCCATAGTCCAAAGCCAGTAGCCTCCGGACGGCGTTGTCCGTAAAACGGTAGGCGCCGCTGTCCGTATCGAAGCGGATGATCCAACGGCGGGTTAATTCGTTGATCTGCCCGTTATACCTGGCGAGCAGTGCGTCGTCCTCTGAATTACCGTCGCCCCGGGATTTTTTCAAAATATATACATTGAAAGCGGGGAAAAGACTCGCGATTTGAGCGATCTCCTTGGTTTCGGCTGGGAGTTCCTCTAAAAAATATTTGGACGCGAACCGCGCGGCGTCCGCCTTCTTCCATTTTGGATGGGCTAAATATTCCTCCATCACTTTTGGGTGGCCGAACGTCAGGTTATGAACCGTTTCGGCGCCCAACTTCCCGTCTTTGACCATCTCCCGGACTTCATCGAGGCTCAACGGTCCCAATTGATGATTTTCCTGGCGGAGGCGGACGTCGTATTCCTGCCACTGGCTAAGTTCCAACTGGCTCCCTGCAATGATGAGCGTGTCTCCCCGTTCGACAAGCGGCAGGACAAGGCTGCTCTCAAAGTCAAAGAAGTCCCTGCCAGATGGGTCTTTCAGCAGGACGTCCATATTGTCGAAAATCACCGTCTTATAAGCCTCTTTCTTATTCCCGACGGACTTCAGGATTTTCGGAGGTAAGCCTTTGGCTGTTGTCTTTGAGAGGTCCCAAAAACCCGCGACACCGACATTCACTTTGGCAGACAGCCTTTTATTGACTTCCTCCAGGAAGGTGGTCTTTCCGCTTCCGCGACTCCCCCAAAAAACGAGCAGAAGAGGGGAGGCGCCATTTGACATTTTTCCAAGCGCGTCGAGAACTTTCTCTGCCAAATTCAAGCGGGACGCCATGAGCGCATTGCTGTGCGTAGTTTTTGGCATCTATTTATCCTCCTTGCTGGAGCGTTTTCTTTTTGGCGAGGGGATAATTGTGTTATTGTATCCGGCAATAATTATTGACTGCGTACCATCCCTGCCGATGGTTGCCGCGTTGCCGGGCTTGATCGCGCTTTCCGGCTCTATGAGTTGGTAGCCCTGATCGTATATGTTTTTAATCCATGCCGGATCAATTTCATTTTTTTCTTTTAATTCATCTTTCAACCGTTGAACCGCCTGTCTTACCGCCTTTTCTGATACTCCGTCGCTCTTCGAACCAATCCAGGCGGCGTGTATCAACTCATCCTTGGAGCATATCCGGCTGTCCGCTTCAATAAGCGCCTTAATCAACATTTTTGAACGCTTGGATAATTTAAGAGGTTGTCCGCCAAAATATGGGTCTATCCCATTCATTGAGAACGCTTCTTTTTTTTCGAAGGCGCCCAAAATAATTTTTTGACCGTTTGTCCACCATTCTGAGAGCGTTTTATCCCAGCTTTCCAGCGTAATCTGGGAGGGGATTGGGTTGTTTTGACAATGCTCCAGGAGCAACCGATTTGCCAGCCAGATCACCGCGCGCGGCCTCTGGTCGGAGAGAGCGATGATCTCATCGTCAATGGACCTCATTTTTCCTCTCGGCTCGCATAGGGCTGCCAACGCCTGACACGGATTAACCTTGTTGATTGAATAATAATTCAACCTTTGCCTGATCAACTCTTTTAAGTCCTTGTCTTCCCATTTGATTTTGCGCCAGTCGCACTTGCCGAGGTACTTTTCCTGGCGTAAAAAAGCAGTTTGATATTCATTTGGCAAAAACAGTCGAAACCCGAATCTGTCCGTCGGAAGGGAGACCAACTCTGCGAGAACCTTAACAACCTCAGAATTAGGTTTGTAGTCAAATAGCGGATCAATATCCAATAAACATAAAATATATTCGTAACCTTTCGTCTCATGAATATAATTTCCTATCTTGTTAAAAATAGAAACGGGGTCGGATAAACTGCTAATATCCCATTGATCCACCGGCAACGATGCGTTTACCAGTGTCAATGCTGAACGTAGAGTTCGTTGCGCGATATAGAGCAAAACTTCCTTCGTGGTTGTTGCTTGTGATAGGGCTTCTCTTAGATCGCTTGTTTCAAAAGAAAGCGCCAGTGTTTTAGAATTTAGCTTATTCGGCGCGCAACGTGACAAGATCCATTGTTTAAGGGCAGTTTTCCCTCCCCCCTCCGCACTAAAGAATAGCCAATTCTTACCCTCCCGCAGTACATCGTTTGCGATTAGAGAAAACCCTTGAAAGGGTACATAATATTTTGATAAGTCTTTTTCGCGTTCGGCGCTGTAGTCCTTGAATGGATTGGAGGATAAATTACGCGCTTTTAACCAATTGACTAATGAAGGATTTTCATCTTCACTGATTAATGAAGGATTTTCATCTTCACTGATTTCTGTAGTAACTAGTTTTAAAATACTATCCAGCAGGTTTTTTCTAAATATCACCTCGAAATCCTTGGATAGAAAAGAACGGAGTAATGTAGGGTGTTTTCCGGCTGGTTGACAATTTTCTATAAACTCTACAACTCTCTTGTACTGTTGAATTTCCTTTATGCTTAATGTGGTGAGTGAAAAATCATCCCGTTTTTGATATACAAATATAATTGGAAGCCCGGTTTCATTACGAGACCGTGTTAAGTAAGCTGATTTGAATTCTGCTTGAGTTCCAGAAACGTATCTTGAACTTTCTTTTTTATGTATTTTTGTCGGAGAATCGAACCTTTTCCAAAGGATCAAGATAAATATATCAAATTCCTCAGCAAGAATTCGTTCTAAGATGACGGAATTTGGAAGCCCAATTGTTGGTGGTGTATTTTCCCACCCAAAAGCTCGCACTGAAATATTAAATGCAGAGTTAAGGGGAAAGAGATTCAATATTTCTTGAATATCCGATATTGCTTTGTATGCAACTTCTCGTTCATTTGTAACATCACTTGGAGAGCTAATGAAGATTCTAATCGTTTTTGTTTCCTTGGTTTTGTAAGTATTTTCAACAAGTACCGGTAATAATTCTTGAGCCAGGGTTGTTTCCCTGGTCTTCGACTTACTTGGCGAAATCAGAGCCATGATAGAGCCAATTTTCTTGTAGGAATCTCTTAAAATATTACCTGTCTTCCGGTGACCGGAAACAACCAGATTCTCTCCAAACGAGTACAAAGGCACATGTGGAATATAGGATTCCCACAGGTAATTGCTCCAATCTTCCTGATTTACCCACTTCATTTCCGGCGGTTTTTCCAGGGATCTGAATTTCCCGATAAATGAATTTTGAAAACCCGTGAATTTTTCCTGCTCTGCCCGATCTTCAACCCTGCTTGGAAAGACGAGTATTTTTAATGGACGATTCATGGATTTTCTTAATCGGGAAACTTCGTTAGAAAGAAGTTGTCTCACCATCCCTTGAATTCCATCCACGCTTTGCTGGTTGGTGGAAGTGAACATGATGACGGCGTCTGCCAATTGGTGTGTACAAACCCCTCCCATTTCACTTAAGCCGGTTCGACTGTCAATTAATACTACGTCCGCCAGTTTCAAAATCTCTGTTCTAAACCATTCAAAGAAAATATCCCCATACCAATTTTCATAAAAATCCAACCAGTCGAATGTTCGCACAAAGTTTGTATAGGAAACATACTCATCAGAGTCTCGCTTTCCCGCCGGAAGCAGCCATAACCTGCCTCCAACAGAATTTGGAGAGTGAATGCTGTAAAAATACGGGGATAAGTCTCCAGATGGTAGTAGGAATTGAGGAGAATCTTTTTCCTGCTCATGAGGTGTTGACATCAGGTTTTTATAATCTTGAAGCATGTCAGCTAGCCCTCGACGGGCTAATGGGTCTTTATCAATTTCGGGGTTTGTGGAAAAAAAATTCTCCAATCCCGGCGCTTCTAAATCCCAGTCAATCATTAGCACCCTCAGCCCCTCGTTATAAAATAGTTCGGCAATGTTTGCCAGCGCCATAGAGCGCCCCACCCCGCCTTTGTATGAGTAAAAGGTGTAAATCATTACTACCGCCTTCCAAATATGACTTTCCCATAACCGGGCGGATTGCCATATTTTTCATTCATCGCCGCAAGCCTGCTCTCGTGCATTGATAAAGCTCCGTTTGCAATATTCATAAGACTTATGACAAGCCAGCGTTGAAGGGAATGCATATTTCCGATTCCAAATTCATAGTCAATATCAAGGTCCTTCGAAAACGCCTCAAACGCCGCGCCTAGACTGGACTTATAATTTTCATCGAGAAATTCATATACCGATATTTTATTGTGATTGATTGGCGGGATTACGATTAACGCTAAATTTGGATTCTGGGTTGACACAAGCCCTGAACTAATTAATTTTTTCATCAAGTAAGGGTGAAAGAGCGATATTGAGTCGATGATTAAAATACTTTTTTTATTTCTGAGGTCTTTAAGCAGAAGAGAATTTCCTATGAAGTCGTCGGAAATTAACTGGGGCATTAATTTATGGTTCGGTTTTGTTTTCTCGTTTACGTTTGTGAATACAATATCAACAATTTCTTGAATTTGCAAAGAGCCGGTTATTTTAGGCGACCACGCATCCCTTGATGCTTTATAGTAGGAATACAATTCTTTTTTGTCTACCCCGTTTCTTATGAGTTCAGACAATAAGGAATTGAAAGATTCTCCCTCGGCCTTGCTTACGTCTTTATTCATAAAAATTTCGCCACTAAGAAGTTCGTCAACCTCAGCGGAGTTCATTGCGAATGTGATAACTGGGACAACGTTATTAGCGGTTGTCGATGTTGCCGATATGGAGGAAACAAAGCGTGAATCTTTGATAGTGTTGATTAATCTTGACCATTTCCCCTTTTCGTCATCGGAGTTCGTAAAGTCAATATAAGTCATATATTTTAGTCTAGGCGGTATTTCACATTTTGTTAATAAAATCGGCAGGATTCGCGAGTCTTGATTTGCGGGGTCTAAAGTTTGCATCAATAGCCCTTCGAATTCTGTCCAGCGACTTTCAAGATATTCTTGTGTTATCACGATGATCATCTTCCGACTAGATAAAACTCCACGTTCCATTTCCTTCACACTTGACATGCCGATCCTGAAACATTCAAAATCAATAAACACATTAAGACCCGCATTCTTCAGTCTACGTAAAAGCGCATTGCGGACCCACGGCTTATTCTTATTGCAGTAAGAAATGAAGACATCAAAGTCAAAAGTATTTTCTTCTGTTTCCATATCGCCTCTTTTTTGTTTCCATTATTAAACCACGACTTAAAGCATTGATTAGACTGAAATTGTTAGACCGCAGGACAAGTTTGTCTTACAACTTGCATCGCTACCGCCTTTTCAAGCCCGCCGGTCGTGAAGCAGTCTGGAGATCGCCTTCTCAATGCATTCCTCCCGGCTGGATTGGGGAGACAGGACTTGTTCATGATCTATCAACCGATCTGCAACGGCGCTATCGCCCTGGACCAGTTGGATCAGTTCGATGTACCGACTTGCCCCGCCCTGCGGCGTATGGGGGCCTGTTTTCGGTATTTCGCCTTCCGCCCCATCCCCCGGTTTTGCCACTGCGATGACAATGCCGATGATTCTGATACTTTTATTGATCGGCATGGGCTCATATAGGCCCGGCGGGTCGGTTTCCGAAATCAACAGGCGATTGGCTTTTGAAAATCGTTTGACGACAAATTGATGGCCGGCCCCCAGAGCGTCCGGGCAGGAAGCGACGACAATGCCGCCTTCATCGGCGCCGCCGGCTTCGTAATACAGGACAAAATCATTCTGGTTGATCGCGACGGGCTTTGCGGCGCTCATGCTGTCGCCGGAAATTTTTGCCCAGGCGTATTTTTCCCCCTGAATCAACGAGAGGAGATTGTCCCCGCGCCTGAGCGAAAAGATACGATGCGGTTTGCCGTCAAGGATGATTTCATCAATATGAACTCCAATACTCCGCTGTGCATATTCGCTTTGCGTCGGGCCATTCGGGTTGGCGTACACGCCGCTGTATGCGCGCATCCAGGGCATGGTCAGGCGCGTTGCCGGGCGCGCGGCTTTGGGGCGCGCCCTGGGGGAAGGCTGCGCCTTTGCCCCTTGTCTGTCGCAGTCTTTGATTTGATCGTGCAATAAATTTTGGAGGATCAGGGCTTTTTCATCGTATTCCGTCGAATGAAGGCGAAGATGGTCGTTTGTAACCGTGTCATAGGCTTTTCGATACTCGCGAAGAGCCTTATGCGCCTCTCCATTCGCTTCATGAACGCTGGCAAGCATGGCCCGCCCCACGATTCCGTTCCAAACATCCCCCTGCCCGCGAAAATACCGGCTGGCGGCTTCCAGCGTCTTGACCGCCTCGCCGTTCGCGCCCAGTTTGAACTGTAAAACCCCATTCATAAAAAAACAGACGCCCTCCTGCTCGCATCGGTAGCAATTGGTCTCGTCGCGGTTAGCGCATTGCCGCGTCAATATCCTGCGCAGGTCTTTGACATTATCAAAGGACGCGATGATCGAGACTCGCACTCTTTCCATGGTCGCATCTTCGATGTCCAGCAGGCCGGTTAATGTTTTGGGTATGGGAGTCATGTCCAACTTCCTACGGGGAGTTATTCGAGTTCTTTCTTTATTTTTTCAAGAGTTTCGATGGCTTCTTTACCTATGTAGCTTCTCATATACGGATCGCTCAAACCGTGATCCAATACTTCCGAAAGGGATAACAGAAGGGCTTCGGTAAAATCCTTCTTGTTCTTTTGCAATCTTCCGGCAATCGTCAGGATGAGGTCGTGTTGGGCGTCGGCTTTGGCTTTTTCCTTGGCACGGATCTCAAACGCCTTGGACAGGCCGGTCATCCTCGTAGCATGTCCCTGTTTTTCCGCCTCCCAATATTGGACATAATGATCCTGGACCGGCTGGGGCAGTTCGATGGAAAGGATTTGGAAATCCAACACATGTACGCCGAACCCCTGCGTCGCCTTATTGAGGTCTTTGAACAAATCATCGGCGACTGTCGGCGATAGAATTTGCCCCTTTTCGCGATCGGCGATGAGCAGGTCGTCCAGAAAATGTTTGCCAATATAACCGGGGACGACGCCGGTGACCTGCCCCCAAACGGCATCCTCCCAGGTGAATTCTTCCGGCTCTTTCTTCGGGTCGGGCCAGCGAAACGCGTGGCGTTCAATGGCTTTTTTAACCGCCTCCGGGTCGTAAGGGTGGATCAGGTTGGGCGTATCCTTTAGTTTTTGCGGATCCCCGATGCGGTACGCTATTCTCGCTTTCAGCTTTACCGTAATACCATCTTTTGTCCAAACGGATATGTCGTGTTCTGCGGCTTCCTTTACTTTATTCCGCAAATCCACGGCGTATTTGACCGTTTCGTGCCGCTCAAGGAATGAGATCCCGGGCCCGACAACGCGCGAAAACCGGTTGCCCCGCTCAAGATACAGGGCAGAGCCGTCGAACACAATCAGGAGGATCGGCCCGCCGAGAGTGCGGGCCGCCCACACGGGCCATTCGTCCTTTTTGAGAAAGTCGCCGTTCTGCACCAGAATGTATTTGAATTGGGATATGGATGGAAACCACTCGCTAAACGGCATGGGGAGTTTGATCCGGCCGCCGATGCGGTACCCGATGATCTCGTCCGGGAGGATGCCTTCCGGCGGGGCATAAAACTCCCGAAAAAATTCGGTTGACCGTTGGAAAGCGCTTTTGTTTGCTATTTTCAACGCCAAATACGCCATAAAAAATGCGGCCCCCAAAACTACCAGGACGGTCACCCAGGTCCGATTTTCGTAAACGCGCAAAGATTGTTGCTCATTCTGAACAAGGTAGCGCCCGCCCGGATCCAGAATGATCCATTGGCCGCCAGCCTGTTTGACCACGACCATGGCGTCGGCGCCGAGCGGTTTTCCGTAACTTGCAAAAACCTCCCGGTCCTGCTCCGAGATCAACCCGGCATCCAGGGCTTCAGCCGATTGCAGGCGGAGGGGAAACAAAAATTTTTTTATTAAGAATATATTATCCAACACGAACATTACCCCGTTGCGCGTTCCTTTCACGCGCAGGGATTCTCCACGACGTTGGATCGTATATTGTGTATCCCCATCCTGAACGATCCATTCGCGGCCCGGCTGGACGATCGCGAGGGTCGCCTGGTCGGTTAGCGGCCAACCGCGGCTTTTAAACTCTGCGCGCAGGGCGTCTGCGATTTTTCCTTCGTCCAGCCCGGCGGCCAAGCCCGCATCCAGGTCGAATAGATGAAGCGTGACAGGCTGTAGCGCAAACAGAAAAACAATGCCGTATATGAGAATCGCGACCAGCGAGACCGCGCTCAGAAGCGACGCGGCGGATGAAATTGGCTCGGCGTCGTAGTAGGCATTATCGGCTGTGTAAGCGGTCTGCCAATCGGCGGGGTCGGGTGGGAAGGGAAACGTTGGTTCCATGACGGTTTGTCTTTGCGGAGTTCAGCCTTTATTGACCGCGAATCGAATCGTGCAATTCCTTGATCTTCTCTTCTTCCTCCGGCGTGTTCTTATGGGCGAAGTCCTGCAGGGCGCTCAGGTAGCGCATGGCGATGACGCGTTTTTTCAATTCCTCGCCGCCGCCGGTTTTTTGTAGCGCTTCGGCGATGGAGTCGAGCAGTTGCGCCTCGGCGTACGCGCGCGCCTCCTGTTGATCCCGCTCCGCCGCGGCCTCGGCTTCCGCCAGTTTTTCAGCCCTCCTGCGTTTCCAGTCCGCGCCCCATGCGGCAATCTGTTGTTCTTCAATTCCGTTCTTGTTGGGGAAACTAAAATTAACGACGCGCGCCACCGCCAGCACAATGCCATTGGCGCGCAATGTCCATTCGACTCTGGCCTTTAGTTCCATTGCAATGTCGTCCATGGCGCTGACCCCTTCCTTGTCGCCAGCGGGACGCCATAGTTCGTCCAGGTTTTTTTGCGAAATGATCTTGCGGGCCTCCTCCGTGACGACATTCAACGCCCATTGGTCCCAATGCAGCGCCTTGTCCAGCACCACTGTCTTGACGCTGGTGGTTCCGATCGCCGCCTGGACCCGGCGATGGGAGAATGGAAAACTGCCGGTTGTGTAGCTTGGCTCTTTTGCCTCGCCTAACAGGGGATTCATGGCGCGTACGCGGGCTTGCGTTTTGGACTGCCATGTATCGGGGTCCATTCGGAATGCCGCGAACGCGACCGCGGAGAAACTAACCCCGTCTTTGCTGACCACGTCAATTTTGTTCGAGCGGATTTGCAGGCGCAGGTCAATGATTTGAAGCGCCCTCTCGAGTTTCCCCGTAAATATCACGCCCGGGCCGTCCACGCGGTTGAATTGGGTTCCGCCGGTTATTCCCACGACATGGTGGGATTTTGTCCAAATCAGCCCCGGGACTTTGTAGTCGCGCGTGTAGTCGCCGCGAATGCGGAGTTCGGGGCTTTTCCAGGCATGGTCCGCCACGACATGAATGGGAAACTGAAAACCCCACGAATACGCCGCCAGGATGATGAACCGCTTCCATCGTTCGTCTCGATCCTCGGGGTTGGACGCGGGCAGGACGGACATGGCCAGAATATAGAGCGCGGCATAGTATGTGACGATCAGCGGAATGGAGATGAATAAAACGCCCGCCCAGCCCCCCAGCCGCCACCAGCCCAACAGGACGACGCCGAAGTGAGCCAGAAAGGAATACAGCCAGCGCTTTTCGCCGTTTTCGTGTCCGTAGAACCAGACGATAGCAACGGACACTGCGGCGAGGATTGCCCACTTCCACCACGGTGATATCCAACTTAGCTCCGGAAATCTCTGTATTACCAGCCATGGTGCGGCCCAAAAGACAACAACTGCCAGAAGTTCCGCAATAATCCAGATGATAATTTGTTGAATAACATCGCGTTTTTTTCTATTCTTGAAGAAAAAGGCGAGATTGTGAACAACCATGCCCCCCAATGCCGCCCAAGGCAACAAGACGTCGAGAATGGCGTTGAGTCGGACCAGCAAAGCGCCGACATGGACAATCAAATCGTTCGCAAGCGCACTCAAGGGTATGGACTCCCACAAAACCTGAATTACCCAACATTACAAAAACATTGCAGTTAGTATATACTCCCCCAAAACCCTTTGTCAAGCGCAAATGTCATGATTTTCATCGAATTTCATTCCCACACTTTCGCCTCGAAAGACTCCCTCACCAGGCCCGAAGACTTGATCCGCGCGGCGCGGAGGAGGGGATTGGATCGGGTGGTGATTACCGACCATAATTCGGTTGCGGGGGCGCGGGCGGCTCAGGCTCTGGACCCGGAGTTGGTCATTGTGGGCGAGGAGATTATGACGACGCGGGGGGAGATTCTCGCCGCCTTTGTGACGGAGGAGATTCCCGCCGGGTTGACTCCGCTGGAGACGATTCGGCGGTTAAAGGAGCAGGGAGCGTTCATCAGCGTGTCGCATCCGTTCGATGAGTGGAGGAAGGGCGGATGGAAGGAAGCGGATTTGCTCGAGATCATCCCTTTCGTGGATGCGATTGAAGTTTTCAATTCGCGCTGCATGGACCCGCGCTTCAATCAACGGGCAAAGGCGTTTGCTGAGAAGCACAACCTCATAGGGACGGTCGGCTCGGATGCGCACGCAAACTTCGAGCTGGGAAGAGCCATCATGGTGTTGGACCCGTTCAAAGGTCCGGATGGGATGCGGAAGGTCATCCGAGGCGCGAAATTCAAGACGAGATTATCCCCCTGGTGGGTGCATCTCTTTTCCCGTTATGCTTCGATGAGAAAGAAACCAGGTTAATCGCTGGCGATCCCCAACACGGACGTGAAGCCGTGTAAAAAGAAACTGCCGCCGACGAGCGCGGAAAACGCGGATTTTTTTTACTCTTTTGTCAGCGTAAAACCGCGTTCATCTGCGTCCGATAAGAGAACATTAACTTATTTCCGATAACGTCCATTATGTCCCGTTGCGTCTTGCGGCGGCGGTTTTTAATCCACAAACCGATACTTGATCAACGCCCAGACCGCCTCGAAGGCGTCGTGGAGTTTGATCTTCTTGCCCTGCGAGTAATCTCGCGGGTTGAAGGTGATCGGAACTTCGAAGATGCGGTATTTGCGTTTGAGAATCTTGGCGGTGAATTCCGGCTCGAAGTTGAAACTGTTCGCGCGGATGACCATGCCTTCGATGACCTCCCGGCGGAAGACCTTGTAGCCGGTTTCCATGTCGGTCAGGATCGTGTCGTAGAGGATGTTGGTCATCAGAGTCAGAGACTTGTTAGCCACCATATGCCAGAACATGGTGACGCGATGCGCCCTGCCCAGGAAGCGCGAGCCGTACACCACGTCCGCGATGCCCTCTTCGATGGGCTTGAGCAGTTCGGGGTAATCGCGCGGGTCGTATTCGAGATCGGCGTCCTGGATTAGAAGCACATCGCCCTTTGCCGCAGTCATACCCGTGCGGACTGCCGCCCCCTTGCCCTGGTTCTTCTCGTGCAGAATGACGCGCAGCCCCTTTTTGCCGTCCAGTTTTTTCAGGATGTCGCGCGTGCCGTCCTTGGAACCGTCGTCCACAAGAATGATCTCGTGGGCTTTTTTTGTCGCTTGCACGCGCTTCAGAATGGTCTCGATGCTTTCAACTTCGTTATAAACGGGGATAATGACGGATAGTTTCATGGCGGCTGGATTATAAACGAAAAGAAGTATAATCGGCTCAAACAGGAAACAACCCTTCCCAGCACCCGGTGACGCGCATGGTCGTAAAACAAACAGGACAAATTCCCCCTTCCTCCGCCGGCGGTTTTATTCCGCCCCAGATCAACAGCCTTGAAGACACCGGTCTGTCCACGCTTTGGCTTCAAGACCTGATTCTCAAGGTGCTGTACTTTCGCGGTTATCTTACCGGGAGCAAAATAGCGGATGAGATCACGCTTCCGTTCGCCGGTGTGACGGATCAGCTGCTGACAACCCTCAAGCAGGAAAAATCCATCGAGGTCAAATCGTCGCAGGGCGGCTTGGGCGAAGGCTCCTACACCTACGGCATCACAAGCGCCGGCATTGTCCGCGCGCGCGAGGCGTTGGAGCGCAGTCAATATGCGGGACCGGCGCCCGTCCCCTTTGAAGTCTATAACGAATCGATTCGTCGTCAAAAGAGCGGACGAGTCGCCGTCACCACCCGCACCATGCGGCAGATTCTTTCGCAATTGGTCATCTCTGAGGCTTCGTTTCAGCGGCTGGGTCCCGCCCTCAACTCCGGCACTTCGATCTTTATGTACGGTCCCCCCGGCAACGGCAAGACCAGCATCGCGCGCGCGTTTGGCAACCTCGTCCTCAGCCAGAACATGTACATCCCTTATGCGTTGTATTTGGATGGGCAGGTTATCAAAGTCTATGACGCGGTCAGCCATAGCCTCGCGCCGGATAACGACGCCAACTCCAACCCGACCGGGACGTTGCGCGGATCCAGCCGCCGCGACCCGCGCTGGGTGAAGATTCGCCGCCCGTTCATCGTCGTCGGCGGCGAGTTGACTCTCGAAGGTCTCGACCTGGTCTTCGACGACACCACCAAATTCTATGAAGCGCCGTTCCAGGTCAAAGCCAACGGCGGCATCCTGCTCATTGACGATTTCGGACGCCAGCAGGTGCGCCCGCGCGATCTGCTCAACCGCTGGATCGTCCCGCTCGAAAACCGCGTGGACTTCCTGCGCCTCCATACCGGACGCAAAGTGGAAGTCCCCTTCGACGTCTTGATCGTCTTCTCGACCAATCTCCCCCCCAAAGACCTCGTGGACGAAGCCTTCCTCAGGCGTTTGCGCCACAAGATCGAGATCGGCGACCCGTCCTTCGAAGAATATCGTGAGATATTCAAGCGCGTCGCGCAGGATAAGCGCATCGAATACAACGACCAGGGCTTGGCGTATCTCTTGCAGGAATGGTACATCAAACGCAATCGCAAACTGCGCGCCTCGCATCCGCGCGACCTGTGCGACCAGATATTAGACATCTCCTCCTACCTGGCTGTTCCGCCGACCATGAATCGTGAAATGATTGACCGCGCCGCCCAGGCATATTTCGTGGATATTTAACCCCGCTTCGCGCCCCGCCTCTGCCTGTTTCTCCATGTTAGACAGTTTCCCACGCCCCATCCTTCTAGCCCACCGCGGAGATTATAAATACGCGCCCGAGAACACCCTCCCGGCGTTTTCTCAAGCCATCCAAAAAGGCGCGGACGGAGTCGAACTCGACGCCAAACTGACCGCTGACGGGCAGGTCGTCGTCATCCACGACGAGACCGTCAACCGCACAACCGGCGCGAACGGCAGGGTCGGATCATTCACCCTCGAAGCGATCCGCAAACTGGACGCCGGTTCCTGGTTCGACGAAAAATTCGCGGGGACGAAAATCCCCCTGCTCGAAGAAGTCTTCGAAACCGTGGGGCGGGATAAACTCATCAACATCGAGTTGACCAATTACTTCTCCCTGCGCGACGGGCTTGTCGTAAAAGTCTGCGAGTTGCTCAAGCGCCATAACAACGCCGGGCAAATCATCTTCTCCTCCTTCGCTCCCTCCAACCTTAAAATGGCCGCGCAACTTATTCCCGAAATCCCGCGCGGGTTGCTCGCCCACGCCGGTCTGTGGGGGTTATGGGCGCGTTCCTTCGGTTTCATGTTCGGCGATTACCAGGCATTGCATCCGCATATTACCAACGTCAGCCGCGAACAGATTCAACGCATTCACCGCGTCAACCGCCGCGTACACGTCTGGACGGCGAACGAACCGGAGGATATCCGCCGTCTGCGCGATTGGGGCGCGGACGGCATCATCACCGACGACCCGGCGACCGCCGTCAAAGCGCTCGGCGGGCGAAGTCAGAGTTGAAAACCTCAGTTTGCTTTTGCGCGGGCGCAAACTAAAGTTTGCGGTACGAAGATTTTTCGCAACGTTGAAAACCTCAGTTTGCTTTTGCGCGGGCGCAAACTAAAGTTTGCGGTACGAACCGCGCTATGTTATAAAAGCGGGACAATGCGCCTGATAAGAATCCTTTTCCTGTTCCTCATTCTCCTTTCACTCACGCCATTTCCCGCGCAGGCGCAGACTCCCACTCCGCCCGCGGCTGTTCGAGTCGTGCTTGACGCCATGTCGCCGGAGGAACGGGTGGGGCAATTGTTCCTGGCAGCCTTTACCGGCACAGACGCCGGCGCCGAATCGCAGATATACGATCTCATCGCGCGGCGTCACATCGGCGGCGTGGTCTTCACTCGCGCCAACGACAATTTCACCGGCGACAATACGATCGCGGCGGCGTATCAAACGATCCAAACCCTTCAACGCATCGAGTGGGACGCCTCCATTCCTCCTGTTGCCGGCCGTCCGCGTGAAAATTCCTACGCGCCGCTGTTCATTGGCATCTCGCAGGAGGGCGACGGCTTGCCCGCCGACCAGATTCTCTCCGGCTTGACGCCGCTTCCGGGCGAGATGGCGATCGGCGCAACCTGGAACCCGGATTTTGCCGAAGCGACGGGAGAGACGCTTGGAAGTGAAATTTCCATGTTGGGGTTCAACCTCATCCTCGGTCCAAATTTGGATGTGCTCGAATCGCCCGCCGGTTCGGATGGCGGCTTGGGGACGCGCGTTTTTGGCGGCGACCCGTTTTGGGTGGGCGAGATGGGACGGGCGTACGTCCGCGGTTTGCATCGCGGTTCAGATGGAAACATGCTTGTGATCGCCAGGGATTTTCCCGGCGCGGGCGGCGCAGACCGCCTGACCCAGGACGAAGTTTCCACGATACGAAAATCGCTCGAACAATTGAAGCAGGTCGAGCTTGCCCCCTTCTTCGCCGTGACCGGCAACGCGGAACAACCGAACGAGATCGTGGACGGTTTGCTTGTTTCGCACATCCGTTATCAGGGGTTTCAAGGCAACATCCGCGCCACCACCCGCCCGATCAGTTTCGACCAGCAGGCGCTCGGTCAGATCATGGCGCTGCCCGGTTTCAGCGGTTGGTATGCGAACGGCGGCTTATTGGTCAGCGATAATCTCGGCACAACCGCCGTGCGAGATTTTTACGCCACCGGCGGCGGGCAGTTCCAGGCGCGAATCGCCGCGCGCGACGCCTTCCTGGCTGGCAACGACTTGTTGTATCTTGGAAATATAAAATCGGACGACGCGCCTGATTCTTATACGTCTGTGGTTCGCACATTGGAGTTCTTCGCGCAAAAATACCGCGAAGACCCGGCTTTCGCCCAGCGGGTTGACGCCTCGGTTGCGCGCATCCTCGCCGCCAAGTTAAAACTCTACGACGCCTTCACGTTCGATAACGTGATCGCCGACCCCAGCCCCAACCCGCCTGCGACCGAAGCCGAATCCGCCGATCCGGAATCGGGATCGGATATCTCATTCCAGATCGCGCGCAACGCCGCAACATTGATCAGCCCAACCCAGCAGGACCTCGCCTCTGTCCTGCCCCTGCCGCCGGGACCTTCGGATCGGATCGTCTTTCTCACCGACACTGTCAGCGGGGCGCAATGCTCGGGGTGTCCGACCCAGCCGTGGTTCGCGTCCGATGCGATGCAGAATGCGGCATTGCGGCTGTACGGTCCGCAGGGCGGCAATCAAGTGGAGGAGTTCCGGCTCAAATCCTATTCCTTTGAAAATTTGACGGCATTGCTGGACGCGCCCGACGACAACCAATTCATGGCGGACGATCTCGGCGCCGCGGATTGGGTCGTGGTCTCCGTGGCCGGCTCATCGAACAGCCAGCCCGAGCTCGTCAGCCGGCTGCTGCGCGAGCGCCCCGACCTGTTGTTGAACAAACAGTTGATCCTGTTCTCCTTCGGCGCGCCGTATTATTTCGACACTACGACCCTTTCGCGTTTCACCGCCTATTACGCGCTCTACAGCAAACAACCCGAGTTCGTGGATGTGGCGGCGCGCCTGCTTTTTCAGGAGTTGACCCCTTCCGGCGCGTCGCCGGTCTCGGTTCCCGCCGTGGGATACGATTTGATCGCGGTCATGTCGCCGGATCCGAATCAGATCATTCCGATCTTTCTGGACCTGCCGCCTGAGTCTGCCACCCCCGAGCCGGGGACGACGCCCGAGCCGACGGTCGCCCCGCTCTTTCGCATCGGCGATACGATCTCACTGCGCACGGGCGCGATCGTGGATCACAACGGCAACCCGGCGCCGGATGGGACGGTGGTGCAGTTTTCGATGTTGTTGACGGGCGAGGGCGGCGGCATTTTACAGCAGGTTGAATCGGTGACGACGGACGGCATCGCGCGCGCCGCCTTCGGTTTGGACAAGCCCGGCTTGCTCGAGATCCGCGTGACGAGCGAACCCGCCGTTATTTCCGAAGTGTTGCAATTGGACGTGTCGCAATCCGGCGCGGTGGCGGTGACGGTGGTCGTTCCCGAGTTGACGCAATCCGCCCAGCCGACGCCGCTGCCGCCTGTGGAGGAAGAATCGGATTCCTTTGTCACGCCCGAAGGCTACCCCCGCGTTTCCGCGTGGTCGCTTTCGATGTTGCTCGCCCTGTTGGGGTCGGGGGCGTTGTTTGCAATCGCTTCGCTGTTTCTCTCGCGGAGAACGACTCTTCGTCTTGCGCTCGGCATGTTGATCGGCGGATTGCTCGCTTATAACCTGCTGGCGTTTGGCTTGTTCAACCTGACTGGTTGGCTGGCGGAGACGGGCATGCCCGGCGTGCTGACCGTCATCCTTATCGGTCAGGGGGTTGGCTTGGCGGGCGGCTGGGTTTGGTCGCGCGCGGATAAATAGCGAATGATGCCGGGGGCGACCCGCCCAAATCTTGTAATCCATCATTGCGCCCGATAGGGTCGCCTCTGCGACATTTGCCTGCACAGGCGACCCTTTGTTCTAAGAGACCGTTTCTTAAGTACACGGATTTGACGAATTGCACGGACTGGCGCGGATTTAATAAGAGGTTTTTCCCGTGAGAATCCGTGAAATCCGCGTAATCCGTATCCAAAAAGGACTTAAGAAACACTCTCTAAAGCAAATTTGTTCGATGACCCTGACGGGTCGCCGCTACGAAGCGCCAAAGAATTGAAAGAGGAGTATTCATGGAATCCACCAGTAAAACCGGAAAGACCCCAAAGGCAAAACAACCGCCCATTTTATTCGACAAGACCCAGGCGATCATCAAAGACTTGACGGTCAAACTCGGCGGCACGCTTGTCACCTACTTCAACAACCCGCGCGGCAGCGTCTGCCACGACGACGTGCTGGCGTTGTTCGAACTGCTCGAGAAGATCGGCAAACAGGAACGTATTTACCTCTTCGTAAAATCCAGCGGCGGCAATGGACAGGCGTCGTTACGCATCGTCAATCTCCTGCGCCAGTATTGCGACGAGGTTGTCGCCGTCCTCCCGCTCGAGTGCGCTTCCGCCGCCACCATGATCACCCTCGGCGCGAACGAGATTCACATGGGACCCATGGCGTATCTCACTTCGGTGGACACCTCGCTGACCCATTCGCTCTCGCCGATTGATCGCGACAATGACCGCGTCAGCGTCAGCCTCGACGAGTTGAACCGCGTGGTTCGGTTGTGGCAGGCGCAAAATGCCGACTCGAATGAGAATCCCTATCAACAGCTTTTCCAGCATGTGCATCCGCTCGTCATCGGGGCGGTGGATCGCGCGGAATCCCTTTCCATCATGTTGTGCAAGGAACTGCTCGCCTATCATATAAAAGAGGAAGCGGTCGCCGAGCGGATCGCTTCGACGCTTAACTCGAAATATCCTTCGCACGGCTATCCCATCCTTTTCGAGGAAGCCGGGCGCATCGGCTTGAAGGTCAGGCGCCTCGCGCCGGAGATCAACTCGCAACTGCTCGAACTCAACGAACTCTATAGCGAGATGGGACAGCGCGCCACGACCGATTTCGACGACACCCACGCGCACGGCAACGAAATCCTCAACATCTGGGAGTCGACCGATGTGCTGGTCTATTACCAGCAGGACAAGGATTGGTTCTACCGCACCGAGGAGCGCCGCTGGATCTCGCTCAACGACAACAGCAGTTGGCGGCGCGTGGCGAAGAAGGGCAACAAAGTGGAGAAGTCCATCATCCACATCTCGTAACCCTCTATTTCCCCGAAATCAAAAAGACATCCAAAGGTTTCAGCCTTTGGATGCCTTTTCTACTCTCTAATTTCTATTCTCTACTCTCTAATTTCTATTCTCTATTCTCCGCTCTCACGCCGTTTCCAAATATCTTTGAATCTCATAATCCGTCACGCGCAGGCGGAACTCATCCCACTCCTCCCATTTCGCGCGCAGATAGGCTTCAGTCAGGTAATCGCCAAGGGCGCCTTTCAGCACATTATCCTTCGACAATTCGGTCAGCGATTCAGCCAGCGAGCCGGGCAGTTCGGTCACGCCGAGTTTGGCGCGTTCCTCCCGGTCGAGATGATAGAGATTGACGTTATTCAACGCCTTGGGCGGCTTCATGTTCTTCTCGATGCCGTCGAGCGCGGCGGCGAGCATGGCGGCGAAGGCAAGGTACGGGTTGCAGGACGGGTCAGGGAAGCGTAACTCGGCGCGGACAGCCTTATCGCGTCCTTCGGTGTAGCGCGGGATGCGGATCAACGCCGAACGGTTCTGCTGCGCCCAGCCGATGTAAACCGGCGCTTCATAACCGGGGACAAGACGCTTGTATGAGTTTACAGTCGGCGCGACCACGCCGGCGAGCGCGCGCGCATGTTCCAACTGCCCGGCGATGAAGGAGTACGCCAGCGGCGAGAGGCGCGCCTCGTCCTTCGCATCGAAGAACAGGTTTTTGCCGTTCTTGACATCGAAGAGACTCTGGTGACAGTGCATTCCGGAGCCGTTGATGCCGAAGACCGGCTTGGGCATGAAGGAAGCGATCAACCCGTGCTGGGCGGCGATGGCTTTCACGGTGTACTTCAAGGTCAGGACGTTATCCGCCGCCTTGAGCGCGTCCGCGAAGCGGAAATCAATCTCATGCTGGCCGAGCGCAACTTCATGATGCCCGACTTCCACATCGAGTCCCATCGCGTCGAGCGCGTTCATCAACGCCGTGCGCACGACGACCGCCTCGTCGAACGAGGAGAAATCAAAGTAACCGCCCGTGTCGTGGGGGACGGGATGCACGCCGTTTCCGTTTTCGCCCTTGAAGAGGAAGAACTCCGGCTCGGGGCCGATGTTGAACTGCCAGCCGCGTTCGGCGATTTTTGCGAGGATGCGTTTCAACGCGCCGCGCGCATCGCCCTCGAAAGGTTCGCCAGCCGGGGTGAAAATATCGCAGAAGACGCGCGCGCGGCGCGATTCGGGCGAAGACCAGGGCAGGACCGCGTATGTTTCGGGGTCTATCTTGAGGCGCATATCGCTTTCCTGAATGCGCGCAAACCCTTCCACCGACGAGCCGTCGAACCATGCGCCGTCGTTCAGCACATCCTCGAGGCGATGGATGGGCATATCCACGCTTTTGACCGCGCCCAACACATCCGTAAACTGGAGCGAAAGGAATTTAACATTATCTTCCTTCACCCGTTTCAATAAATCTTTTCCATTCATTTTATTTTCTCCTTTTCTGATAACTGATTACTGATTACTTTTCACTGCTCACTACTCTCTATTCACTACTCACTACTCTCTATTCACTATTCACTACTCTCCACTCAACCAACCTCCTCCGCCTCTTTCTGTACCTGAGGCTTGCCCCTGCTATTGATGATAATGACCGCGCTGATGATGATCGCCGTCGCCAGATAAATCCGCGGTCCCAGCGTTTCATTTCCAAAAAAATATCCCAAGATCACCGCCACGATCGGGTTGACGTAAGCGTACGTGGCGACTAGCGAGATGGGAGCATTGGCTAACAGCCAGATGTACGACCCAAACCCGACGATGGAGCCGATGGTGATGAGGTAAATCAAGCCAGCCAGCGACCGGTCCGATATGTCCACAAAACTCCATCCGTTCAATTCGCCCGTCAACAGCGAAACGACGAACATTCCCAGACTGCCCATGAGCATTTCCGCGCCGGTCGTCACGAAGGACGATTTTGGCAGGTCGGCGCTTTTGCTGTAGATCGAGCCGGAGGCCCACAGCACGGTGGCGCATAATAGGGCTGTTGTGCCAAGCGGGGGCAGGGCGGATGCGCCGCCTGAAAACTCGGCTGGACCGATAAGGATGAATATTCCCAAAAAACCGATGGACAGCCCGGTGATGGCTCGCCAGCCTGGCTTGATTCCGCCGGGGCGCAGGGCTTCCAAAATTACGAGCCAGAGCGGCGTGGTGGCGATGACCAGCGCCGCGATGCCCGACGGGATGACTTGTTCCGCCCACGCGACCAGCCCGTTGCCGCCGACAAGCAACAGCGTGCCGACAATGAACGTGGATTTCCATTGAGAACGGGTGGGCATGGCTTGCCCGGCGGCTTTTTGCCAGGCAAGGATGATCAGCCCGGAGATGAAAAAACGCAGCGCGCCGTGTAAAAAGGGCGGAATGGTTTCGATGGCGACCTTGATACCCAGATAGGTCGAACCCCAAACGATATAAAGCGTGATCAATGCGACCCAGATTTTTGATTTCATTTTTTCCTTTTTGTTTTCGTAAAGCAAGTCTATAGACTTGCTTTACGTTAGTTCTCTCGCCAATAGCGCCTTCTTCCGCGCCGAACCGTACAGATAATCTCCAAACTCGCCGCTCTTGCGGATGACGCGGTGGCAGGGGATGAGGTATGCGATTGGGTTGTCGCCCACCGCGTTCCCGACCGCCCGCACCGCCCGCGGATTGCCGACCTGTTTTGCGATGCGCTCGTACGTGGTCAGCGCGCCCGATGGGATGCCGAGCAGCGCCTCCCAGACCTTGATCTGGAAATTCGTGCCGCGCAGATGCAGTTTCAGCGGCGAGTCGCCTTCCATGTGAAGGAAGATTCTGTTGACCAACAGGGCGCTGCTGGCGTAGTCCTCGCTCATCGCGGCGTTCTTCCAATGCTCCGCGAGGTTGTCCACTGCCCTGCCTTCGCCGCCGTCCACAAACCCGAGGTGACAGATGCCGCGCTCCGTTGCAGCGATCAGGCACTTGCCGAAGGGCGTGGGATGAATCCCGTAACGGATGCTGACGCCCTCGCCGCGCGACTTGTACTCTCCCGGAGTCACGGCTTCGGTGTTGACAAAAAGATCGTGGAGCCGTCCCAGACTCGAAAGTCCGGTTTGATGCGCGACGTCGAGCAAATTCTCGGAGCGGTCGAGTATCTTCTTCGCCTGTTCCTTCGTCAGAAATTGCATAAAGCGTTTGGGGCTGATGCCCGCCCAGCGCGTGAACAGCCGCTGGAAGTGATATTCGCTCATGCCCACCGCCGAGGCGATCTGCGCCAGGTCCGGCTGATCCTGCGCGTTGGCCTCGATGTACCGGATGGCTTTTTCGATCAAGCGGTAATGTTGTAAAGGTTCGAGTTTGTTTTCCATATCAATCTCCTTTTCTTCTTGCGCGAGATTGTATTTGGCTCCCGTTCCAGCGGCGACCCGTTTCTTGCTCGATTTTCATAATTCTCAAAACCCGACAGGTCTCCAGACTGGTTGACGGCCCGGGGGCATTCCATCCTGTCAGGTTTGTTGATAAAACAAAAAATGGATATGCCTGGGCATATCCATTTCATACCGCGACCGGTATTAAAAAATAATGCCCTTCCAAACCGACAGGCGCGCGCAAAAGCGCCTGTTCACTGCGTCCGCTTGTCCCGTCGGTTGCCCGATGGTTTTCGCGGAGGGCATTTTCAGACCTGCCCAATACGCTTGCTTTGGAAGGGAGAAGGAAGCCAGTGACATGGCTCCAGAGGCATCCGCTGATCTATCCGATTTTCGGACCTCGCCCCCTCCCGAAGGAGAGAAGAAGTCCTTAGCGTCCCGCTCGCGCGGGAGAACCTCCACCTCGTGATCTCATCATGTCATTGCGAGGGCGTCAGCCCGAAGCAATCTCCCGATTGATAGGAGACTGCTTTGCAATATTCGCTCGCCGTGACATCAAAGACCCAGCCGCTATATCTCCGTTATTCGATTGCGAACCCAACCTGATAATGGCGGCGATTGTACACACATCCCATGTGTTAGTCAAGCAGCAATCCCCTGTGCGTGTGCATGCAAAGGTTGTCAGCGGATACGCCCAAGCAATTGCAAAAATATCGGACTTGCAAAACAGGCGGTATAATCTCCGGCTGGAGTACACAAATGCCAGCCATTTTCCCCTTTACAGCCATTGTCGGACAGGAGCGCATGAGGCGCGCGCTCATCCTCAATGCGGTGGACACCCGCATCGGCGGAGTCTTGATCCGCGGCGAACGCGGCACAGCCAAATCCACCGCCGCGCGGTCGCTTGCCGCGCTTCTTCCCCACGTCAAAGTCGTGCAGGATTGCCGCTTTGGCTGCGACCCCGACAAGCCCGCGACCTGGTGTACGGAGTGCAAGGAACGCGCCGCCGCGACAAAAAAACTTCCGACCCACGAACGCTCAACGCCGTTCATCAATCTGCCCGTTTCCGCCACCGAAGACCGCGTGGTTGGGACGCTCGACATCGAAAAAGCGATTCAAAAGGGCGAGCGGCACTTCGAGCCGGGCGTACTCGCCAACGCGAATCGAGGTCTGCTCTACATTGACGAAGTGAACCTGCTCGACGATCATGTGGTGGATATTCTTTTGGATTCCGCCGCGATGGGTGTGAACACGGTGGAGCGCGAGGGCATCTCCTTCGCCCATCCCGCCCGCTTCATTCTCGTCGGGACGATGAATCCTGAAGAGGGAGATTTGCGCCCCCAACTGCTGGATCGCTTCGCCCTCTCGGTGGAGATTGTCGGCATCCGCGAGGCGCGCGAACGCATGAGCATCATGGAACGCAACATCGCCTACGAGCGCGACCCGGAAGCCTTCCGCGCCCAATGGCTGCCGAAGGAAGAGGAACTCTCGAAGCAGATCGCCAAAGCCCGCGAACTGGTGGATCAGGTCAAATACACGACGCGCGACCTGCTCTCCATCGCCGCGCTGACCGCCTCGCTGAATGTGGACGGCCACCGCGCAGATATGGTCATCCTCAAAGCGGCGCGCGCCGAAGCCGCCTTCGAAGGGCGCACCAAGATCAACGATCACGATATCGCCCTCGCCGCCGAACTTGCCCTGCCGCATCGCATCAAGCGCACGCCCTTCCAGCAGGCGGAGATGACCACCGAACAGTTGCAGGAACGAATCGAACAACTGGCGGGACAGTCCATGCCGAGCGAAGAAGAGGAATCTTCGGAAAGCGGGCAGGAAGGCGAAAAAGAGGAAAAAAAAACTTAAAGCTCGAAGATGAGCAGACCGAGGAAGGCGCGCAGGAGGGCAACCCCGAACCGATGGAGAATCGGGAAGTGTTCGCCAGCCAGAATGCAAACTGGTGGGAGGGCGGGCAAAAGGTCAAAGCCGGGGAAACATTCCAGCCGCGAAAATTGAACACGCCGCTCGACAAACTGACCCGCAAACAGGCCGGGCGGCGTTCGCTTACAAAAACCGAACGCAAACACGGGCGTTACATCAAAGCCCGTCCCGCCGGGGATAACCTGACCGACATCGCCTTCGACGCCACTTTTCGCGCCGCGGCTCCCTTCCAAAAACAACGGACTGAAGAGCGCAAGAAACTTGCCTTCTCAATCAAGAAGAGCGATTTACAGCGCAAGATCCGCGTCAAGCGGGTCGCCAACCTCGTGCTGTTCCTCGTGGACGCTTCGTGGTCCATGGCGGTCGCCGAGCGGATGAACGCCACAAAGGGCGCAATCCTCTCGCTTCTTACGGACGCTTATCAACGCCGCGACCGCGTCGGGCTGATCGTCTTTCAGAAAGACCGCGCCACGCTGGTACTCTCCCCCACCAATTCCGTTCAACTCGCCCAGCGCGCTTTGATGGATATTCCCGTCGGCGGCAAGACTCCGCTGTCGGCGGGTTTGTTCATGGCGCACGACGTCATCACCCACGAAAAACACATTCACCCGGATGTAGAGCCGCTTCTAATCGTGCTGACCGACGGCGCGGGCAATGTCTCGCTTGGGACACTGCCGCCGCAGGAGGAGGGCTTCAAATTTGCGGAGATGATCGCCAACGAAAAAATCCGTTCGGTGGTCATCAACATGGAACACGCCGCCTTCGATCAGGGACTCGCCCAGCAACTGGCGGATCACCTCGAAGCGCCGTGTTTCTCGCTCAGCGAATTGAAAGCCGAAACGCTTTACAACGCGGTTGTGGATGAAATGTCCAAGCCGGCGAAGAAGTAAGTAAAAGTCAGACCTCCGAGGTTTTGGAAACCCCGGAGGTCTTTGTTATAAACTCACGCCTCATTCCCGTTTTCGACCCCGCTCAACAGCCAGGTTTTCAGCAATTCCCGCTCCTCCTCGTTCAATTCGAACTGGGCGGCGCGGCACAGGTTGATCGTGTTTTTGACGATTTTTTCGCCAAGTTCCATCGGCGGATCCGCTCTCCCGGCGTCGAGGCTGTAGCCGACATAACTCAAGCCTGTCAGCACAAAGTTGACGTGCGAACGCGCGATCGGCGCGCCGCGCTCGATGCAGCGGTCGCGCACCGTGCGGGAAGTCACCGACATCTGATAACCGCGTTCGTTGATCTCGCGCGAAATCTCGCGGAACATCAAACCGTAATGGCGGGGGGGGAGGTAGGGCATGTCCGTCAATTTATGAATCTTCTTTGCCAGTTCGGCGACCTGCGGATACTCTTCCATGAAAACATCCGCAACGGGAGCGGGGAGCGGGAGAATCTCCGCCTGCCCATTGACGGGCAGGGTATGCCGGTCAGGATCATAAATATAACCGGGGGCTTTTTCATATATCTTCAACGGTCCAAGGTCCAATTGGAGGAGAAGCGCCTTGAAACTCATCGCCCCCAGCCAGTTGGCGGCGACGGACTGATCCGCGAATTTCTTTTGGACGCTGTGCGCGAGGACGCTCAGCACCATGGGAGTCGGAGAATCCGCCAGCAGGTTGCGGATGAATTCGGCGATTCGGTTGCGCGCCTCCTGCGGGCGGGCGCCGATGGGCGTGGTCTTGCTCTTTTCCTCAGAGTAGACCCAGTTGGCGAACAGTTTGCGGGTGACGAACCACGAGTCCTCGTCCTCGACGATCGCCAATTCGTCGTCCAATTTGACGATGGCTTCGGTCAATTTCTTGAGCGAGCGGAATCCAAGCCAATGGATGCTTTGTTTGAAATCGGGGAACTGCTTGTAGATTTCCGGCAGGTCGCTGCCCGGCACGCCGGAAGGAAGCGAGACGGCGGCTTTGTGAACCTTCTTTGCCATCTCGCGCAACAGCGCCTGCGGCGCCCTCTCGTTATCGTACTCTTCGTGATCCTCCCGGTCGTTTTCATCCTGAATGCCGACGCCGAGAACGGTTTCCACGAAGGCGTTGGGGTTGATCAGGTAATCGCTGGAGGCTTTGTACGCCGGGGATGCCTGCCCGACCGGCAGGACGACGCTGTAGCGGGCATGTTTGCGGAGGTTGAGCAGTAACGGCGTGAAATCGGCGTCGCCCGAAAAGACGATAAACTCGTGAAAGTAGGTTTTATGACTCAGCGTCTCCAGCACGTCCATGACGATGTGAATGTCCGTGCTGGTCTTGCCGCGCGCCGTCAGCGGCGGGCAGTCTATCACTTCGCACGCCGAACGGATGAAGTGCGGGCGATACTTTGCAAAGGAATTGGGATTCATGTAACATCGGCGGATGAGGATGCGCCTGCCGTTGAAGCCCGGTCCGATATAGTCCAGCGACAACTGCTGTTCCAGCCAGTTCAGCCAGACATCCGGCGCAGTGGCAAATTTTTCCGCCGCCTGTTTGTCCAACGCCTCCAGGTTGATGTAGATATTGTCGAAATCAATGAACAATGCCGAATTCAACTGGGTCGAACCGTTCGCGATCGCTTCCATGTTCAATCCTCCTGTTTGATATTCGATGAAGCCATAAGCCCGCAGAGACAGGCGGATTATATGCCCGAACTTCGCTTCGCGGCAATGGGTTGACCACGGAGCGCAAAGTCTCCCGGCTTTGCGCTCCCGGTCTTGTGTCCGTTACGAATCGAACCCCAGCCCCAGCGCGTCCAGCGTCTTCAGCCAGAGATTTCTTCTTCCCTGATTGCGATCCGCCTGATCGAGCGACCATCTCGTAAAGTTGATGATCGGCGAGCGGAACGGCTCCGGCGGGAAGGGGAAGGGGCGGGATTTCACCATTTGCAATTCGGTCAATTCGGTTTTTTCGCCGCTCAACAAATCCAGCATGACGCGCGCGCCGAAGCGGGATGCGCCGACTCCCAGCCCGGTGTACCCCATGGCATAGGCCAGTTTTCCGCGATGGGCTTTGCCCCAAAAGACGGCGTAACGCGAGCAGGTATCTATCACGCCGCCCCAGGCGTGCGTGAAGCGTAATCCCGTCAGCGAGGGAAAGGTCTGGAAGAAGTGCTCCGCCAAAAGGGCGAAAGAGGCGGGGCGGTTTTCGAGATGCGGGGCGACCTGGTTGTTGCGATGATAGATCGCGTCGTATCCGCCCCATAGAATCCGCCCATCCGCTGTCATTTGCGAATAATGGAATTGGTTGTTGATGTCGCTCAGTCCCTCGCGCCCATGCCAGCCGATGGAATCGCGCTGGGCTTTGGAAAGCGGTTCGGTCATCAGAACATAATCGTAGACCGGCACAACATATAACGAAAGGCGTTTGAGCAAGGGCGGGAAGGCATTGGTGGCAAGCGCGGCTTTACGCGCCTCGACCTGTCCGCGCGGCGTTTTGAGGAGGACGGTCTCGCGCCGCTCTTCCATCGCCGTGACCGGAGTCGACTCAAACACGCGGACTCCCAGCCCGAGGCAGGCTTTCTTCAACCCCCACGCCAGCCGCGCCGGGTTGATCATGGCGTTGGACATGTCCATCGCGCCCGCCAGAAAAGTCGGCGAGTTGATGCGCGCGCGCATTTGATCTTGGTCTAAAAATTGCGCGGGGACGCCGTATTGCCGCGCGATCTCGACCTCCTCGCGCAGTTCCGCAATCTGATGTTCCTCATTGGCGATCCCGATCTCGCCGGAGCGGATGAAGTCGCAATCAATATCAAACTGCCGGATTGTCGCCTCGATGCCGTCCAGGTTTTCGTTGCCGAGTCGAATGAGTTGCGGCAGTTCCCGCTCCCAGCGACTGCGTCCGTTCTCGATGCCGTGCGTGAGCGAAGCGGCGCAAAACCCGCCGTTGCGTCCACTGGCGCCGCTGGCAACCTCGCCCGCTTCGAGCAGAACGACGTCGCGGTTTGGGTCGGCTTGTTTTGCAAGCAGGGCCGTCCACAAACCGGTGAAGCCGCCGCCGATGACGGCAAGGTCGGTCTGAATATCTGTTGTAAGAGGCGGGGCGCTTTCCGGCCTGGCTGGGTCGTCCAGCCAGAAGGGTTTCAACTTCACATCCGCAATTGCCCGCAAACTTTCGGGGCGCGGCGTGGTTGAGAAAAACATAAAATCTCCGTTTTCGCGGTTCACCCGTTTCAAGGGGTGAATTCATAGGATTCAGCGATTTTAATGCGTCCATGAACCATTCGTCAAACAGGCATGTATCAGTCGGGAGGCTTTCGACTCCGCGTCTGGTGAAAATTTAAATCCCTTGACACATTCACAGCCCGGCCATAGAATACCGCCCAATCATGCGCAAGTCGCCCTCCTGTACCCACATGACCATGACCACCTCCGGCAAACGCCGCGAGGAATATGCGCATGGGCTGAAGTAACCAAACCAGGTTAATCAAAAGCGCAACGCCTCGCGGAAACGCGGGGCGTTTTTTATTTCGTTCTCAAAGGAGACTCCATGTCAAACACACTGGTCATGAAATTCGGCGGCACCTCCGTCGGCTCGGTTGCCGCGTTGAACAACGCGCTTCAAATCATACGAGACGCAAAAAAGGATTGGGAGCGAGTCGTCGTCGTGACCTCCGCCGTGTCCGGCGTGACGAATCTGCTATTGGATTGCGCCGCCTCCGCTTCGCACGGGAGGGCGGATTCTCTGCCCCAAGCCGAATCCACGCTGAGAGAAAAACACTTCGCCGCCGCAAACGCGCTCATCGCGGACGAATCCCTGCGCGAACGGACCAAGGACGAAATCAACGCGCTCATCCTCTCGCTGGTGGATTTATGCAAAGCCATCGCCGTGCTGGGGGAAGCCAGCCCGCGCGCAATGGACGCGGTCGCCTCGCTGGGCGAAAGGATGAGCGTGCGCCTGCTTGCGGCAGTCGTCCAGAGCGCGGGCATCCCGGCTCAGCCCATCGAATCGACGGAGTTCATCGTCACCAACGCGCATTTTCAAAACGCGCACCCCGATTTTAAAGCGACCACAGAAAAAACCCGCGCGGCGTTAAACCCCCTGCTCGATCAGGGAATCCTCCCCATCACAACCGGATTCATCGGCGCGACGGCTGAAGGCGCAGTCACCACGCTGGGGCGCGGCGGCAGCGACTACTCCGCGGCCATCATCGGCAAAGTCCTGCCTGCCAATGACGTTTGGATCTGGACGGATGTGGACGGCATCATGACGACTGACCCGCGCATTGTCCAATCCGCTGTGACGCTGCCGGAAATGTGCTACAGCGAAATTGCGGAACTGGCGTATTACGGCGCAAAGGTACTGCACCCCAAAACCATCCGCCCGGTGGTGGAAGCGGGCATTGGGCTGAGGATTTGCAACACATTCAACCCGGCGCATCCCGGCACGCGCCTGACAGCCAACGGCCGGGTAAACGGCAGAGTCATCAAAGCCGTAACCGCCATCCGCAAACAAAGGCTGGTCACCATCGAAGGGCGCGGGATGCTGGGCGTGCCAGGCGTGGCGGCGCGCGCGTTTGGGGCGGTGGCTGCCACAGGCACAAGCGTGCCGCTCATTACGCAAGCGTCCTCGGAACAATCCATCTGCTTCGCCGTTCCGGCGGAGATCGCGCCAGTGATCCTTGCAGCGCTTGAAAAAACGTTTGCGCGCGAGGTGGAAGACGAAGACATTGACCGCGTCTGGGCGACGGAGGACGTATCCATCATCACCGTGGTCGGCGCGGGGATGCAGCATACGCCCGGGGTTGCAGGAAATGTCTTTCGCAGACTCGGCGACGACGGCGTGAATGTCCTCGCCATCGCGCAGGGGTCGTCCGAAGTTTCCATCTCGCTGGTGGTCGGCGCGGCAGATACGGAAAATGCGGTTCAGGCGCTGCATACGTTGATTGTGAACTAATCCGTCATTGCGAGGGCGGTGTTTTTCCGCCCGAAGCAATCTCATGACTTGATTACCTTACACTTTGTTTTTAGGATGCGGAAAACGCGGACACTTGCACCTGGCGCAAGTGCAGGTGTGAACGCAGATTTTTTTGACAAAACGTCCGAAAAGACGCATTAAATCCGCGTTTTTCGCGCTCGTCCGCGTCCTGATTTTAAGAGTGTAAGGTAATCAGTCTCATGACATAATCATGGGATTGCTTCGCCGCAAAGAACAAGAACGCTCCTCGCAATGACGAGATAATCTCAAGGAGAAATCATCATGTCCCAATCTCAAATCCCTGTGGCAATTCTTGGCGCGACAGGGTCTGTCGGTCAGCGGTTTATTTCGTTGTTGGAACATCACCCCTGGTTCAAAGTGGTCGCGCTTGCCGCATCGGATCGTTCGGTGGGACAGCCATACGCCAAAGCGACGCGCTGGGTGTTGGACGCGCCCATGCCAGGCTACGCCAGGGATATGATCGTCGTCCCCGCCAATACGGATGCCGCGCAGGCGAAGATCGTTTTTTCCGCGCTTCATACCGAGATCGCCAACGAACTGGAGCCGCAATTTGCAAAAGCAGGCGCGGCGGTCTGCTCGAACGCGTCGTCCCATCGGCGCGACGCAGACGTGCCGTTGTTGTTGCCTGAGATCAACGCGGAGCATATTCAACTGGTGGAGCAACAGCGCAAGAATCGCGGCTGGAGCGGGTGCATCGTAACCAACCCGAACTGCACCAGCACGGGTCTGACGATTGCGCTCAAAGTTTTGGATGGCGAATTTGGCGTGAAGAAAGTCTTTGCCACGTCGTTGCAGGCATTATCAGGCGCGGGCTACCCCGGCGTCCCTTCGCTCGACATCATGGACAACGTCATCCCCAACGTCGCCAACGGCGGCGAGGAGGAAAAAGTGGAATGGGAGCCGCGCAAGATGCTGGGACGGTTTGATGGGTCGGGAATTGAACCGGCGGATATTCAATTCAGCGTTCACGCCAACCGCGTGGCGGTGATTGACGGCCATACCGTGTGCGCCAGCGTGCAATTGGAGAAGCCCGTTGCGCCGGAGGTTGCGATTCAGGCGTTGCGCGATTACGCGGCAAAACCGTCGGCGGCGAATCTGCCCTCGGCGCCGCGCCCCGTCATCGAGGTCCGGGATGAGGCGGATCGGCCCCAGCCGCGACTCGACCGCATGACGGGAAAAGGTATGACGACCGTCGTCGGGCGCGTGAGGCGCGATCCCATCTTCGATCTTAAGTTTGTGGTGTTGTCGCACAATACGATTCGCGGCGCGGCGGGCGCGTCCATCTACAACGCCGAGTTGCTGACGAATGAAAATTTGCTGAGACGGGGTTATTAATTCGCTTGACATTCCCCATTCCTCTACATATAATACCGGTCGCGTTCCTGGCTAGCTCAATCGGCGGAGCGAGCGGCTGTTAACCGCTAGGTTATAGGTTCAAGTCCTATGCCAGGAGCCAGCGAAGACCGCCTTCGATTTCGAAGGCGGTCTTTTTTACCCAACGGTGCGCGCCGTCGAACGAAGAGTCAGAATGGCTCATGCGAGCCTTCGAGACCTTTGCGTAGGGCAAGTTGCTGCGGCGGATGTATAATTTCGGCAAAATGGCGAATGATGGGTGTCATGATATCGGGGGAAGCCGGAGACAGGCGGCGGGGTGTAGCGCCTCACCACCTCTCCCACCTCACCACGTCTTCAAACTCCGCCCGCCCGCCCTTCCTCGGCGGCGCGGATAACTTCTCCTCCTCCAGCGGATACCCAAACGACAGCGCGATTCGCAAATGCCACTCGGCGGGGAATCCCAAAATGCCGCGCGCTTTTTCCGGTTCGTAGATGGAGGCGGGGGCAGAGCCAATTCCCAACTCCCACGCCGCCAGTTGCATATATGCCGCCGCCTGTCCCGCATCGAACATGGTTTGAAATTTATCTTTGGGGTCAGGGGTCAGAATCGCAACCCCCAGCGCCGCGCCCGCAAGATGCCCCGCCCACTCGCCGCAGGTCGAAAGTTCCTTCAAGATCGCCTTATCGCGTATCGCAATGAACCGCCACGCCTGATTGTTCTTCGACGACTGCGCCCGACGTCCCGCGTTCAAGATTGCATGAACCGCGTCGCCCGGCAAAGGCGTATCCCGAAACTTCCTCACCGCCCGCTTCAATCGAATTGCATCCATCACATTCATCGCGCGCCTCACTGCTCACTGATAACTGATAACTTGCTCTTCACTTCAAAGTATAATCCACCCAATGACCGAACCCCTCAATTTCAAACCATTCGGGCTTTCTGCGCTTGCGCTCGCGCTCATCGGCTGGGGAGGCTTGTATTACGTTCTCACGCAAACCCTGCCCTTCGTCTGGTCGCGCTGGGGATTCTTTGCCCTGCTGCTCATGGCGCTTACCGGCACGGCGCTTCCCATCGTATTTTTTCTTCATCGTCGCTTCCCCGACAATCCTCCCGCAGATGCAAACGTCGTCGTCCGTCAAGCCACATGGGTTGGCGTGTACGGCGCGACTCTGGCATGGCTTCAACTCGGCCGTCTCGTCACGCTTTACGTCGTCCTCGGTCTCGCCGGCGGTCTGATCGCCGCCGAATATTTCATCCGCATCCGCGAGAAAGCCGCGCGCCGCCCGCCCATCATCCACGATGACAACGCTTCGTGACCTGCCCTCCATCGAAAGCCTTCTTCAAAACGAAACCGCTTCGGATTTGATCGAACGCTTCGGACGCCCCCTTGTTTTGGATTCCCTCCGCCAGACATTGGACGACGCCCGGGCGCGCTTCAAACTTAATCCTGAAGTTGGGTTGCCATCCATTGAGTTGATCCTCGCTGAATCTGAATCCACCCTCTCCGCCTGGACGGCGCCGACCCTCCTCCCGGTCATCAACGCCACCGGCGTAATCCTCCACACCAACCTCGGCCGCGCCCCATTGAGCGGCGCAGCCATCCGCGCCATGGATGCCGTCTCGCGCGGCTACTCCAACCTTGAATTCGATCTCGAAACCGGCAAGCGCGGCTCTCGTCTAATTCACGCTGAATCATTATTGCAAAAATTAACAGGCGCAGAATCCGCTTTGGTAGTCAATAACAATGCTTCGGCGGTTTTATTGATCCTTTCAGCGTTAGCCAGTAAAAAGCGAGTCATCATCGCTCGCTCGCAACTGGTCGAGATCGGCGGCGGCTTCCGCGTGCCGGATGTGATGAAACAATCAGGCGCGAAACTCGTCGAAGTGGGAACGACCAATAAAATCCATATTTCTGATTATGAGGCGGCGTTGGCTGAGTCTGCCGGGATTGTAATGCGCGCCCATCGTTCAAACTTCAAGCTCGTTGGCTTCACCGAAGAACCTGAATTAAAAGATATTGTTCAAGTTGCACATCAACATAATTCCATAGTGATTGATGACTTGGGCTCAGGCGCGTTATACGATACAGTCAAATATGGTCTGGCGCATGAACCGACAGTTCAAGAATCCATGCAGGCAGGCGCGGATATTATCTGTTTCTCTGGCGATAAATTGTTAGGCGGTCCACAAGCAGGAATCATCATCGGCAAAAAAGAATTGATAGATAAAATCAAAAAACATCCGCTGGCCAGAGCCGTGAGAGCGGATAAAACTTGTTTAGCAGGTTTATCCGCTACGCTGACTCATTACCTCAAGGATGAAGCCGAAAGAGAAATCCCTATCGTCAAGATGATGTCGCTGAAACTTGACCAACTCAAAGGTCGAGCAGAAGCGTGGAAAAATGAATTAGGCTATGGACTTGCACTGAGCAACGTCGAAGTGGAAATTGAATCTGGATTATCCACTGTAGGCGGCGGTTCATTGCCTGATGAATCTATGCCGACATTTTTATTATCACTAAACGTAAAATCGCCAGATAAATTTTTGAAAACCCTAAGAAAAAATAATCCACCCATCATAGCCCGCACCGAAAACGATAAAATTTTACTAGACCCACGCACCGTTTTACCCGAACAAGAAGGCGCGTTGTTGGATGGGTTGAAGAATTTATTAAAGGCTTAATACGAATTGCGCGAAAAATAAAAAACGAAAAAGAATAATTCTGAAAATTTGCGTAATTCGCCGTCCCCCCTTCCGATGATTGCCAGTTCACTTTTACAGAAAATTCCTTGCACTATCCACATTTACCTCGATTTAGTCACGGCAGAAAAATAACTTTTCTGTTTCGTGAATCTACTTGTGAGGGATGATCGTGTAATTCCACTGGGGCAAAACGCGATGCGGTTCGAGATTGATAAAAGTCTTTTGCTCACTGGAAA
>WBZO01001119.1_pt1 | contig 36621 bp, 38 predicted proteins | sample 5204261 | NCBI WGS metagenome assembly WBZO01 (sample SAMN12412400, study PRJNA552823) | activated sludge metagenome | isolation source: activated sludge from anammox sidestream of wastewater treatment plant... | place: USA: North Carolina | collected 2017-09
GCAGGAGGGCGGCGGCGGCGACGCCGGCCGTGACGCTCACCGCGATCACGATCATGTGGAGCCGGGCGCGCTCGGCGGCGCGCGACGCGGCGTCGATGTGAAAGAGGCGATCGAGCGCGTTCATCAGCGCCCAGGGGGCGGTCGCGAGGAGCGACACGGTCGGCGCCTTGTCCGAGTAGAAGCGGCCCGCGTGCTCGCTCTTGTCGATCGTGACCGCGTGGTACGCCGTGATGTGCGGCTCGCCGCGATCGACGAGCGCCTTCGTGAGGAGGATGCGCGTCGCCTGGTTGGGATCGCCGCCCTGGTAGAAGTACGCGTACGTCAGCGCGAGCAGGACGAAGAGCCGTCTTTGCCAGAGTCCGCGGAGCAGCCGACGAAACACGGCCGCCCTTCTACCACGACCCGGATGGGGTGGTTGCGCGATGTGGTAAGACGCCACATAATGCCACTGCCATGGCCAAATCGATCCGCATCTCCGACGACCTCTACGAGATGGCCTCGCTCGAGGCGAAGCTCATGCACCGCTCGCTCGCGCAGCAGATCGAGCACTGGGCGGCGATCGGCCAGGCGATCGAGGCCTCCGGCGAGCTCGACGACATCCGGAGCTACACGCTCTCGCACATGCGCGCGCGCGATCACGATCGCGTCCGCCGCGGGAAGGCGCGCGCGAGCGACTACCACGTCATCCCCCGTGGGATCGCCGAGGGGAAGATGACGTGGCCGAAGGAGGCGTTTGCCGAGTACGGCAAGCGATGACCAAGCGTCAGGCCGTCATCCCGCCGGACGTGGTCGCGACGCTGCTCGACGCGGCCGGGCCCGAGCTCGTGCTCGTCGGCGGCCAGTCGCTCGCGGTCTGGATGGACCGCTACCGCGTCTCGATGCCGGCGGACTTCGAGTACGTGTCGACGGACGTGGACTTTCTCGCTGCTTCGGCGGCCGATCGGGAGAGCGTCCGTCGGCTCGCCAAGGCGATCGGCGGGCACTCGGTGTTTCCGCTCCAGCGGGCTGCGCTGACGAGCCTCGTCGGACAGGCGGTGAAGGACATCGCCGAGAACGAGGTCTTCAACGTCGACGTCCTCCACAAGATGTGGGGGGCGAAGGACGACGTGCGAGCCCGGGCGCTGATCCTCGGTGAGGCCCCTCATGCCTACCGCGTGCTTCACCCCCTCGACGTCCTCAAGAGCCGCCTCGACAACCTCTACGGCCTGAAGGAGAAGCAGAACGAGCTCGGGATGGCGCAGCTCCGCGCCGCCATCGAGGTCGCGCAGGCGTTCCAGCGCGAGGCCGCGGCCGTCGAGAACGTGGCGAGCGCGAAGCGCCCGACGACGCTCCGCTACGTGGGCTTCATCGAGAAGCTCGCCACCGACGACGCCGGCAAGAAGGTCGCCTCCCGCTACGGCATCCACGTCGCAGACGCGGTCGAGCCCGCGGCGGTGCCCGGCAAGGAGTTCCGCGAAAAGCGGCTCCCGCAGCTCGGCAAGCTCATGTCGGCGGCCAGACGGCGGGAGCTGCGCCTCACGGCGTGATAAGCTGCGGCCCGCCATGCTCCCGGAGAAGAAGCAGGTCCTGATCGTCGACGACGAGCCGAACCTGCGGAAGATCCTCGCCGCCCAGCTCTCCCGCGACGGGTACGACGTGCTGCTCGCCGAGGACGGAGAGCAGGGCCTCCAGGTCCTGCGGGAGCACCACATCGACCTCGTCGTCACCGACCTCAAGATGCCGAAGGTCGACGGCATGACGCTCCTCCGCGAGGCGGTGAAGGAGCAGCCCGATCTGCCGGTGGTGATGATCACCGCGCACGGCACCGTCGACACCGCGGTCGAGGCGCTCAAGCTCGGCGCGTTCGACTACCTCACCAAGCCGTTCGACAAGGACGAGGTCCGGCAGGTCGTCGCGAAGGCGCTCAAGACGAAGGCGCTCTCCGACGTGGAGGCCACCGCCGCGCACGCCGACGACAAGGACGTGCCGGGCGCCCGCTTCGGCATCATCGGCGAGTCGCCGGGCGTCACCGACGTCTACTCCGTGCTCGAGCGCGTCGCCGACAGCCCGACCACGGTCCTCGTCACCGGCGAGAGCGGCACGGGCAAGGAGCTCGTCGCACGCGCGCTGCACGATCACTCGTCGCGCAAGACGAAGCCGTTCATCAAGGTGAACTGCGCGGCGATCCCCAAGGAGCTCATCGAGAGCGAGCTCTTCGGCTACGAGCGCGGGGCCTTCACCGGCGCGGTCTCGAGCAAGCCGGGACGCTTCGAGCTCGCGAACGGCGGCACGCTGTTCCTCGACGAGATCGGCGAGATCCCCGTCGAGATGCAGGTGAAGCTCCTCCGCGCCCTGCAGGAGAGCGAGTTCGAGCGCGTCGGCGGCATCAAGACGATCCGCGTCGACGTGCGCCTCGTGGCGGCGACGAACCGCGATCTGAAGAAGCTCATCGCGCAGGGCGCGTTCCGCGAGGACCTCTTCTACCGGCTCAACGTCGTGTCGATCCGCCTGCCCGCGCTGCGCGAGCGCGCGAGCGACATCCCGCTGCTCGTCGAGCACTTCCTCCGCAAGTTCAATGCGCGGCTGAAGAAGAACGTGAGCGGCGTCGAGCCCGACGCGCTCGATCTGCTCTCCGCGTACGCGTGGCCGGGCAACATCCGCGAGCTCGAGAACGTGATGGAGCGCGCCGTCCTCTTCTGCGACGGCCAGAAGCTCCGCGCGGAGGACCTGCCCGCCGAGCTGCGCGGCGTGTCGATCTCGGCGGGCTCCGTCGCGCCGCCGTCCGCCGACGGGGCCGTCGATCTCGGAACGCTCCCCGCCGAGGGCGGCCTCAAGGAGCACGTGAAGGTCGCGATGAGCCGCCTCGAGCGCGATCTCGTCAGCCGCGCGCTCAAGCAGACGGGCGGCAACGTCACGCACGCGGCGCGCCTGCTCAAGATCTCGCGCAAGGGCCTCCAGCTGAAGATGAAGGAGCTCGGCCTCCGCGAGGGAGCCGGCGAGAAGAACGAGTGAGATCCGCGCCCGTCGCGTCCGTGCTCCTCGTGCTGGCCGCGGCGTGCACCCCGCGCGCGCACCGCGACACGCAGGAGGGCGGCGCGGCCACTGCCTCGTCGACGACGATCCTCGACGCGGGCGGCACGACCACGAAGACCGCCGATGCGCCTCCGCCGAAGCCCGGCATGGCGTGGATCCCCGGGGGCACGCTGCGTGCGGGCACGCCGCCCGAGCGGATCCCCCGCGTCGCCGACGAGGAGCTGCCGGGGCTGCCCGTCGAGATGGGTGGATTCTACATCGATCTCTATCCGTGGCCGAACGAGCCGGGCGCGATCCCCACCTCCAACGTCACCCGCGACGAGGCCGAGGCCCTCTGCGCCGGCAAGGGCAAGCGCCTCTGCACGGAGCTCGAGTGGGAGCGCGCGTGCAAGGGACCCGAGAACACGACCTACGAGTACGGCGACGCCTACCGCTCCGCGACCTGCGGCACCGGCATGCCCGCCGAGCAGGCCGCCCGACGCCCCTCCGGCGAGAACGCGCAGTGCAAGAGCGCGTTCGGCGTCTCGGACATGCACGGCATCGTCTTCGAGTGGACCTCGTCGTCGTGGGGACGGAGCGCGAAGGACCCGTCGCTCGGCGTCCTCCGCGGCGGCAACGCGAAGGTCGGCGAGCTCGCCGGCCGCTGCGCGAACGGCATCGCCCGCGCGCCGTCGAAGAAGTCGCCCACCATGGGCCTCCGCTGCTGCGCCGGACCGAAGAACGAGGCCGAGGTGAAGATGAAGCTCGAGGGCACCCCGGGCCTCGCGCTCGGCTCGTCCGAGCTCGCGGGCACCTGGGCCGACGAGCTCGTCACCGTCGTGGGCGCGAACATCGACGCCAAGACGCTCCGCGCGTGGTCGTGGACGCCCGTCGCGAACGAGGAGCTCGTGGTCGTGCAGGGCTGCGGCGACGCCGCCCCGCGCTCGTGCGGCCTGCTCGTGGGGCGCACCCGCAGCGGCAAGCGGTACGTCGGCGCGAGCGCCGTCGTCGGGCGCGATCCCGCCGAGCTCGCCAGGAGCGGCGACGCGCGGCACCTGCGCTTCCGTGCGCTCGACACCCGCGGGACGTTCAGCCGCGAGCTCACCTACGTGTACGGGCGCGTCGAGCTCGGAGAAATGAAGCGGCCCTGAAATCGCGGGCCCGTCACCCGTCCTGGTGACACGTCGATCATCCAAGACGGGAACCTTTCCCGGAGAGCCCTGTCTCTCCCCCTGACGACGCCGACCGCGCCGGGAAAAACCCAGGCCGAGAGCTCGTCGGAACCATCAACCCGCGAGGCGTCTGCCTCGCACAGCCGACGACCACCCAAAAACCATGAGCATCCAGCCCTTCGCCCCTCCGTTCGCCGCGTTCAACCCGTTCCTCGCGCCCTCGAGCGAGCCCGAGGTCGCGTCCGCGGCCGAGCAGTCCGGCGAGGCGGTCTACGCGCTCGTCCAGTCCGGCCCCGCGGTGAGCGCGGACGAGGTCGAGTCGCACCTCGACGCCGTGGAGGTCACCGTCCGCTGGGGCACGCAGGTGATGGCGGTCGCCCACCTGAAGCAGGGCCAGGGCTACGTGCTCGGCGAGGGCGGCGACTTCGTGATGCCCGAGGAGGTGATCGGCGGCGCCCGCATGGAGCTCGTCGTCGCGCGCGGCGACGCGTTCTACGCGAACGTCCCCGGCGCGGGCGAGAAGGCGATCACGCACAGCGAGAAGATCACGGTCACGCTCGGCGCGTTCACCGTCGACATCGCAGGCGTGCGCGCGGGCAAGAAGATCCCCCTCGGCTTCATGGCCTCGCTCGCGGGCGGCGCGCTCGGCGCCATCGCGCTCTCGTTCCTCGGCCACACCGCGATCCTCGCCTCGATGGCGATGTTCATGCCGAAGATCGGCGCGGACGACGCGGAGGCGATCGACCGCACGCAGATGCTCCAGATGCAGGCGCTCCTGAACGCGTCGGCGGAGAAGGAGCAGGAGCGCATCAAGGAGGAGCAGACCTCGAGCGCCGATCCCGCGGGCGGCGGATCGACCGGCGGCGAGCCGCACAAGGGCGAGTCGGGCGAGGCGGGCACCACCAAGCCGGTCACCACCAAGGGCCACATGTCCTTCAAGGGCTCGGACCCCGCGCCCCAGCTCTCGCGCCGCGAGGAGCGCGAGCTCGCCGCGAACTTCGGCATGATCGGCATGATCGCGAGCGCGACGAAGAGCGAGGGCCCGACGAGCCCGTGGGCCACGACGGATCACGCGGGCACCGAGGCGGAGAACAGGATGGGCGCGATGTTCGGCGCCGATCCCAACGACCAGATGGGCTACGGCCTCGGGCTCTGGGGCGTCGGCGAGGGCGGCGGCGGCAAGGGCGAGGGCATCGGCATCGACGGCGTCGGCAACACGATCGGCGGCGGCGGCGGCGGCCCGGGCAAGTGGGGCATCGGCCGCGGCGACAAGGACGGGATCGGCAACGGCCATGGCCCGGGCGGCGGCGGCCACGTCGCGAAGGCGCCGACCATGCGCGAGATGAACATCAAGTCGAACGGCTCGCTCCCCCCCGAGGCGATCCAGCGCGTCGTCCGCATGAACTTCGGCCGCTTCCGCGCCTGCTACGACAGCGCGCTCCGCACGAACCCGTCGCTCACCGGCCGCGTGGTCACGAAGTTCGTCATCGCCCGCGATGGCTCGGTCTCGATGGCGTCGGACGGCGGCTCGGATCTCCCGAGCCAGGAGGTCGTGAGCTGCATCGTCCGGAACTTCCAGAGCCTCTCGTTCCCGACGCCGGAGGGCGGCATCGTCACCGTGACCTACCCGCTGATGATGACGCCGGCCGAGTGACGTAGCGAACGCACCGTCGTGCACGAAGAGCGGATCGTGGAGCACGGAGCTCCCGATCCGCTTTTCGCGTTCGCATCGGGCATTGGGCCGCGTGGTCAGTCGAGATCGATGCCCGCGTACACGTCGTCGACCGAGATGTCGAGCGGAGGATCGGCGAGCACGATCCGCTCTCCCGCCCGCTGTTCGCGCTCGGTCCAGCGCGTCCCGGTACGCTCGACGACCGTGACCTGCGGGCGCCGATGCGAGACGATGAGCACCGCGCGCAAGCTCCCGAGCTGCCTGTAGTGACTGAGCTTCTCTCCGCGATCATAGTCCTCGGTCGAGTCGCTGGTCACCTCGACGAGCAGCGTCGGATTCGTGACGGCGTTGCGATCGACCGCTGCGACATGCCGCTCCCCGCACACGACGGTGACGTCGGGGAAGGTCGAGAGGTCGGTGGCCTCGATGCGCACCTTCAGATCCGACGACGACACGCGGCACGTGCCGAGGAGGGCGTTGCCCAGGAGGCGCGTCATCGCTGCGGCCAGATCGGCGTGCGCGGGCGTGCCGCCCGCCATCGCGTAGATTTCGCCCTCGCAGTACTCGAGCTTGATCGTGCTCACCTCGAGCGCGCGAAGGTAGTCCGCGTAGGTGTGGTGGAGGCGCCTCGCCGTGCTCACGCTCTCGAGTGTAGCGAGCGCCGTGCCGTCGAGCGAGGCTCGCCCGGCGAGCTTCCCGCCCTGCCCGGGGCCGCTGACGCGGGCCCCCCTCCCGCGGTATGGATGGACCATGTCCGCCGCCGCCGCCTCCTCGCCCAAGCTCGCCGTCAACGGAGAGCGCCTCTGGCGCTCGCTCATGGACCTCGCGCGGATCGGCGCGACCGCGAAGGGCGGCGTCTGCCGCCTCGCGCTGACCGACCTCGATCGCCAGGGCCGCGATCTCGTCGTCGGGTGGGCGAAGGAGGCGGGGCTCTCGATCACGATCGACAAGATCGGCAACGTGTTCATGCGCCGGCCAGGGAAGAACCCGGCGCTCCCGCCGATCGCGTGCGGCAGCCACATCGACACGCAGCCCACGGGCGGCAAGTTCGACGGCAACTACGGCGTGCTCGCCGGCCTCGAGGTGATCCGCACGCTGAACGATCACGGCATCGAGACCGACGCGCCCGTCGAGGTCATCTTCTGGACGAACGAGGAGGGCTCGCGCTTCGTGCCGGTCATGATGGGCTCCGGCGTCTTCGCGGGCGCCTTCACCCTCGAGCACGCGTACGCGGCGAAGGACGTCGAGGGCAGGACGGTGAAGGACGAGCTGACGCGCATCGGCTACGTCGGCCCCGAGGAGCCCGGCAAGCACCCGCTCGGCGCGTACTTCGAGGCGCACATCGAGCAGGGCCCCGTGCTCGAGGACGCGGGCAAGACGATCGGCGTCGTCACCGGCGTGCTCGGCCTCCGCTGGTACGACTGCGTCGTCACGGGCATGGAGGCGCATGCCGGCCCGACCCCGATGGCGCTCCGCAAGGACGCGCTCCAGATCGCGACGCGGATCATGCAGGAGGTGGTCGCCATCGCGCACCGCTTCCCGCCCTACGGGCGCGGGACCGTCGGTTTCGTGCAGGTGTTCCCGAACAGCCGGAACGTGATCCCGGGGACGGTGAAGTTCTCGATCGATCTGCGCAACGTCGACGCCGAGCGGCTCGACGCGATGGACGCGGAGATCCGCGCGTTCATCGACAAGACGGCGAAGGAGTCCGGGCTCGGCATCACCATCGAGCAGGTCTCGCACTTTCCGCCGTGCCCCTTCGAGAAGGGCTGCGTCGACGCGGTCGAGGCGGGCGCGAAGGCGTTCGGCTACTCGTACATGCCCGCGGTCTCCGGCGCGGGCCACGACGCGGTCTACATGGCGCGCCTCGCGCCGTCCGGGATGGTCTTCGTGCCGTGCAAGGACGGCATCAGCCACAACGAGATCGAGGACGCGAAGCCCGAGCACCTCGAGGCGGGCTGCAACGTGCTCCTGCACGCGATGCTCGATCGCGCCCGCGCGCGCTGACACTGCATGCCGTGCCCGGCCGTCGGGCGCCCGTTCTCGCGGCCTTTCACGGTCGCTGGAAGATGAAGTCGAGTGCGTCGGTCGCAAGGAGATCGACTGAAGCGCGGCACACGATGTGCGGCGCGACGCGCTGGACGTCATCCTCGTCGCGGGCGCGCTGATTGCACGCGCCGTGCGCATGACGCGGCGGAGCCTGGAGGACACGAGGCGTCGCTGCGTCCTCCTCGCTGTGATCGTCGCCCTCGTGCTCTCGCTCCGCACCGTGCGAGCGCAGAACGCAGGAGCGCTGGCGCCGCCCGCGGACACGATCCTCATCACGCAGGTCGACGTCCGGCTCGACCCCGCCCCGCCGAGCCGGGCGCTAGCCGAGGATCTGACGTCGAAGGTGCGACGCACCTTCCGGCAGTTCCCGGGAACGCGGGCGAGCGCCGCCGAGCTCGCCTTCGGCGTCGGTCGTGTCGAGCGGCTGCCGGAGGTCGAAGCGGCCCGCTACGACGTGGAGTTCTCCGGCGAGGGTACCCGTGTCGTGCTCCACGTGAAGCTCGCTGCGCGACCGGGTGCGCCTCGGCGGCCGACCGGTGTGCTGGTCGACAACCGGCCCTTGACGTCACCGGTGCTGTACCGCGACGACGACACGTTCCTGAAGCTCGACACCAGCGGCGCCATCGCGGCCACGGTGACGAAGAACACCTGGTTCGGCAACGGAGCGTTCTTCACCGCGCGAAGCCCGTACGGCAGAGACCCGCCTGGATCCGAGGTCGCGCCGACCGTCGACTTCGTCCTGTCGGTCGGCGGCGCGGGTGCACGGCGGCTCTCGGTGGACGGCTCGCTCTCGCGCTTCTGGATCTACGGCGAGCTGCTCGACATGACCGTGCTCAGCGTGGGTAAGGAGCTCTATCGGTCCGACACGCGCGCGCACAATCACATCGAGCGCGCGTTCGCCGGCCTCGTCGGTGGCGGCAGCACCGCCTCGGGGCACCTCTGGGTGGTCAACGCGTCGGCAGGCCTCTCGCCGTACTGCATCGGCGGCGGGATGCTCATCTGTCAGATCGCAGGCAACGGCGGCGAATGGGGCGGCGCCAACGCGTGGCCTCGCTTCGCTGCATCGCTGCTCGCGCTCGGACAGTTTCGCTGGGACAACCTGCGAACCGACGTCTTCTACATGGATCCGCACGAGTACTTCGAGTCCGAGTCGCGAACGAGGCTCGTCGGAATCAACATCGAGTACGACCGCGGCTTCGGGTTCTCCGCGGGTGCAACCTACGTGCACGCTCCGATCAGCGAGTTCCCGTACGTGACGCCGGAGACCTTTCGCACGCGCGAGGGCCTGCATGCGGTCGGCGCGCGCGCCGGATACGTCCCGATCCCTCGCTCGTCCGGACCGATCGCGCGGCTCGAAGGAGGTCTGCAGACGAACGATCGGTTCCCGATGCTCGCGTACGCGGTCGCGGTCCAAGGCGGATGGAGCTTCGCGCGCGGTCCATGGGCACCCGAGCTCACGTACCGGTACTCGACGATGTCCGGTGACGATCCCACGACGCCGAAGTTCGAGCGCTGGGACCTCCTCTATTCGGGTGGAGACGTGGACACCTGGGTGCACGGCATCCTGTTCAAGAACGTCTTGTTCAACTCCAACCTGCAGACGCACCGCTTCCAGTGGCGCATGAGCCCATCGCCGTCGTGGCGCGTAACGGCGCAGGCGATGACCTTCGTCGCGAACGAGCGGAACAACCTCCCGCTCGCGATCGGACAGTTCGCGAGCACGCACCTCGGGCAAGAGGGGCTCGTGATGGTGGAGCACTTCCCGCTCACGGGCGTCTACCTGCGCGCGATCACCTCCGCGCTCTTCCCGGGCTCGGGCCTGCGGGCGGCGCTTCCCGAGCGCGTCGCTTCGCCGTGGCTCAGCGCTCAGCTCATTCTCAAAGTCGACTTCTGATCGAATCAGGTATGCGCGTTGCACCCGCGCAGGCGAGCGAGGTGCACACATGAAGGTGACGGATGCCTTCCGCATGGAAGGTCAGGTCGCGCTCGTAACGGGCGCTGGCGCGGGTATCGGTCGAGGCATCGCCGAGGCGTTCGCGGAGGCAGGTGCCTCCGTCGCGGTGACCGACCTCACGATCGACAAAGCAAGTGATGTCGCCACGGGCATTCGCAAGAAGGGCGGCAAGGCCGTCGCGCTTGCGTGCAACGTGACCCACGACGCGGACCTCGAAGGTTCCGTGAAGGGCACGCTCGAGGCGTTCGGAAAGCTCACCGTGCTGGTCAACAACGCGGGCGGCGGAGGACCGAAGCCGTTCGACATGCCGATGAAGGACTTCGTGTGGGCCTACCAGCTCAACGTCTTCTCGGTCTTTCGGCTCTGCCAGCTCTGCGCGCCCCACATGGAGAAGGCGGGCGGGGGCGCGATCCTCAACATCAGTTCGATGGCGGGCGAAAACAAGAACGCACGCATGGCGTCTTACGCATCTTCGAAGGCCGCCGAGAGCCACCTCACGCGAAACATCGCGTTCGACCTCGGCCCGAAGAACATCCGCGTGAACGCCATCGCTCCGGGCGCGATCAGGACCGATGCGCTTGCGACCGTCCTCACGAAGGACGTCGAGAGCGCGATGCTGAAGCACACGCCGCTCGCGCGCCTCGGCGAGCCGAGAGACATCGCGCTCGCTGCGCTCTTCTTGTGCTCGCCGGCATCGAGCTGGGTCAGCGGTCAGGTGCTGACTGTGAGCGGCGGCGGCGTGCAGGAGCTCGACTGACCCGGTCCACGGGCGAAAGGAGTGCATTTCATGGCGCAATTCGATGCGTTCGCGGACTTCAGGATGGACGGGCACGTCGCCCTCGTGACCGGAGGCGCGCAGAACATCGGCGAGGCCATCGCGAGGACGTTCTCGGGGGCTGGCGCCAAGGTGATGATCGCCGATCTCAACGGCGAGAAGGCGGAGGCGACGGCGAAGGCGATCCGCGAGTCGACGGGCAACGACGTGAGGGGCATCGCCTGCAACGTCACCAAGGAGGCCGACATCGACCGCTGCGTCGCCGAGACCGTGAAGGCGTTCGGCGGCGTCTCGACGCTCGTCAACAACGTGGGCTGGGGCAAGGCGTACGACGACCCGCTCGCCGTCTCCGAGGCCGACATGCTCGAGAGCTACAAGCTGAACACGCTCTCGGCGATGCGAATGACGGCGGCTTGCCGCCCGCACCTCCTCGAGGCGAAAAACGCGTCGATCACCAACTCTGGCTCCATGGTCGGGGTGATGCCGGCGTTCGACTTCATCGCGTACTCCGCGGCGAAGGCGGCGCTCAATCACATGATGCTCGGCTTCGCCCACTACTTCGCGAAGAAGATCCGCATCAACTCCGTTCTCATCGGCACCGTGCTCACGGCGGGGTATGCCGCCGCGGGGCTCGATGCGAAGGCGCAACACGCGCTCACCCACCCGAACAACCTGACCGGACGCGCCGGCTCGCCTCAGGACGTCGCGAACGCTTTCCTGTGGCTCGCGTCTCCCGCCGGCGGCTGGGTCAGCGGTCAGACGATTCAGGTGTCCGGGGGTGGCACCCGCATCCGGCTGAAGCCGGAGTGACGACCGTGCATGGGGCCGGCCGCGCACTCCGCGTCGCGAAACGGCCCAGAGCTCGTGGTCAGATCGAACCCACCCACGCGCGCGCGTTGTCGAACATGCGCATCCACGGGCTGTCGTCGCCCGTCCAGTCGATGGGGCGCCACGAGAGCTGCGCGTTGCGGAAGACGCGCTCCGGGTGCGGCATGAGGATCGTCGCGCGGCCGTCGGGCGTCGTGAGCGCCGTCGACGTAGCGCGCGGCGACGAGCGCACCCTGCTCGAGCAGCGCGAGGTCTCCCTCGGCGAGCGGCTCGACGCGTCCCTCTCCGTGCGCGACCGCGATCGGGAGCACCGAGCCGTCCATGCCGGCGAAGAAGATCGAGGGCGAGCGCTCGATGCGGATCATCGCGAGGCGCGCCTTCGCCTCCGCGTGGAAGAGGATCGACTTGGCCCACCCCTCGCCGGCGCCGAGCACGTCGCCGTACGAGAAGCGGCCGCAGGCCACGAGGCCGCGGAAGCGGTCGAGATCGACGCTCCCTGAGAGCACGTCGGTCATGTGCACGTCGACGGCCTCGAAGCCCGCGCGGTGCATCGCCGCCGCCATCTCGATCTGACCGTTGACGCCCTGCTCGCGCAGGATCGCGACGCGCGGGCGCGATGCGGCGCGGGCGATCGCCGGGGCCGCCGTGCGCACGCCCGGATCGAACGTGAGCTTCGCCGAGAGCCCGCGGGCGCTCGCGTCGGTGCGCGCGGCGTGCTCCTCGTCGGCCGACGCGCTGTCGTCGCGCATGCGCTGCATGAGCCACGTCGTCTCCGACCACACGCCGCGGAGGCGCGAGCGCGCGTCGTCGAGGAGCGCGCGTCCGTCCCTCCGCACGAGCACGCGATCGTCCGGCGTGGGCCGCCCGATCGAGTGGACGAGCGAGGCGAGGCCGTGACGGGCGAAGATCTCGCGGACGCGCGTGGCCTCGTCCGCGCGGATCTGGACGACCGCGCCGAGCTCCTCGCTGAAGAGGAGGGCCGCATCGTCTCCGGCGAGGGACGAGAGGTCGATCTCGAGCCCCGAGCCGCCGGCGAAGGCCATCTCGAGGAGCGTGACGACGAGGCCTCCGTCGGACCTGTCGTGGTACGCGAGCGCGAGGCCGGAGGCGGACAGCTCCTGCATCGCGGCGAAGAAGGCGCGGAGGCGCGCGGCGTCGTCGACGTCCGGGGGAGCGTCGCCGAGGGCGCCGTATGCTTGCATCATGCAACTGCCGCCGAGGCGGTTCTTGCCCGCGCCGAGATCGAGGAGCACGAGCTCGGTCTCTCCCGCATCCAGCCGGAGCTCGGGCGTGAGCGTGCGCCGCACGTCGAGCACCGGCGCGAAGGCGCTCACGATCAGCGAGACGGGGGAGGTGACGCTCCTCGCGCCGCCCGCCTCGTCCTTCCACACCGAGCGCATCGACATCGAGTCCTTGCCGACGGGGATGGCGATGCCGAGCGCGGGGCAAACCTCGAGGCCGACGGCGCAGACCGCCTCCCACAGGCGCGCGTCCTCGCCGGGGTGGCCGGCCGCGGCCATCCACTTGGCGGAGAGCTTCACGTCGCCGAGATCGCCGACGGCGGCCGCCGCGAGGTTCGTCACCGCCTCGCCGACGGCCATGCGCGCCGACGCCGCCGCGTCGAGCAGGGCCAGCATCGGGCGCTCGCCCATCGCCATCGCCTCGCCGGTCGTGCCGTCGTAGTCGGTGATCGTCACGCCGCAGTCGGCGGCGGGCACCTGGAAGCGGCCGACCATGGGATCGCGCGCGACGAGCCCGGTGACCGTGCGGTCGCCGATGGTGACGAGGAACGTCTTGTCCGCGACGGCCGGCACGCGGAGGACGCGCTCGAGCGCGTCGCGCAGATCGGACAGCATTCGGCGCTCGTGAAGAAGCCGCTCGCGGCGCTGCGGCCGACACGGGTCGGCCTCGTCACGCCGATCGTGGGACCGCTCTCGCCCGCCGCGCGCGCGTTCGTCGCTCTCGTGCGCGCGGCCGCTCTGGCCGGCTGGATCCCGCACCGCCGATATGCTCTGGCGGGTTCGACAGGAGGCCAGCATGGACGACATCCTTCGGTTCCCGACGGCGGTGAGGCACGACCCTGCGATCGATGCCTGGCTCCGCGCGCAACGCGAGGATCTGCGGCCGCTCGTCGAGACCTGGTTCGTGCGCATGCGGCAATGCGGCGGAGACGTGCGCGAGCTGATGCACGACGGATGTCCGACCGCGTGCGTCGACGACGCGGCGTTCGGCTACGTCGCCACGTTCAAGGATCACGTCAACGTCGGCTTCTTCTTCGGTGCGTTGCTGAAGGACCCGGCTCGCTTGCTCGAGGGAACGGGCAAGCGCGGGCGTCACGTGAAGCTGCGCCCGGGGCGTGAGGTCGATCCCGGCGCTCTCGGCCAGCTCCTCGACGCGGCGTACGTCGACATCCGGGCGCGACTCGGGAGGTGAGCGAGGCCAATTCGTCGAGAAGGAGGCGAAAAAGCGGCAAAGACGACATGCGCCGCGGCCCTGCGCGCGGAGTGTCGAAACGGCGGGAGCTTGGCTATCCTCTTCTGACCATGGCCGAGCGCGAGATCACGTCCTTCGAGGAGTTCTGGCCCTACTACGTCGGCGAGCACAAGAAGAAGGCGACGCGCATGCTCCACTTCGCGGGCACGACCGCGGCGATCGGCTGCGTCGCCGGCGCGATCGTCTTCCGGAAGAGGTGGCTTCTCGCGGTCGCGCCGATCGCGGGCTACGGCCCAGCCTGGGTCAGCCACTTCTTCATCGAGGGCAACAAGCCCGCGACGTTCAAGTACCCGCTCTGGTCGCTCCAGGCCGACTTCGTCATGTGGTGGAAGACCATCAAGGGCGAGATGCAGGCCGAGGTCGACAAGGTGATCGCCGCCGAGGAGGCGCGCGCCGCCGAGGAGCGCGAAGAGCGCGAGCGCCAGACCAGCATCGGCAGCGAAGCGGTCAACTGACGGCGGCCTGAGGTGGAGGGGCGGGGTTGAGCCAAGGCGTCCGCTCCGGGGCGATGATCGCCGGCCGCTGGAGGATCGACGAGCGCATCGGCTCGGGCGGGATGGCCACCGTCTACGCGGTGACGAACCGCCAGAGCGGCAAGCGCGGCGCCCTCAAGATGCTCCACGCGCAGCTCTCGCGCGATCCCTCGACGCGCGCGCGGTTCCTCCGCGAGGGCAAGGTCGCGAACGCGGTCGATCACCCGGGGGTCGTTCGCGTCGAGGACGACGGCGTCGCCGACGACGGGAGCGCGTTCCTCGTCCTCGAGCTGCTCGAGGGCGAGACGATCGAGGCGCGGCGGCTGCGGATGGGCGGCGCGCTGCCGCTCGAGGAGGTGCTCGACACCGCGGACATGGCGCTCGATGCGCTCGCCGCGGCGCACGAGCAGCAGATCGTCCACCGCGACGTGAAGCCGGAGAACTTCTTCCTCTGCCACGACGGCTCGGTGAAGCTCCTCGACTTCGGGCTGGCGCGGATGAAGGACGGGCAGGCCGAGACGACGGCCACCGGCGTCACCATCGGCACGCCCGAGTTCATGCCGCCCGAGCAGGCGATGGGCCGGCGCGACGCGATCGACGCGCGCTCGGACGTCTGGGGCCTGGGCGCGACGATGTTCAACGCGATCACCGGGCAGTACGTGCATGATGCATCGACCCTCCACGAGCAGCTCCTCGCGAGCGCGACGCAGCGCGCCCGCCCGATCCGCACGCTCGCGCCGTTCGTGCCGCCTCCCATCGCGCTGGTGATCGACAAGGCGCTCGAGCTCGACATGAACGATCGCTGGCAGAGCGCGCGAGAGATGCAGGATGCGCTCCGCCGCGCGCGCCAGGACGCCGAGGACTCGCCGTTCTCGGCCGACAGCTACACCTTCCCCGTGACGCCCCCGTCGCGGCGCGATCCGCCCGTGTCGGCGCCGACGTCGATGCCGACGTCGTCGGACCGCACGGTGCTGATGCGAGAGGACGAAGTCGGCGAGCGGACCCTCGCGCTCGACGCGAAGCCGATCTCGTCGATCCCGATCACGCCGACCCAGCGGATCACGGCGCCCGCGCGCACGGCGAACGCGGGCTACGTCGCGCCGCCGCCGCCGGCGTTCCACCTTCCGTTCGAGCCGCCTCCTCCGCCCTCGGTGAGCCCCGCGAGCATGGGCCCGATGTCCGCGGTCCCGCCGACGATCGCGGTTCCCCCGATCGCGGATCGTCCGGCGCGGCCGGGGCGCTTCGTGCTGTTCGCGATCGGCCTGTTCGTCGTGAGCGTGACGCTCGGCGTCTTCGTCGCCTGGCGCTTCTTGTTCGCCCGGTAGCGCGAAAACTCCGGTATGACCGAGCCATGCACCTGCGCGCCCTCGTCCTCGCGTCGCTCGCCCTCGTCCTCTGCGGCTGCCCCTCGAAGGGAGGAGAGCAGAAGGACGCGAACGCCGGCGGCCAGCCGATGCCGACGCAAGGGGGCGGGGGAGCCGCGACCGGTCCGCTCGCGGGCCTCGAGTCCTCGCCGTTCATGAACGAGGTGTGGAACGCGCAGGGCCAGCAGACGCCCATCCTCTATTACGCGCGCGAGAACGTCCGCGTGAGCGCGCAGTGCCGGACGCCGGCGGGGCAGCTCCAGTGCGCCGCGCTCCAGCAGCTCCGCGGCGGAGCGCCCGTCGACATCCCGCGCCGCGAGCTCGACGGCCGCACGAGCGCAGGGGTGAAGGCGTGCATGAAGCTCGGCAACCCGATCGTCACCGCATTCAACCCGAACGGCGACGAGGAGAGCTTCTGCCGGTTCGCCGACGGCTCGCTCCTCTCGACCGGGACGCTCGAGCGCTACGGCGTCAGGACCCAGTAGGCAGCGTCACGACGAAGCGCGTGCCCTTCGCCGGCTCGCTCTCGATGGCGATGTCGCCGTCCATCGACTCGACGAGGTGCTTCACGATCGACAGGCCGAGACCCGTGCCTCCGTGCTGGCGCGAGCGCCCCGGATCGACGCGGTAGAAGCGCTCGAAGACGCGCGGCAGGTGCTCCTTCGAGATGCCCGGTCCGTCGTCGCTCACGGTGACGACGACGCGCGCGTCCTTCCTGGTCGCGCCGACGCGGACCTCGCCGGCCTCCTTGCCGTACTTGATCGCGTTGTCGACGAGGTTGAGGATGGCCCGCTCGAGGCCCTCGCGATCGGCCGTGGCGACGACGTCGTCGGGGGCGTCGATGATCACGCGCACCTTCCGGGACTCCGCGCGGCCGTGCACGGTCTCGGCGACGTGGCGCGCGACGTCCGCGATGCGAACCGGCTCCCGCGCGACGTCGTCGCGATCGCGCGCCTCGATCTCCGAGAGCGTGAGGAGCTGCTCGACGAGCAGGCCGATGCGCTGCGCCTGGCGGTGGACGATCTCGAGGAACTGCCTCTGCGTCGCCTCGTCCGTGGTGCCGCGCAGGAGCGTCTCCGCGTAGCCCTGGATCGACGTCACCGGCGTGCGGAGCTCGTGCGAGACGTTGGCGACGAAGTCGCGACGCACGGTCATGAGCTTGCGGAGCGCGGTCATGTCGCGGAGCACGGCGACGACCGAGCCGCCCGCCGACTCGGGGAGCGGCCGGACGTAGACGGCGACCGACGTGCCGCGGCCGTCGACGACCTCGAGCTCGGCGGCCGTGCTCACGCCCTGCATGCACGACTCGATGAGCCTGCGCGTCTCCGCGTCCGGCACCGCGCCTTCGAGGGTCGTCCCGACGATGCTCGACGTCGCGCCGAGGATCCTCTCCGCCGCCGGGTTCGCGACGATGACCCGGCCCGCGTCGTCGATCACGAGGACGCCCTCGACCATGCCCGCGAGGATCGCGGTGAGCCGATCGCGCTCGGCGACGAGCTCGCCGATCCGCGCCTTGAGCTGCTGCGCGAGCGATTTCAGCGCGCGCCAGAGGACGCCGAACTCGTCCTTCGAGCCCTCCTCGATCGGCACGTCGAAGTCGCCGTGCGCGAGGCGCGTCGCGGTGACGGTCATGTCCGCGAGCGGCCTCGACGCGACGCGCGCCGCGAGGAACCCGAGCCCGATCGCCGCGAGGATGGTGAGCGCCGACGCGAAGAGGAGCCGGCGGCGCATCGCGGCGACGGTCTCGTTGACGTCCGAGAGCGGGACGGCGAGGCGGACGACGATGTCGCCGGCGCCGGCGATCGCGACGTAGTGGTACTCCTGCCCGCCGCGGAAGCGCGAGGCGTGACCGGCCGCGCCCTTCCGCGCCGCCGCGACCTCGGGACCGACGTCCGATCGCGCCTCGCTCGTGGAGGCGCCCACGACGCTGTCGGCCCGGTCGAAGAGCGTCACCTCGGCGTCGACGATGTGGGCGATGCGGACCGCGACCTTGTCCGGGTGGCGGCGTCCGCCCTCCTCGGCCCACTCGACCGCGCCCTTCGCCTGCTCCTCGAGCCGCTGATCGAGCTGGCGGACGAGGTCCGCCGTGAGCCAGCGATCGAGCGTGAAGAGCGTGATCGCGCCGATGCCGACGACGAGCGCGACGTGGCTCGCGAGCAGCTTGGTCCGGAACGACAGGGTCATCAGCCCGGATCGCGCAGGCGGTAGCCGAAGCCGTGCACCGTCTCGATGGCCTCGCTGTATGCGCCGAGACGCTCGCGGAGGCGGCGCACGTGCGTGTCGACGGTGCGCGTGTTCGTCTCCGGTGAGATGCCCCAGACCTCCTGGAGGAGATCGGTGCGCGAGTAGACCTTGCCCGGGTGCTCGACGAAGATCGCGAGGAGCTTGTACTCGAGCGGACGCAGCGTGAGCTCGCCGCCGTCGACGGTCACGCGGTGACGTGTGGGATCGATCTCGAGGCCGCGCCACCGGAGGCGCTTGCCTTCGTCGATCGCGCCGCGCGCGAGGCGGCGTTCGCGCGCGCGGACCGCGAGGCCCTTCACCCGCATCACCAGCTCGCGGACGCTGAACGGCTTCACCACGTAGTCGTCGGCGCCCACCTCGAAGCCGAGCACGCGGTCGTACTCGTCACCGCGGGCGGTGAGCATGAGGATCGCGGCATCGGCGAGCTCCGCGTCGGCGCGTAGCCGCCTGCAGACCTCGGTGCCGGAGAGATCCGGCAGCATGAGATCGAGCACGACCACGGACGGGCGGAGGCGCGCGGCCGCCGTCATTGCGCCTTCTCCAGTGTCGACGGACTCGACGTGAAAGCCCGCCTCGCCCAGATTGAACGTGACGAGCCGACGGATATCCTCTTCGTCGTCGACGACGAGCACGACGTCTGCAGGACCCGAGGCTGCGGCGGGAATGCTCATCCTTCGCGGAATGTTACTCCTTTCTCTCTCTTCGCGTCGCATGCGTCATGCATGCATTGACCTCTCCGCGAACCGGATTATGTAAGCGGAACCGATCTTTCTTCGTTTCGATCCCCGAGACTGCCGGAGGAACAGGATGAACAAGTACTTGGTCGCAGCGCTCCCCATCGTCGCCCTCTCCGTCGCTTGCGGCGGTGACGAGAAGAAGCCGCCGCAGACGCCGACCGCGCAGCCGACGGCGACGCAGACGACGACGAGCGCGCCCCCGGCGAAGCCCGAGCAGATGGCGGTCAACGTCGACAGTGACATCGTCAAGGCATGCAACCTCAAGTTCTCGAACGTCGAGGACGCGCCGAAGTTCGACTACGACTCGGATGAGCTCACGCCGGCCGAGAAGGACGTGCTCGGCGCGATCGCGAAGTGCCTCACGACCGGTCCGCTCAAGGGCCGCAGCGTCGACCTGGTCGGTCGCGCCGACCCGCGCGGCGAGACCGAGTACAACATGACGCTCGGCGCGAAGCGGGCGCGCCACGTGCACAACTTCATGGGCACGCTCGGCGTCGCGCCCGACAAGATGCACGAGACCTCGCGCGGCGAGCTCGATGCGACGGGGAAGGACGAGGCAGGTTGGCGCCTCGACCGGCGCGTCGACGTCAAGCTCCGCCAGTGAGCGGGTGCGGGTGAGCCACCCGTAGACGTCACGAATCCCGTCGAGTAGACCTCGGCGCAGATGATCGACGACGGCATCATCAAGCAGCACCTCGACAAGACCCTCGACCGCACGTCGTTCGAGGGTCTTGGCGCGCGGTACGAAGGAAAGGTCCGCGACAACTACAGCAAGGACGATCGTCGCTTCATCGTCGTCACGGACCGGATCAGCGCGTTCGACCGCATCCTCGGCACGATCCCGTTCAAGGGTCAGGTGCTGAACCGCCTGGCCGCGTGGTGGTTCGAGAAGACGAAGGACGTCGCGAAGAACCACCTCGTCCGCGTCCCCGATCCGAACGTGCTCGAGTGCCTCGAGTGCACGCCGCTGCCGGTCGAGATGGTCGTCCGCGCGTACATCACCGGCTCGACGTCGACGAGCATGTGGACGCACTACGCCGCCGGCGAGCGCGTCTTCTGCGGGCATCCGCTGCCCGAGGGCCTGAAGAAGAACCAGCGCCTCGAGAAGCCGCTGCTCACGCCCGCGACGAAGGCCCCGAAGGGCGAGCACGACGTCAGCGCCTCGCGTGACGAGATCCTCGCGAAGGGCGACATCGACGCGAAGGACTTCGACGCCGCGGCGGACATGGTGATGAAGCTCTTCGCGGCCGGGCAGAAGGTCTGCGCCGAGCGGGGGCTCATCCTCGTCGACACGAAGTACGAGCTCGGCAAGACGAAGGACGGCGAGATCGTCGTCATCGACGAGATCCACACGCCGGACTCCTCGCGCTTCTGGCTGGCGTCGACCTACGACGAGCGCTTCGCCGCCGGGCTCGATCCGGAGCCGCTCGACAAGGACTTCGTGCGCCGGTACTACACCGCGCTCGGCTACCGCGGCGACGGCGAGCCGCCGGAGCTCCCGCCGGAGGTGCGCGTCGGCGCGGCCAAGCGCTACGTCGAGGCGTACGAGAAGATCACCGGCGAGACCTTCGTGCCCGACACCGACCCGCCGCTCCCGCGCATCGCGAAGAACCTGGGACTGTCCTGATTCGACGCTACTTCTTGTCGGGGCCGCCGTCGGCGGTGCCCGTCCACGTCTTGCCGAATGCGCTGCACGCGCTCGGGCAGCTCGACGCCGCGTCCATGCACCAACCGTTCTTGCAGCTCCGCGAGTTGACGGGCGAGACGTTCCCGCCCGAGTCCTTGCAGTCGCAGAACCAGTAACCGCAGTCGTCGGCGGCCTCGCACGACACGGTCGTCGCGCCGGACGGCTTGCTCGGCGTGCTCGATCCGCTCGAGGAGCTCGAGCTCGTGCCGTCGCTCTCCGTCGGATCCTGATCTTGGCTCGAGCCGCTGCCGGAGGAAGAGGAGCCGGACCTCGACGAGCCGCTGCTGCCGGACGAAGAAGAGGAAGACGACGACGTGTCCGGTCCGCCCGAGCACGCGACGAGCGAAGCGAGCGAGAGGACGAAGCCGGCGGCGAAGAAGTGCTGGAGGGCGTTCATGCCGCGCCCCTGTGCGAGCGGCGGGCCAGGCGCGATCGCCCGTGATTTTCGAGGTCGTGGCGCAACGCGCGCCGTGCGTCGCGCCAGCGTGGCGCAACGCTTGTCACATCACATGCTGAAGGGCTCGGGCATGAACAGGAGGACGAACATCGCGAGCGTGAGGATCGCGACCGCCTTCCGCTTGCCGTCGAGCGGCTCGGCGCCCGTCGACGGGTGATCGAGGAGGTTGTTCGGCCGGAGCGCGCCGCCCTTCACCTCCATCGCGAGGAGCATGCCGAGCCCGGCGAAGAACGCGAGCGGCACGAGGAAGCCCTCGCGATCGTGCGCGAGGCTCGCGACGACGAGCAGCCCGAACGTCGCTGCGAGCCGCGTGCGGATCGTGAGCGAGCCGGGCTTCAGCTCCTCGCCCCGGCTCCGCGCCGCGAGGATGCCGAGGATCGCGAGGAGCTGGAACCAGACGATCCACACGGTCGCCGTCGACAGGTGCCGGCCCACGAGCCGCAGGCTCACCCCTGCGCTGACGTCTCGCAGCGTGTGACCGGCGAGCACGACGAAGAACAGGACGAGCATCGCGCGGTGCACGTGCTTCGCGTATCGGTCCTGCTTCGGCCCGAACAGCGCGTAGGCGACGTGACCGCCGTCGAGCTGGCCGACCGGCAGCAGGTTGATCATCGTGACGAAGAAGCCGCCCCAGGCGCCGAAGGCCACCGGCGAGAGCATCACGTCCGTGCCGGGCTGCAGCGCCGGGCCGGCGAGCCGATCGAGGAGCTTGAGGAGGAGCGACTCGCCCAGCTGGACGGTGTCGCCGTCGACGGTGACCACCTGCGAGTGCGCGATGCCCCAGAGGTAGAGCGGGATGGCGAAGACGAGGCCGGCGAGAGGGCCCGCCGCGCCGATGTCGAGGAGCGCGCGCCGCGTCGGGATCGTGCCGCGCATGCGGATGACCGCGCCCATCGTGCCGAACGGGCTGAGCATCGGCAGCGGGATGAAGAACGGCAACGACGCATCCACCTTGTGGATGCGCGCGGCGATGTAGTGCCCGAGCTCGTGGGCGACGAGGATCGTGAGGAGCGTGCCGGCGAACTGCGCACCCTCGACGAGCGACCCGCGCGTGATCGAGCCGAGGCTCTGCGCGTGTTGCCCGACGTAGGTGACGAAGACGCTCGCGATCGTCGCGAGGAACAGGACGAGGTTGCGCCGCCAGGCGGGGGCGGCGGCCGCGGGGACGCTGGAGGGGCGCGCGCCCTGCTCGCTCATGTCGCTCATCGCATCGCCTCGCGAAGCGCGGCCGCGAGGCGGGCGAGCTGGGGACGGAGCCGCGCGTCGATCGTTCCGAGATCGGTGTGCACCACGAGCGAGCCGCGCGCGAGCTCGCCGTCCGCGTGGACCTCGGCCTCGTGGCCGACCGCGGCGAGGGCCTGGCGCAGGGGCTCGACGTCGTCGGGGCATGCGTCGATGCGGACGCGCCGTGCCCCGCGCGCCTCGGCCAGGGCGGAGGCCGCCATCTCGGCGATGCGCGCGGGCTCGAGGCGAAGGCCCTCGCCGACGAGACGCTCCGCGAGGAGCGTGGCGAGCTCCACGGTGCGATCGAGATCGCGCTCCGCGCGCTCTTCGGCTTCGCGCTTCAGCGCGAGGAACGACGCCGCGAGCCGGGCCGTCTCCGCCTCGCGCGCCTCGCGCGCCGCCTCCTCGCGCACCGCCGAGAGGATCTGCTCGGCCTTCGTCCTCGCCTCGTCGACGATGCGAGCGGCCTCGGCACGCGCATCGACGATCTCGCGCGGGACGCGCCGACCGCTCCGCGCGGCGTCATGGGCGATCGGCGCCGGCCGCGTGATGTCGGCGTCGGCGAAGGCGCCCTTGATCACCCGTGCGCGTTCGAGCGTCATCGGAGCGCGACCTCGTCGATCGCGAGCGCGACGTCCTTCGCGACGTCGGCGAGCGCGGCGGCGCGGATCGGGCGGCGCGGATCGCGCAGGCGTGCGAGGACGTCGGCCGCACGCGCGGCGCCGTCGTCACCGAGCAGAGCGGCTGCATCGTCGACGGATCCGCCTGCGAGGACGGTCATCGCGACGAAGCTTCGTTCCCACATCGGCGTCAGCCTAGCACCGCGCGGAACTTCGCGTCCGTACGGTCGCGCTGCACGCGGCCCTCGCGCTCGAGCTTCTCGAGATGCGCCTCGAGGCTCAGCTTGGCGATCGGCCAGAGGTGCACGGGCGTGTCGGCGTATGCCACCGGCACGAGGTCGGCGCTCGTCGCGCCCTCCGCGCCCGCGCCGCGAACGGCGTCGAGGACCTTCTCCTCGCGCATCAGGCGATGGGAGACGTAGCGGCGGAAGAGCGCGGACGGACTGTCGATCGGGTCGCCGTGCGCGGGCAGTGCGACGGCGGCGTCGATCGAGGCCAGGCGCTCGAGCTGCGCGAGGTACTCCTGCATGTCGCCGTCGCCGGGCGCGACGAGGATCGTCCCGATGCTCGCCACCATGTCGCCGACGACGAGCGTGCGTGAGCGCGGCTCGTGGAGGCACACGTGGCCGGGCGCGTGGCCCGGCGTGTGGAGGATTCGCCACTGTTCGTCGCGCGGGCCCGCGAGGACGAACGTGTCGCCCTCGCTGAGGCGCCGCGCGACGAGCGAGGCCGCGTCGTCGCCGATGCGCGAGGCCGTGAGCTCGTGCGCCCAGAGCGGCACCGAGAGCTCGCGCGCGAGGAAGGCCGCGCCTCCGACGTGGTCCTCGTGGTGATGCGTGACGACGATCGCGACGATCGTGCGCCCGCTCGAGGCGAGGCCGCGGGCCCATTCGACCCACGCGCGCCGCTCGTCGTCGTACGGGGTCGCCGGCTCCACGAGGACCACCTCGCGCCCGCCGAGCGCGTAGCTGTTCGTGTGCGTCGCCGGCGCGAGCGTCGGCGTCCTCGCCGGGAACATCCCGAGAGACGACGACAGCTCGCGCGGACGCAACATGCTTCGAAGCTAGGTCCTCTCGACGACCATCGCGAGCGCTTCGCCGCCGCCGATGCAGATCGACGCGAGGCCGCGCTTCTTGTTCGCGTGCTGCAGGGCGTGCAGCAGGGTGGTGACGATGCGCGCGCCGCTCGCGCCGATCGGGTGACCGAGCGCGACCGCGCCGCCGCGGACGTTGACCTTCGACGGGTCGATCTTCGACAGCTGCGCGGAGACCATCGCGACGACGGCGAAGGCCTCGTTGATCTCCACGAGGTCGATGTCGTTCGTCGTGAGGCCGAGCTTCGCGAGCGTAGAGTCCATCGCCTTCGCGGGGGCGGTGGTGAACCACTCGGGCGCCTGCGCCGCGCCGCCGTAGCCGGTGATCTTCGCCATCGGCGTGAGGCCGTGCTTCTTCACCGCCGCTTCGCTCGCGAGGACGAGCGCGCTCGCGCCGTCGTTGATCGACGAGGCGTTTGCCGCGGTGATCGTGCCGTCCTTGCCGAATGCGGGCTTCAGCGACGCGAACTTCGCCGGGTCGCCCTTCGCCGGGCCCTCGTCGAGCTTCACCTGGACCGGGTCGCCCTTGCGCTGCGGGACGGCGACGGGCGTGATCTCCGCGTCGAAGAGGCCTTCCTTCTGCGCGGCGAGCGCGCGGCGGAAGCTCTCCTTCGCGAACTCGTCCTGCGCCTCGCGCGAGACCTTGTACTCGGCGGCGCACTTGTCGCCGCAGTTGCCCATGTGGACGTTCGCGTACGGGTCCCAGAGGCCGTCGTGGATCATGCCGTCGATGAGCGTGCCGTTGCCCATGCGGTAGCCGCCGCGCGCCTTGTCGAGGTAGTAGGGCACGTTCGACATCGACTCCATGCCGCCGGCGACGACGATGTCGGCGTCGCCCAGCGCGACGGTCTTCGCGCCGAAGATGAGCGCCTGCATGCCCGAGCCGCAGACCTTGCTCACGGTGGTCGCCGGGACGTTGTCCGGGAGGCCGGCGAAGCGCATCGCCTGGCGCGCAGGGGCCTGTCCGATGCCGGCCGAGAGGACGTTGCCCATGAAGACCTCGCCGACCTGATCGGGCGCGACCTTCGCGCGCTCGAGCGCGGCCTTGATCGCCGTCGCGCCGAGCTGGGGCGCGGTGACCGACGAGAGCGAGCCGAGGTACGCGCCGATGGGCGTGCGGACGGCCGAGACGATGTAGACGGGGGCGATCGCAGAAGACATGGGCTCTACTCCTTGCGGTGACGCGGCTCTTATAGCTCTATTCTCCGCAGGTGCGTCTCCTCTTTGTTGCGGTGCACAAAAAGATCGCGCCCCGGGCCGCGGCCCTCGGCGTGACCGCCGCCGCGGTCATGGCGCTGATCGGCGCCTGTACGACCGCGACGACGACCGACACCCCGTCCTCGGACGCGGGCGAGGGCGACAGCGCCGTCGCCACCGCGGTCTGCCCGGCGGCCGCGCCGGACGCCGGGACGAGGTGCACGCTGCCCGAGGGCACGACCTGCGATTTCGGCAGCTGCGGGACGCGCCTCGCGCAGTGCACGGGCGGGACCTGGCGGTTCGGGAAGAACCCGCCTCCGCGCCCGCCCTGCCCGTCGCAGCCCCCGGACATCGAGGCCCCGTGCCCGGAGTGCTGGCCGGCCGAGGTGACGTGCATCTACGGGAGCGTCGACTGCTCGGCCGCCGACGCGTCGGTCAACACGTCGGTCGCGTCATGCGTGAACCGGAAGTGGACCCTCGACGTCCGGCCGTGCCGCGATGCCGGTGCGGATGTTCAGGGTGACTCCGCGCCCGACGCCGACTAAGAAGCGGCCCGGAATTCCAATGGCCGACGACAACAAGCTCAAGTCCTTTCTCGACTCCAACAAGCTGAACACGAACCGCGTCCTCGCGGTCTCGCACAAGCTCGAGACGCTCACGCGCGAGGATCGCAGGATCAAGCTCGCGAAGAAGCAGGCGAAGAGCGGCGAGGCTCCCGCCGAGGGCGAGAAGAAGGAGACGGGCAAGCCGCGTTCGGGGCGTCCGGTGACGGCGCGCGCGCTCCAGACCGCGCTCTCGGGCGGCGCGATCAGCGGCCCGACGAAGCAGCGCATCCTGCGCGCGGTGAACTACCTCCTCGAGCAGAAGAAGAAGGACAAGGTCGAGCTGAAGACCCTGTTCTGAGAGGGGCCGGGGGGGCCCCCTCGCCGCCACGATGGTTCCAGCTGCCGCCTCGAAGGACGGATCAGGTCCGACGTCGTCGGTTGACGAAGTCGTGCGCGTCGAAGAGCACCACGCCGAGGACGACCGCGAGGGCGACGATGGCCATGCGGCAAGCGTCGGATTTCACGCGGGTTCGGGCCAAGTTTTGAACGCGGCCGCAGCCGCCCGCAACGAAGCCTCCGTGACCGTCGCCGCCCCTCCGCTCAGCATGCTCTCGGCGGAGCGAGCCGCGTCAGAGGCACGGCCGCACATGACCGACGAGGAAGCGCTCGTCCGCCGCGCTGCGGCAGGCGAGCCCACGGCTTTCCGGACGCTCTTCGAACGGCATCGCGGCGACGTCGCGCGACTCGTGTGGCGCATGCTCAATGCGCCCTCGGATCTCGACGACGTCGTCCAGGAGGTCTTCGTCCAGGTCTTCCGCAGCCTGAAGGACTTCCGCGGACAGGCGAAGTTCTCGACGTGGCTCCACCGCGTGACGGTGAACGTCGTCCTCATGCACCGGCGCTCGGCGCGCAGCCGGCCGGTGCTCACCGAGGAAGCGCCGAGCGATCTCGTCGCCGACGCCGGACAGACGCTCCCCGACGAGGACGCCGAGCGTCGCGAGCGGATGCGCGCGTTCCAGCGGCTGCTCGCGCGGCTCGCGGACAAGAAGCGTGTCGTGTTCGTGCTCCACGAGCTCGAAGGGATGGCGCCGGCGGAGATCGCCGAGATCGTCGGCGCGCCCGTGCTGACGGTGCGCACGCGGCTGTTCTATGCGCGCCGCGAGATCGAGGAGATGCTGCACGAAGAGCCGTCGCTTGCTTCGCTGACCGCAACGTTCACCAAGGGGGGCGCCAAGTGAGCGATTCGCCTACGAGTCGGGCGCTCGACGCCCTGGTGGAAGAGGCGAAGGACGACCTCGTTCCGCGCGACGTCGACATCCACTGGGGACGCGTCGAAGAGAAGATGATGGCGCGCATCGCGGCCGAGGAGTCGCCGCTCGTGCGCGATGCGAGGCGCGCGTCGTCTGGCCGGGCGCGTGCGCTGCGCTACGGCGCGATCGCGCTCGCTGCTGCCGCGGCCGCGGCGGTCTTCGTCCGTCGCGATCGCGACGCCTCGCTCCTCGATCCGCAGGGAGCTTCGCAGTCCGGCGCGGCGCTCGAGGCGCAGAACGGCGGCGCGCTCCGTTCGACCGAGGGCTCGGGCGAGATCCGCATCGGCGGCGCGCCCGTCTCCGCGGGACACGTCCTCCGTGCGGGCGACGTGATCGAGGCTTCGAATGTGCGCGGCATCGTCGAGCGCCCGCGCAAGGTGACCTGGCTCATCGAGCCGGACGCCGATGCGAACGCGCCCGCGCGCGCTTCGGTGAAGTCCGCCGACGAGTCGCTCGTCCTCGCGCTCGAGGACGGCGCGATCGAGGCGCAGGTCGTCCCGGTGCAGTCGGGGGAGGCCTTCGCCGTCGACGTCGCGAGCGGCGGCAAGATCGTTCGCGTCGCGGTGCACGGCACGCACCTCCGCGTCACCCGCCGCGGCAAGCACATGGTCGTCGACCTGAGCGAAGGCGTCGTGTCGATCGGCGTGCCGCCGCGGACGGGCTCGACGTACGGCACGCTGGTCACCGCGCCCGCGCACGTGGAGCTCGACGTCGACGATCTCGATCGTTCGCTGCGCATCGATCACGCTGCCGCATCCGTCCGCGCGCCGATCCCGCTCGGACCGCGCGAGGTTCCCGTCGCCGCCGGCGCCGTCGCGAAGCCCGCGACGGCCACGCCGCCGATCGCGCAGGCCGCCGCGCCGAAGCATGAGGCACCGCCCGCGCACGAGGCGCCGAGGCCGCCCGCGAACGTGGAGGCGAACGGCCCGCCTCCGCCGCGCGACGCGATCGCTGCGGCGATCCGTGCATGCGCCGCCGCGCACAACCGGCCGAGCGAGGTGCACGGCAGCGTGACGAGCACGCTCAAGCTGAAGGTCGCGGCCTCGGGCGAGGTGCAGTCGGCGGTGTTCGATCCGCCGCTGCAGCCGGAGATCCAGACCTGCTCCGCGCCCTCGATCTACAAGACGAAGTTCGAGAGCGGCGACACCGGGCTGGTCACCGTTCCGGTCGAGTTCACGTTCTGACGAGCGCTCAGCCCTGGGCGCGCTTCGAGATCTCGGTGATCACGTGCGTCTCGCGCGCGCCGAGCAGGCCGAACTGCACGCCGACGCGACCGCCGCGGCACCACCGGACCACGCCGGGGAGCATGAAGAGCTCCTCGTCGCCGGGGAGCTGGACGCTGATCTGCACCTCCGCGCCGAACGGGAGCGTCGCGTCGGTCTCGATCGACATGCCGCCGACCGAGACGTCCTTTCCGACGCCCTCCTGCCAGTCGTTCTTCCCCTTCACCTTGAACGTGAGCGGGGCGTCGATGGGGGCGCGGGCGAACCGTCGCTGCTCGATCATGGGGCTGTGAGAGGGATGCTACCATCCCGACGTGCCGCCTGACGACGACGAAACGAGCGAGCGCAGCGAAGCCAGCAAACCGCTCTCTCCGCGAGCAGAGGCCGCGCTTGCGCGCGCGCGTGCGGCCGTCCGGGCGGCGAATCCGCCGCCCCCGAGCCAGGCGGGGCGCTGGCTCGCGCTCGTCCCCATCGCGGTCGCGGTGATCATGATGGCGCTGATGATGCCGCGCGCGACGGTGCCCGATGCGGTGCCCGTCCCGGAGATCGACATGCGTGCGCTGACGGCCACCATGCGAGTCGACGACGAGCGGACCGCGCGGGCCAGGGCGGCGCGGCTGCCGACGGACGTGCTCGCCGTCGGCTCGGGGGTGCGCGCGCTCCAGGCCGCACAGCAGAAAGAAGGGGAGGGCGCCCAGGCCGAGCTCGACGCCGCGCGGGCGCAGCTCGAAGACGCGCGGCGATCCCTCGTCACGCGCGCCGGCTGGGAAGACGACCTGCTCGCGCTCCGCGCCGTGCAGATGGCCGCCTTCCTCGACGAGGTCGCGCGCTACGAGGCGACGGGCACCGTGTCCAAGGACCTGGAGGAGCTCGGCGGAGGGTTCGTCCGCCGCATGGATTCCTCGGGATGGAGCGAGGGGCGGCGCATCCTGCTCGACGAGCCGCAGCGTCGCGTGGCGTTCAAGACGGTGTGGAACGCGATCGTCGGCGTCGAGGCCCTCGAGCAGTTCAAGCTCACGCTCGATGAACAGCGTGCACTCTACACGCTCTACCTCACGCGGCCCCACGCCGCCGAGCCGCAGCTCCGTTCGCTCGAGGCGATGCGTCGCGCGGCGACCACGCCCGAGGGCTGCGCGCGGGCGGCCGCCGAGGATCGCCGCGCGCGAGAGACGTGGCGCGCGGACAAGATCCGCAGGCTCGGCGCGATCGATCCCTCGTACCCGACGGCGTACGCGCTCGGCGTCGCGCACTACCGGGCGGGGCGCTACGACCTCGCGACGGATGCGTTCCGCGCGTGGCTCGATGCTCATCCCGACGGTCCGTGGTCGGCGCGGGCGAGAAACCACCTCAAGGCCGCGCTCTCGGCGTACGGCTCGATCTGAGCGATGACGCGCGCGCTCCTCGTCGACGACGATCGTGACCTCGCGCGGCTCCTCGAGGAGTACCTCGGCTCGCACGAGGTCTCGCTGGTGCACGTCGAGGACGGAGCCGCCGCGCTGAAGCTCCTCGGCGAGCAGTCGTTCGACGTCGTCCTGTTGGACGTGATGCTCCCGGGCATCGACGGCTTCGAGGTCTGCCGCCGGATCCGTGCGTCCCACGAGGTGCCGGTCGTGATGCTCACCGCCCGCGGCGACGATGCCGACCGGATCGTCGGCCTCGAGATCGGCGCCGACGACTACGTGCCGAAGCCGTTCAACCCCCGCGAGCTGCTCGCCCGCATGCGCGCGGTGCTTCGCCGTGCGGGCAAGACGGCGAAGGCGGACAAGATCGCGGTCGGCTCGATCGAGATCGACGCGGCGGCGCACACCGTCCGGCGTGACGGCGAAGACGTCCCCCTGACGTCGTACGAATTCCGCATCCTGCTCGCGCTCGCGCGCCGCGCGGGCGAGACGGTGACGCGCGAAGAGCTCGCGGCGGAGGTCCGCGAGCCGGCCAAGGCGAAGGGGCAGGCGCCGGTGCAGTACGATCCGTCGGTCGATCGATCGCTCGACGTGCACGTCAGCCGGCTGCGGCAGAAGCTCGAAGAGGATCCGAAGGAGCCGCGGCTCATCAAGACCGTGCGCGGCGTGGGCTACGTGCTCGCGAGGCCGCCGTCGTGAGAGGGCGGAGGCACCACCGGTTCCGCCCGCGCTTCCGCCGCCTCCAGGTACGTCTGCTCCTCTGGTTCCTCGCGGCCATCGTCCTCGCGATCGGTGCCAGCGTGGTCACCACCGTCCTCACGAGCGAGGATCAATCCGAGAGCCCGACGCGTGTCGTGTCGCGGCACGTGCAGCATCGGGTCGCGAAGCTGTGGGACGATCCGGCGGCGACCGAGGCGTACGTCGCCGAGCTCCGCGAGACGACCGGCCTGGATATGCGCGTGCGGCGCGACCCGAGCGTGTTCGGCCGGCACCATGCGCGTCCCGGCGGGATGGTGTTCGAGGACGGCGTCGCGTACGTACCGGTGGTGAAGGGCGGCGTCACCGTAGGCGCCCTCGAGCTCCGGACGGGCGCGCAGGCGCCGAAGCTGTGGCGCGTGGCCCTCGCGCTCGTCGCCGCGCTCTTCGTCCTCGGGCTCGTGGCGCGCCGCGTATCGATGCGCCTCGCACGGCCTCTCGAGCACGTCGCGGGTACGGCCGAGCGGTTCGGCGCCGGCGATCTCTCGGCCCGGACCGGGATCGAGAAGCTGCCCAGGCGCTGGGTCGCCGAGGAGGTGCGCGAGGTCGGCCGCGCGTTCGACGGCATGGCGGAGCGGATCGAGCGCGTCGTCACGGACCAGCGCGAGCTCCTCGCGGCGATCAGCCACGAGCTGCGGTCGCCGCTCGGCCGCGCTCGCGTGGCGCTCGAGATCGCGCGCGAGCGCGGGGGCGACGCGACCGACCGTCCGCTGTCCGACGTCGAACGGCAGCTCGTCGAGATGGATGCGATCCTCGGCGATCTCCTCGCGTCCGCGCGCGCCGGCCTCGCCGACGTCCGGCGCGAGCCGACCGATCTCGGGGAGTGGCTCGAGTCGCGCATCAAGGCGGAGACCGGAGGTCCGATCGACCTCGCCGTCGCGCCGGGAACCGCGCGCCCGCGGGTCGCGATCGACCCCGCGCTGCTGGGCCGCGCCCTCCACAACGTGTTCGCCAACGCGTGGGCGCACGGCCATCCCCGAGAGAGGCCGCTCGAGGTCGCGCTCTCCGTCGACGGCGCCGCCGCGCACATCGCGGTGCGCGACCGCGGGCCGGGCTTCGCCGCCGACGTCCTGCCCCGGGCCTTCGATCCGTTCGTCACCGGTACCGGCAGCGCTCGCTCTCCGGGAGCGCATGGGATCGGCCTCGGCCTCGCGCTGGTCCGCCGCATCGTGGAGGCGCACGGCGGCACCGCGTCCGCGCACAACGTGGAGGAGGCGGGCGCCGTCACGGGGGCGGAGATCGTGCTCACGCTCCCGCTGGGCGGCTCCGGCGGTCACGGCTAGCGCATCACTTGGCTCCGCCGGGCTCGCCTCGATACGATCGCGCTCGTGGGCCGCAGCTTCATCCGAACCGTGGTCTGGCTCGGCGGGATCTTCGGCGCCATCGGCCTGCTCCTCTACCTGTTCGTCTTCGACACGATGCTGGTGCCGGGGGACGATGCGCTGTTCACCGCGTCGATCCTGCCGACGCTGCATCCCGAGGATCGGATCCTCGTGCGCCGCGGCAGCGAGCCGAGGAGCGGGCAGCTCGTGCGCTGCGCATCGCCCGATCCGACCGTTCCCTGGGTGATCGGGCGCGTGATGGGCGTCCCGGGCGAGACGGTCGAGCTGAGGTCCGAGCGCGTCTACATCAACGGCAAGCCGCTCGTGAGCCGGCATGCGTGCGAGCCCGTGGCGCTGAACCATCCGGTCAGCGGCCAGCTGGTCACGCTCGGCTGTCACGTCGAGGAGAGCGAGGCCTGGACCTACTCTTACCTCGCCGCCTCCGAGTACCCGGAGGGGACCCGGACGGCCGTGGTCGAGCCGGGGAAGCTGTTTCTGGTGAGCGACAACCGGCACATCCACAAGGACTCACGTGACTTCGGCCAGGTCGATGCCTCGACCTGCGAGCACGTGGTCTTCCGGCTCTGGGGCGAGAGCTTCATCGACTCGCACCGGCGCTTCACGCTCCTCTATTGAGATCTTTGGCGTCTCTTGATTTTTGGTAAGCTCGCGGCGGTTTGGACCTCGAAATCGGCATCGTCTGCGCGAAGTGCGAGGCGTACGCGGCGCTCGGTACGGCGACGTGCGTCACGTGCGGAGGTGCGCTCGCCCTCGAGGTCGCGGCTCCGCCGAGCAACGCGGCCGCGCCGGTCTCCGCTCGGGCGGCCAGTCCGGTCAGCGCGGGCCTTCCGCCGTCACGGCCCGAACCCTCGCCCAGCGCGGGGCGCGTCACGTCGAACCGACCCGATGGTCGCTACGGCGGCGGTCCCATCTCCACTCCTTCCAAGCCCGCGAAGTCGAAGTCCGTCGAGGAGCTCATGGATCAAGCGAAGAACTTCGTGTGCCGTTCGTGCTCGACGCCCGTTCCCCTCGGGCACAAGTTCTGCGGCCGCTGCGGAGCTGCCGTCCCGCCGGAGATCCTCCAGGCGCGCACGCAGTTCTTCGGTCAGCTCCAGGCGCCCGGGAAGGCGAAGCTGATCCTCATCCGCGGCGAGGGCGTCGAGGGCCTCAGCTACCAGCTCAACGCCGAGCAGCACGTCGTCGGCAGGAGCGGCCAGCTGGTCTTCCCCGACGACCCGTTCGTCTCGCCGAAGCACGCAAACTTCTACTACCGCAACGGCAAGCTCGTCGTGCGCGACGAGGGCTCGCTCAACGGCGTCTACCTCCGTGTCCGCGGCTCGGTGGACCTCGAGCCGGGCGACTTCTTCCTCGCGGGCGAGCAGGTGTTCCGCGTCGACGCGCCGCCGAAGCTGATCGACGCCCCCGGTCCGGACGGCACGTTCTTCTACTCGTCACCGAAGCACCAGAGCCCGTTCCGCATCAACCAGATGCTCCAGGGCGGCATGCTCGGCATGACCGTCTGCGCGCGCGGCTCGAGCCTGCAGATCGGGCGCGAGGGCGGCGATCTCAACTTCCCGAGCGACCTCTACATGAGCGCGTCGCACTGCAAGCTCGAAGACGCGGGCGGCAAGCTGGTGCTCACCGATCTGAACAGCCGCAACGGCACGTACGTGCGCCTGAAGGCGGAGCGCGAGCTCGGGCACGGCGACTACCTGTTCATCGGCCGTAAGCTGCTTCGCGTCGAGATCACCGCCGCGTAGCGGCGACCTTCTTCCCGTCGTCCTTCCTGGGAGCGAGGCCGAGCGCGCGCCGCGCGATCGCCGCGACCGCTCCGATCGCCGCTTGCGGCAGGCCGTCGAGCACCTCCTCGAGATCGATCGGCCCGTCGGTGATCGGGATCAGCTCGAAGACCGCCCCGAACCGCTCGTACTTCTTCAGCAGTCCTTCGAGCTTCGTGCGCATGGCATCGGCCTCGGGCCCGCGCGCGTCGCCGAGGAGCGCGAGCGCTCGGTTGCAGAGATTCACTTTGTCGACGACGACGCGACGGAGCCGGGAGAGGTACGCGCCGACGACCACGTCGGGATACTTCCCCCGCAGGGCGAAGGTGTCGTGGCGCTCGCCCGACGCGCGGTGCCGCCCCACGATCCCGGCTGCCTCGAGGCCGCGAAGGTTCGCGAAGATGTTGCTCTTCGATCGCCCGAGCTTCTCGGACAGCTCGTCCATCGAGAGCGGCTCGTCGGCCAGGTAGAGCGCGGCGACGATCTGTCCGCCGAGGCGCGTGATGCCGGGGAAGCTCGCTGCGATCTCGCGCCCGACTCCGTCGAGCATGGCCGCGCGTGCCGCTGCGACGGGTTCCGTCGTCGCGCTGGATTTCGGGGAGGCCGACTTCGCCATTTCGTGCGCTTCCGAGTATGCCTGCTTCCGTGGATGCCCGGAAGCCGAACCGACTCGTGAGAGAGGCGTCGCCGTACCTGTTGCAACATGCACACAATCCGGTGGACTGGTGGGCCTGGGGCGAGGACGCGCTCGCGGAGGCCAGGCGGCGTGACGCGCCGATCCTCCTGTCGATCGGCTACTCCGCATGCCACTGGTGCCACGTCATGGAGCGCGAGAGCTTCGAGGACGAGGCGATCGCGCGGCTGATGAACGAGCACTTCGTCTGCATCAAGGTGGACCGCGAGGAGCGACCGGACCTCGACCAGATCTACCAGCTCGTCGTGCAGCTCATGGGCCGGAGCGGGGGCTGGCCGCTCACCGTCTTCCTCACGCCCTCGCAGAAGCCGTTCTACGGCGGTACGTACTTCCCGCCCGAGGATCGCTACGGGATGCCGGGCTTCCCCAAGATCCTCGCCGCGGTGGCGGAGGCGTACCGCGAGCGACGCGACGAGGTGACGGGCCAGGCCGACGAGCTCACGAAGGCGATCGCCGAGGTCGGCCGCGGCGATGCGGAGGAGCGAGAGCGCTACGAGCCGGGGCCGGATCTGCTCGAGCGCGTGTCGCGGGTGCTCCTCCGGCGCTTCGACGACGAGAACGGCGGCTTCGGCCGCCGGCCGAAGTTCCCCAACACGATGCCACTCGAGGTGCTCCTCCGCCGCGGGAAGCTCGAAGGCGACGGCGTCGCGCTCGAGGCCGCGAGGCTGCAGCTCGAAGCGATGCGTCGCGGAGGGATCTGGGATCACCTCGGCGGCGGCTTCCATCGCTACTCGACGGACGAGCACTGGCTCGTGCCGCACTTCGAGAAGATGCTCTACGACAACGCGCTGCTGCTCCGTTCGTACGTCGACGGCGTCCGCGTGTTCTCCGCGCCGCTCTTCGAGCGCACCGCGCGGGACGTCTTCGCCTACCTCGCGCGCGAGATGACCGACGAGTCGGGCGCGTTCTACGCGAGTCAGGACGCCGACAGCGAGGGCGAGGAAGGGAAGTTCTTCGTCTGGGACCCGGCCGACGTGAAGACGGTCCTCGGCGAGGGCACCGTCGAGGCGAAGGTCGCGCTCGAGTACTTCGGGGTCACCCCGGCGGGGAACTTCGAGGAGCACGGTCGACCGACCTTCAAGACCGTGCTCCACGAGCCTTCGCCCATCGCGGCGGTCGCGGCGAAGCTCGGGCTCGACGAGGCGGCCTGCGCCTCGGCGCTCGACCGCGCGAGGGCCAAGATGTTCACCGCGCGCGAGGCGCGGACGAAGCCGTTCCGCGACGAGAAGATCCTCACGAGCTGGAACGCGCTCATGATCGGCGCGCTCGCCGACGCGGGCATGGCGCTCGGCGAAGACGCGATGGTCGCCGCGGCGGTGAAGGCGCTCGACTTCGTCGAGACGCGGCTCGTGAGGGACGGTCGCGCGCAGCGCCTCACCACGCGCTTCGCGATCCCCGAAGGGGGGAAGGACGGCCTCGTGAAGGGACCGGGGTTCCTCGACGATCACGCCTATCTCGCGAACGCCGCGCTCGACGTGTACGAGGCGACGGGCGATGCGCGTCACCTCGCGCTCGCACGCAGCGTCGTGGACCGCGCGCTCGAGGCCTTCTACGAGGAGGGCTCGGGCTTCTTCTTCACGCCGAAGGACGGCGAGACGCTCATCGCGCGGCAGAAGGATCCGTTCGACAACGCGGTCCCGAGCGGCTTCTCCATGATCTGCCGAGCGCTGCTCCGCCTCGGTCCGCTCGCCGGCGAGAAGTACTTCGAGATCGGCGAGAAGGAGCTCGTGAAGATCGCGCCCGCGGCCGTCGCCAACCCGTTCGGCTACGGGCAGTCGCTCTGCGAGCTCGATCGGCTCGTGCGCGGATCGGTCGATGTGGTGCTGGTCGGACCGCGCGACGACGCGCGGACGAAGGCGCTCGCGCGCACGGTCTTCTCTCGCTTCGTCCCCAACCGCACCGTCTCTTGGGGAGACGGCCCGGTCGCGGAGGACAAGGCGGCGAGGGACGTCCCCGTCGCGTACGTCTGCCGCGGTCGCACGTGCTCGCTGCCGGTGAAGACGCCGGAGGAGCTCGGTCCGCTGCTCGAAGCGTGAGCGCGTCGCTCAGCGACGCGCGCCGCGCTGGCGGGGGAAGGACGACGTGCGGCGCTCGCCGCGGGCATGCTCCCGGGCCGGAGGCGGGAGCGCATCGCGACGCATCCCCTCGATGCGCTGCGTGCTTTCGCCTCGGGAGATCGCCACGATCTCGGCGACGTCGAGCGCGGGGAGGAAGAGCTCGGTGCGCGCGAAGCGTCCCGTCTTGCCCGCGAGGATCCGCGGGACCATGAACATGATGCGGCGGATGCCGTCGGCGATCCTGCGAGGCATCGCGATGCGGTCGATGATCGGATCGAGGAAGTCGTTCACCGCGCCCATGACGTCGCGTACCCCGGCGGCTGCTTCCTCGAGCGGCTCGTAGAGGAGCGTGGTCATGAGGACGATGTCGTCGAGCGCGCCTTCGTCCTTCGTCTTCTTGTCGAGCGCATCCATCTTGCGGAAGAAGCGCTCGCTGCCGTGCTCGGTGGCCTCGTCGTCGTCGAGGAAGGCGGAGAGCTCGGGGAGCAGGACGGCCATCGCGCCGA
>WBZO01001484.1_pt1 | contig 36592 bp, 25 predicted proteins | sample 5204261 | NCBI WGS metagenome assembly WBZO01 (sample SAMN12412400, study PRJNA552823) | activated sludge metagenome | isolation source: activated sludge from anammox sidestream of wastewater treatment plant... | place: USA: North Carolina | collected 2017-09
ATTTTTATGCGTACCGTTTGTGCCTTGTAAAACAACTTCTCTATGGGCAAATTTGGTTTCATTGACACCTATAAAACTTTGTAAATAAATCGCAGCCAATATAAAAGTTTTTCAATTGTCTGCCAAGACTTCCTGAAAGTTTTGGTAGCTTAGGCATAGTAGGCAGGCATTCTGAATCTGAGATGTCGGAAATCAGGCGCCCAAAGTCTGGACCAACTACAATCCCAAAAAGATAGAAAGGCATCTTTACTGGCCCCTCAAATTTTTACATCAAAAATTAGCTGCCTAAATGCGTAAGTTATTTCCGACACGTTCCTTAATACTTGGTTTACCCACACGAAATCACGAAGAACCAAAAATATGGGAACAGGCAGACCTGTTGGAACCACCCCCAGAAAAGCCGCCAAACAAAAGAGGAAGACCCAAGGCCACCAAGGGAAGAAATCTGTTGGGACACCTGCAAAAGCACCGTTCCGCAGTGCTTGCTTTCGTTTTTCATGCGGAGGTACCGTTCACTAATAACCAGGCGGAAAGGGATTTGCACCCTGCCAAAACCAAGCAAAAGGGGACAGGTTGTTTCAGGACATTGGAAGGTGCACAAATATATGCCCGCATATTTGGTTTCATATCAACTGCACGTAAGCATCAATCCAGTGTTCTCAATGAACTCAAATTGACTTTCGAAGGAAAAACGTTTTTAACCCACCATTGACCCTCCTAAGCAGTTACAAAAAGACTTAAAAAATTGCCACCCGCCGAACAGCTATGCGCCCATCGATGTGCAGCCTGACGAAATATATGCCTTTTTCCATACCCGACGTCTGCCAGACCACTTTTTGTTGTCCGACATACTTGCCCACCGGCAACAGAGATTTGACCTGCCGCCCCGATGAATCGAACACGTCGAGACTAATCTGCTGGTTCTCCGGCGACAGAAAGCTAATCTCTACCGCTGGCCCTGCCGGGTTGGGAGAAACCCAAAACGCCGTTTCCTCCTCAAACAAATCCGTTGTGCTGACTGGGGGCAGCCACGAATCCGCGCCATCCGAAAGCCAATTGAGGCTGAACCGGGCGAAATTCAACTGGTAATTTTCGTATTCACCGTTTTCATAAAAAAGTCCGATGGTGCCGTCGTCAAAGGTCGTCAGGGCGGAATATGCCGCCAGGCCGGGGCAGATGACCCGCTTCGTCCCCCAGGTTTCCCCCTCGTCGTAGCTGACAAAGACGGTCAGGTTGCGCCGCTGTGTCGGGTGCGAAGCGATGGAGAAGAGCAGGCGGCTTTTTTCAAAGCCATCTTTCACGGAAGTGTAGCGAATCAAATCGCCGTTCACGGCAGGCTCGACGAGTTCAGGCTCCGCAACCGGGGTTGCCCAGGAAGCACCGTTGTCGCTTGAAAATGTCACCTTGCGCTGTCCCGGCGAGCGGATGGCCATGAAGAGCCGCCCGTCGTCAAGCGAAACGATTTTGGCCTCGTCGCCCACTGCTGAGGCCTGTCCCGGGCTGGTCTGCCACGACAGTCCGCCGTCATCGCTGTAAATCATGAAGTTACTAATGGTGTTACCCGAGTTTTTCCTTGCACCAACCACTGCCATAATTCGCCCACCCTTCTGCTGGTGGGCACTGCCTGATGCCACCCAGGCGGCGTACCACCCTGGCAGATAAATCTGGTCGGAAAATTCCTGCGGTGCGCTCCAAGTTGTCCCAAAATCTGGGCTACGAGCCACCTGGAAGCGGATTTTGTTGGTAGGCGTGGAGGCAAAAAGTCCGTTGTGGGATGCGAATAGGCAAAGCAAATCGCCGGTGATGCTGTCATAAACCAAGGCGGGGTCGCTTGCCCCGTAGTCGCCGAAATCAGCGACAGTGACAGGAGCTGACCAGGTCTTGCCGCCGTCGTCACTGTGGCGTGCGTAGAGGTCAATGTTGCCTGGCAGGTCGCCGTTGTTGGCAATGCGGGCATCCGCCACCACGACCACCCGCTGCCCTCGTGCTGCCACCGCCGGGATGCGGTAATGCCCCGAGCCAAAGTCCCCCCCGGAAAATAGGAGTTTGTGCTCCAACAGCACAGGACGCAAGGGTGGGTTGGAGGGGTCGGGCACTATGGTCTCGTTGCCGTTTTGGGAAAAAGCCGTTAGCCATGCACCCACCTGTGCCCCCTCATCGGCATTTGGGGCGATGTCAGCGCAGAGCCAAAAGACGTTGTCGCCTTCTGCCAGTGTCTTTGAAATTTGAAACTGAACGGCTCCTCCGGAGAACTGCGCTTCGCCGAGCAGTTGGGCCGTACTCAGGTTGAGGCGGGCGGCGTTTCCGTTGGAAAAAAGGCGAACGGTATGCAGGGCTGCGGGGTCTGCCTGCGGGGCGAGCACAAATTTCAGGCTGGTGATTGTCAAAGGGTTGCCCGAGCCAATGGTCCTGAAATTGACGGAGGTCAGCCGCTCGTTTGCCTCTTCACGTCCAGTTGGCAAGTCAGGCTGGTAGCGGACGGCTTCCAGCAAGGTCATGTTCGCGGCGTTGGGGTCGAGCACCTGGGCATCGCCGTGTAGGGTGCCGGGGTGCTGCCCGGTGAGGTCAGGGACAGTCTGGTTTTGCACGTCTTCAAAATTCCAGGCGGCGAGCAGGCCCGGCTCCGTGCCGGTGGCGACTTCCGTGAGGTCATCCAGAATTTCAGCCTCGGTCAGGGCTTTTGCCCAGACGTGGATTTCGTCAAGCCAGCCATTCCAGAAAAACTCCTGGGTTGACGAAGCACCAAAATACAGTTCGATGGCATTTTCAAAACTTTCCGTTCCGATAGCTGCCGAAGTGTTGGTTTTCTCTAAAAGGCCGTCCACGTAAATCTTGGAGGTGCCTTCGGTTGCGTTGACGACCATTGCCACGTGATGCCAGTTGCCGTCCGAGATACTGGTGGTGCCGAAGGGCGGCCCAGCATTCGCACCCGAAACGCTGCGGAGGTTGATGCCGAACTCTCCGGTACCGGATTTCGTAATCATTTCATAGCCAGCAAACGTGCCGGTCGTACCGCCACGTTTGCTGGCTATGCGGTAAAAATCACCTGCAACACTGGTTTTCACCCAGCAGGTGAGGCTGAAATTTTCACCCGCTTCGATGTCTAGTTCGGCGTGGTCAGCAACGGTCATGTAGTCGCCGCTGCCATCCAGGAGGAGGGCTTTGCCGTTTTGAGCGTTAATTTTTTGAGCAAAAACAAGTACAAGAAAGAGGAGAAGGAAAAATTGATGATGCTTCATAATCATTTTAACACTATTGATATTTTGAAAAAAAGCGGAAGAAACGCGCAGGTTTGAGTTGTTTAGGAACGTGTCGGAAACAAGTTGGGTATTTCGGCGAGTGTATTTTGGGGGTTGGCAAGACAGTGAAATAGGCGCATAGCCTTAGCTACGTAACTATTTCACTAACACAGCCAGCACCCAATAGACGCCGCCCAAATGCGTAAGTTATTTCCGGCACGTTCCTTAGGAACATGTCGGAAATAAGTTGGGTATTTCGGCGAGTGTATTTTGGGGGTTGGCAAGGCAGTGAAATAGGCGCATAGCCTTAGCTACGTAACTATTTCACTAACACAGCCAGCGCCCAATAGACGCCGCCCAAATGCGTAAGTTATTTCCGGCACGTTCCTTAAATTCAATATGATACTTCCTTCACACTTGCGCAAATTTACAGAACGGTACGAAAGTTACGGCACAGGAACCGTTAAAACCCGTGGCTGCTGAGCGTAAACATACTACGCCCCTCTCCCCTCATCTTTCAACTCCATTCGTCGGTATCTACCAATTCATCCGCAACAGCTCATTGAGGCAGGAGAGGAGCTGGCCGGGCAGGATATCCCATAGGTATTCAAGAAAAGGGTTGGGGTTACTTGTGTTGGAGGAGCTATCGTTGGCGGATTATCCAGCACGCTTGCAACATCAAAATCATCAGCAGGAGTCACCGAATCAAGGGCTTTTTGGTTGCCAAAAAACTGATTTTGTTACCTTAAGAACTTGTTTGTGATTTGGCGCTTGAGCCAAGATGCTTTTGAAGTGGCGTACCAACGCTACGGAGTTGAAGAAAGGTGAAAACAGGACGAAATAGGGCCGTTTTGTACCAGGTGACCAAATCCCCAACACGCTCTTACATGGGTATCTTTTTCATGACCATTACCACGAACCCCTCTTGCGCCAGTCCAGCTCTTATGCGACCTGCTTTGTGTTTCTGTCATCAGCTTCATTAGATATTAGCACTATTTCGTTGTTTTGCCACCCATTGTAGTGAATACACTGTCAACAGGCTCCCAAAGTTCTATCTTGTTTCCTTCTGCGTCCATAATGTGCACAAACTTCCCATAATCATAGGTTTCAATGCTGTCAAGTATGGTCACACCATTGTTTTTGAGTTTATTCACAAGTCCCTCCATGTTTTGGACACGATAATTTATCATAAATTCCTTTTTTGAAGGAGAAAAATATTCACTACCCTGCTTAAACGGGCTCCATTGGAGGTAGTTTATTTCTTCAGGTCTGTTTGCATTTCTAAATTCAAAGCTCGAACCCCACTGGCTCACTTCTAGTCCCAAATTTTCTGAATACCATTCTTTTGCCTTTTCAGGGTTATCAGAGAAAAAGAAAATCCCGCCGATTCCTGTTACTTTCGGTGTTGTATCCTGGTGTGAAAGTGATGGAGCAGATCGCCTCTTTTGCTCTACCATGTTTTTTGATTTGTTAGTTGTCAAGTCGCAACTTGACAGCATTGCTAAAATGGAAACCGCAATTATTATAGACACCCGCATTTATAAGTTATTGGTAAGAGTTTGTGTGCGATTTGGTCACTTGGCTAAAAAACGCAAACAAGCTCTTAGGATTTTACGAGTTTGCAGGTCGTGTTTGCTGCGACAGAATTTTTATACACCACTAAATACGTTCCTCTGGGGAGTAACTCCGTGTTCAGGGTGATCGAATGCTCCCCTCCAGCCAGCTTCAATCTGTCAAAAAATTGCTGTATGAGGCGACCAGAAACGTCAAACAGCGAAAGAGAGGCGATCTGCGGACCAGGCAAACTCAGCCGGATTTGGAGGTATTCCCCAACCGGATTGGGGAAGCAGGTCAGCTCAACTCTCTGCGTGGGTTCTGCAGGTATCTCCTGTCTGCTGTCTGTCAGGAAAACCGGGGTGCCCTCCAAGGCTACCTGGTCCGCATTTACTATCATAGTAATTCCCCTGATTGAAAAATTCCATTCTCGCCGATAGAGTGTTTGGAGATTCAGCGAGGCAGGAAAAGAATACGTTGCTGCTGCCTGCTCCGACTGGTCTGTATGGGTTTCTGCCCACAGCACATAAACGCATCGCCCCTTTTCATCTTCGAATGCTCCTCCCTTCACGCCTGCTGGCAGTTTCAGAGCAGCCGTTTTAGCTGGGTCGAAGTGGCAGCCTGCTAGCAGGGTGGAAACCGTGCGGTAGGCAATTCCGGCCTCTGTTTCCTGCTGTTCATATTGGGGGATGCTGTCTAATCTTTGATAAAATCCCATCAGGTCAAACTCGTTTCTGGCTGTTTTTTCCGTCCGGATATCGCCCAGTTGGTAAACGTGCAATTGCAAGATGTCATTCATCTGGCAGGCAATGGCTGCCTTTATCAGGTAGTTGCGCTGTGCCTCTGGAGAGCCGATGTATTCGCCAAATTGCTTACGGGGGATGTTGCTCTCGGTGATGATCCAGCGTTTTTGAGGAAAAGGAAGGCCGTCGTAGCCGTGTTTTTCTAAGACGCTCCGCATTTGTGCCTGGAGGGTTAGCATGCCTTCAATGCAGCGGTCGGAGTGTCGGAAATACACGAATCCGCCGGCCTCGTTGCTCCAGGCTCGCAGGCTGTTGTCAATGTGAGGGTAGGAATGGTAGCTCAGCACATCAAAATACGCCCCCCCTTTCAGCGGGTAGAGGCTGTCAATCTGGCCACCTTGTGGGTTGTCTGTATTGCGCAGCACTAAGTCGAGGAAACTAGGGTAGCCGATGCCGCCGATAGCGACAAAATCATCGGGAGCCAGGTGCTTAATCACTTCGTAGCAGATGCGTAGGAGGCGGACATAGTGCTGGATGGGCGCCCGCAGTGCGTACTCGCAAGGCTCGGGGTCGTGCTCCCACCAGTTACCCGGTTCGCCCGGCTTGCGGTGCGAGCCGCCTGCAAAATCAAAATCCGGCTCGTTCCAGACTTCCCAGAATCTAACATAGGGGTGGTAGCGTTGCACCATTTCGTAGATGTAGAGCGCACAGTAGTTGGAATCGTTGACCGGCGTGCCGTTTTCGCCCTCATCCCAAATCGGCAGGTACATGTTGGCGAACAGTTTTGAAGGCTCTCCGGGGCAATACCTGGTCGTGTCGGCGTGGCTGGCTGCGGGATAGCCGATAAAAACAACATTATCAGTCATACCTAGCTTTTCGTAATGCCGAAAAGCATCGAGGCGAATGTCGTACCCCCAGTAATCGAGAAATCTTTCGGGGAGTGAGAGCCGAAGCGCATTTACACCTACCCCTTCCAGGCCCAGCTCAGGATTGCCGGCGGCGATGTCAGCGAGCTGCTCATCCCGCCAGAAATGATAGGCACCGAGGTTTACGCCGTAGTGGAATTTGTCGTGATATGAAGGCACCGAATCGTTGGCTGTGTAACTGACCTGTGCCAGGGGAGAGCAGGCATACAGCCAGAACAGCAGGAAGGGGACAATTCTGTTCATGGTGGGCGTTTTCTGTGAATTTCTTTTTTTAAATAAAACGAAGATACAAAATCTCCCGACTGCGCTCACGCCAACTTCCTGGCAATCAGCTCATTTGTCGCTTTTGGCTCTGCTTTGCCTTTTGAGGCCCGCATCACTTCGCCCATGAAAAATCCAAGCAGACCTTTTTTGCCTTTGCGGTAAGCTGCCACCTTCTCCGGGTGGGCAGCCAGCACTTCATCCACTATTTTTTCTAAAAAATCAACGTCTGTGGTCTGCACCAGATGCAGCTTCCGGGCAAGCTCAGCAGGCGGGATGTCGGGGTTCGCCACCATTTCACCAAAAAGGCGCTGGTAAGCCATCGAAGTACTCACCTCACCGTCTTCGATGAGTCTGATAAGGCTGGCGAGGTGCTCCAACGACACGGGAAAGTCCTCCAGAGAGCTGTTTGTCTCTGAAAGATAAGGGTTTATCTTATTGATTATCAAGTTGGAAGCCGTTTTAAAATGTGGGCTGTGCTCTGTCAGCTTGAGGAAAAACAGGGCCGTTTCCCGTTCTTCAGTTAGCAGCGAGGCGTCGTAGTCGGGCAGTTGGTACTCGCTGGTGAATTTTTTAAAAAGCTCCCAGGGCAGGGCGGGCAGGGCTGCTTTGATTTCCTCCACCTGCTCCTGTGTCAGCACGAGAGGTGGTAAATCAGGATCGGGTAGGTAGCGGTAGTCGTGGGCCTCTTCCTTGCCGCGCATCGGGGTAGTGATGCCGATAGCGGGATTGAAATTCAGGGTTTCACGGGTCACCTTCAGGCCGCTTTCGAGCAGGTTCACCTGGCGTTTCATTTCGTAGTCAATTGCCTGGCGGGCGTACTTCATAGAGTTCACATTTTTAACCTCGCAGCGCTCGCCCAGGAGGGTATCGCCTTTTTTGCGGACGGAGACGTTCAGGTCGCAGCGCATGGAGCCTTCCTGCATGTTGCCATCGGAAATTCCGAGATAGCGGGCCAGGCGGCGCATGGCCGTCATCAGAGCATCCACTTCCTCACCCGAGCGCAGGTCGGGTTCCGTAACGATTTCCAGCAGGGGCATGCCTGCCCGGTTGAGGTCAATCAGCGAGTATCGGGAGTCAAGGTCATGGATGGACTTGCCTGCATCCTCCTCCATGTGGATGTGGTGCATGCGCACGCTGCGGCGGTAACCTTCCATGCGCAATTCGAGCGAACCGCCGAAGCAGATGGGCAATTTGTCCTGCGTAATCTGGTAGCCTTTGGGCAGGTCGGAGTAGAAATAATTCTTCCGGTCGAAGCAGTTTCGCAAGTTGATAACGCTGCCCAGGGCCAGACCCAGGCGCACAGCGTACTCCACTTGCTTTTTATTTAACCGAGGCAACGTGCCGGGATGTGCCAGCGAGATAGCGCTGATGTGGGTATTGGGCAGAGCGCCAAAGCCCGTATCGTCGCTGCAAAACGCCTTGCTTTGAGTAGCCAGCTGGAGGTGAATTTCAAGGCCGATAACGGCTTCGTATTGGTCGTAAATAGTCATGTGGATTACGTCTTTTTTTAGGAAACTGCCCGTAGCGGGCGGGGTGTCCCGGCGAGGGTACTCCGGGGCCAGCAAAGCTGCAAAGCAGGCTCCTCACAGCCCTTCGCATCTGTTTGTTCAGAGCTTGTTTGCGTTTTAGGGCTTGCGGCAAAAACGAGCAATTTTTTGTCCTGTTTTTAGCTTTTTGAAGTGGCGTAGCAGCGCTACGGAACTGAAAAAAGGTGAAAACAGGACGAAAAAGGGCCGTTTTTGACCAAGTGACCCCATCGCAAACAAGCTCTTACGATACAGTCTCCTCCCATCCTCTTCTGAGTAGTTACTTTTAGGAACATGTCGGAAATAACTTACGCATTTGGGCGGCGTCTTTTGGGCGCTGGCTGTGTTAGTGAAATAGTTACGTAGCTAAGGCTATGGCCTATTTCACTGCCTTGCCAGCCCCCAAAATACACTCGCCGAAATACCCAACTTATTTCCGGCACGTTCCTTAGTGTTTAAAATGCCTCGTTCCAGTCATTACCATGCTCATTCCGTGTGCGTTGCAGTAGTCAATGCTGTCTTGGTCTTTAATAGAGCCTCCTGGCTGGCAAACGGCGGTAATACCTGCCTGGCTTGCGATTTCCACGCAATCGGGGAAAGGAAAAAATGCATCGGATGCCATCACAGCACCCTGCAGGTCGAAGCCAAAAACTTTGGCTTTGGCAATGGCCTGCCGCAGTGCATCTACGCGGGAGGGCTGGCCACATCCCATACCGATAAGTTGGCGGTTTTTCACTAAGGCAATGCCGTTGGACTTCAGGTGTTTTACAGCAATATTGGCAAACAGTAGGTCTGCCACTTCGCTATCTGCAGGAGCAGCTTTCGTAACTACTTTCAGATCATCGCCCGTTTCAATCTTCAAATCGGTATCCTGCTCAACTACGCCGTTGAGCAGGCTGCGGAAGGAGCGAGGGTGCACAGAGAAGTCTTTGATTTCCAGCAGGATGCGATTGCTCTTTCTGCGCAAAAGCCCAAGGGCTTCCGCATCAAACCCCGGAGCGATGAGCACCTCGTAGAACACTTTGTCAATCTCGGCAGCAGTGACCAGGTTCACCGGGCGGTTGCAGGCGAAGATACCTCCAAAAGCGGAGACATTGTCGCAGGCCAAAGCAGCCTGCCAGGCTTCCAACAGCGACGGGCGGGAGGCCAGGCCACAGGAGTTGGTGTGTTTCAATATGGCAAAAACTGGCTGGTCATCTTTGAACTCCCGCATGATCTGCACTGCAGCGTCTATATCCACGAGGTTGTTGTAGGAGATCGCCTTGCCTCCCAACTTGGTGAATACTTTGTCCAGGTCACCAAAAAATACGGCCTGTTGGTGGGGGTTTTCGCCGTAGCGCAAAGGGTCAGCACCGTGGAGGCTGTACCTGAAGGGGCGCTCCTCCAGGCTTTCGTCGAAGTAGTTGAAAATGGCTAGGTCGTAGTTCGAGGACACCTTGAAGCCCCTGCGGGCAAATTCCTTCCTGTCCTCTACGGTGCTGAAGCCCTGTTTTTCTTTTAAAAGGTCGAGGAACAAGCCGTACTCCTCTTTGGAAGGCACCACGATCACGTCTTTAAAGTTCTTGGCTGCAGCACGGATCAGAGAGATGCCGCCAATGTCAATTTTTTCGATAATCGCAGCCTGGTCGCTCGTGTTGGCGAGGGTTTCTTCAAAAGGGTACAGATCCACGATCACTACATCTATTTCGGGGATGTCGTACTGTAGGAGCTGTGCCTGGTGTCCCTCCTCCCTGCGGGCCAGAATGCCACCGAACACTTTGGGGTGCAGCGTCTTCACTCGACCATCGAGGATGGAGGGATAGCCCGTGAGGTCTTCGACGGCCTCAACTGGCACTGCCAGTCCTTCGATGTAGGCTTGCGTGCCGCCAGTAGAGTAGATCCTGACGCCGAGCCGGTGCAACTCCCGGATGATCTCTTCAAGTCCTTCTTTGTGGTACACCGAAATGAGTGCGGAGGTAATTTTCCTGGAATCCATGTTTTAAAATGATAGGAAATGCCAGCCAGCAGGAAGCGCAATGCAGGCATTCGCCTGTTAGGTATTACGTCTGCTCTGTCGTTGCATTTCTCGATTTTGCAAAGTGCATTCAGAATCGCCCTGTAAAAGGTTGAGCTGCTGTTTGAATTGAGCTTACCGGGCTAAAAAGGTGATTTTTTATCTCCAGCAGCTCAATCCAAGCAGCTTCTGAAAACGAGCAATTTTTTGTCAGGTTTTCACCTTTTTGAAGTGGCGTAGCAGCGCTACGGATTTGAAAAAAGGTGAAAACAGGACAAAAAAGGGCCGCTTTTGGCCAAGTGACCAAATCGCAAGCAAGCTCTAAGAAAGGCCGCAAAGCTACGGGTTTATGTGTTATGGCAAAAGGCTTTGGCTTTGCGCAGTGATGAGATTAGCCCGCTCCTGAAAAAATGAAAAGCCGCCCCAATTAAGGGGCAGCCTTCCACAGCGTGCTTAAAATTTTGTGTGTTAATTTATTTGGATTAAAAACCCGTGCGCCAACAGATAGGTGTGTATTCAGGTTTGTTGCAAAGTAGTCAGTTTGTTTTTTTGTAACTACTTTACAGGAGTGTTTTTTGGGAAAAATTTTCAACTTTCCTCAAAAACATCCCGAATTATGGAAAGAGGAAGAAAAAGCTTTTGTTTTTTCCTCCCTACGCACCCTCCGGAGTAGTTACTTTTTTAAAAAAACGATAATGCAAATTTAAACAAGGAAAGCGCGGAACACTGGTAACAAGGTTAACTGAAACCTATGATTTTGTAAATTAATAAATGGCAAAAGCGGGGAGTCTTTTGATCCAAAACATTGATGGTCAATGTTATCCCACCAAACACTGCTTATTTGGTGTCGGATTCGGAGACTTCGGACGGTGTTTTTCCAAAGTGCTTTTTAAATGCCTTGCTGAAGTAATTGGGGTTGTCAAAACCCACCTGGTAGGCCACTTCTGATACATTTCCGGCACCCGACTCCAACAGGTGCATGGCCTTTTCGAGGCGTATTGTACGCAGCAGTTCAGCGGGGGGCAATCCCGTCAGCGATTTTACTTTTTTAAACAACTGCACGCGACTGATTTTCATAGCTTGGGCCAATTGCTCCACCCCGAATCCGGGGTTGTCGAGTTGAAGGCGAATCTGTTTCAGCACCCGCTCGAGGTAGGGGTCCATTGCCGTAGGGTCCGGGTAGCCTGCCTTCCATTCAAATTTCAAAATGGTTTGAAAGCGCTCCCTGAGCAACCGGCGGTTTTCGAGGAGGTTTTCCAGCGACAACTCCAGCTCCCGGAACGAAAAGGGCTTGGTCAGGTAGGTGTCCACGCCGGCTTCCAGCGCTTTTTGCTTCGTCCCGGCCTCCATCCTTGCCGTCAGTATTACCACGGGAATATGGTTCGTCAGAGGATCGGACTTTAAAGACCGGCAAAGGTCTATGCCGTCGCTTTCGTCCTGCAGCATGATGTCTGCAATGACGATGTCAGGCAGCTGCTCCGTGGCCAGCCTGAGGGCCTCACTCACAGAGGCACAGGGAAGAACACGGAAGGCGGCCTGAAGCCCCGACTTCAAAAACACCTGCAAGTCAGGATTATCCTCTACCAGCAACAGCAGGTTTTTGTGCAGGTTCTGGCCGGGGCCGGCCGGAGTCTGGATATCTTTCGGGCTTGCTTTTACCAACTGCTCCAGTTGGGACTTCACCGACAGATAAGGCAACGTGATGCTAAAGGTCGTCCCCACCTCTAACTGGGATTGCACCTCTATCTTGCCACCGAGCAGGGTCGTCAGCCTCTCTACCAGGGCAAGGCCAATTCCTGCTCCGCTGACCATTGGACCTGACCGTCCTGTCTGTTTATAGCGCTCAAAAATAGTTGTCAATGCCTCTTTGGACATGCCTTTCCCATTGTCGGCAATGACAAAGCGGACAGAGCCGGGCTCCTTCTCCGACTCGTAGTGCGCCTGCACCCTAATAGCACCTCCCCTGTCCGTAAACTTGATGGCATTCATGAGCAGGTTGGACAAGATGGTGTCTAATTTTTCAAAATCCATCTCGCACCATTGCTCTTCCCTTCCCGGATCGAACTTCAGTTCAAGTTGTTTGCTCTCTGCAATGGGGCGAATCCGGGTGATGATGTGCCGAACTTCTTCCGTCAGGTTTCCCACCTGCGTTGCAATCGTCATGGCATTGGCCTCAAGCTTATTCCACCTGAGGATGTCGTTGAAGTGGTGGAGCAACTCCCTGGCGTGCTGAAGGGCTGTGAGGATGTCGGGATGAGGATGCTGCATTGCCAGCCTTTCCAAAGGGCTGATGATGAGCGTCAGCGGGGTGCGCAGCTCGTGGGTCACATTGACGTAGAGTTGCTCCCGCTGCATGGCAATTTCCCGGTCTTTGGAGGCAAGCAACTGCACCTCTTTCGCTCGCTGCCGGTTGCGATACGAGACAAAAGCAAGGCTCGAAGCCAATATGATGATGGTTCCCAGCAGAATCAGGCCTAAAATCCCTTTTTTATCAAAAGAAATCCGCTCTGGTGCCTGAGCCTGCAAAGTCCTTTTCTCAGTTTGCTGCCAGGCAGATTCAGGCAGCGGTGCCCTTCCCGCGCCTCCAGGTGGTGCAGCTTTGCAGCAGCTGCAAATAGCTGCCAGGCAACAACACAACATTATATGGAAAAAGGGCTTCATAAGAAGAAGTTATAAGAAACGTGGCGGAAACAAGCTCTTAGCTATTGCTGAAAAATTTGCTTGGCTCTGGGCGGAAAAGACACCTTTTTAGCCCGGTAAGCTCAAGCACCAAAACGCACACAAGCTCTAAGACCCAGGAAAAATAAATGTACATTTTATTTTAAAAACTATTTCCTCTACGGGTCTTTTGAAAAGGATGGGTGCAATTTATTAATGTCCCGTTTCCAGGCATTTGGGCAGTGTCTTGTGAGCGCTGACTGTGTTAGAGCAAGTTGAGGATTTGGCCACTTGGCAAATAACGGTCTTTTTCGCCTGCATTTTGCCTTTTTCAACTTCTCAGGGCTACAAGATGCCCGCGTTTTTTAAATGGATCTCCAGCAGGGCAGGAGACTGATAATGAACACATTGGAGGCCCAGTTCCCTTGCGCCGGCGATGTTGCGAAGGCTGTCGTCAATGAATAGTGCCTGCTCTGGCACGATGGTGTATCGCTCAAAAAGGATTTTATAAAATTCGGGAAAAGGCTTTCTGGTTTTCTCTTTACCACTCACCACAATGCCATCGAACCAGTGCAAAAAGTCGTACAACTCCAAAGCGAGAGGAAAGGTTTCTGCCGACCAGTTGGTCAGGGCAAAGAGCCGGTAGCGACCGGCGGTTTTCAGCCTGCTCAATATTTCAACTGTGCCCCAAACCGGCTCCCTCAGCATTTCCGGCCATCGGTTGTAGAAGGCCCTGATCTCCTCCTCCCAGTCTGGATAGCGAGCGACAAGCAATTCCGTACCTTCCTGAACAGGCCGCCCCGCATCCTGTTCTTCGTTCCACTCGAGCGTACAAATGTTCTCCAAAAAATAATCCTTGCGCGCTGCATCGTCAAAGATCTTATCGTACAGATAGCGTGGGTTCCAGTCAATGAGCACGCCTCCGAGATCGAAGATGATGGTGTCTGTCATTTCATCGCTTGATTTTTTCAATATAAAAAACCACCTTCTACAGAGAGTTCAGTTCAGCTCCGGAGTGCTTCCACCTCTTCAATCGTCTTGGGTACGGGTTTGCCCAGGACGCGGTGGCCATTTTCGGTGATCAGCACATTGTCTTCGATGCGGATGCCGCCGAAGCTACGCCAGTCGTCCAGTTTATCGTATTGGATGAAGTCCGTAAAAAGTCCTTCACTCCGCCATTGGTCCATCAATTCGGGAATAAAATAAAGGCCGGGCTCAACGGTCAGCACGAAGCCTGGTTCGAGCTTGCGACCCAAGCGGAGGTAAGCCGTGCCGAATAAGTTGCTACGCTGCACTTCGTCGGAGTAGCCGACGTACTGCTCGCCCAGGTCCTCCATGTCGTGAACGTCCAGGCCGATCATGTGCCCCAGGCCGTGCGGGAAAAATAAGGCATGAGCGCCTTTTTCCACTGCTTCAGCCATGTCGCCCTTCATCAGGCCGAGCGACTTAAGGCCTTCCGCCATCCTGCGGGCTGCTGCCAAATGCACCTCCATGTAAGTCAACCCGGGCTTGAGCGATTCGATGGCGCTGAGCTCTGCATCGAGTACGAGGTTGTAGATATCTTTTTGCCTGGTGCTGAATTTTTTATTTACCGGGCAGGTGCGGGTCAGGTCGCCGGCGTAGTGCATTGCCGTTTCGGCGCCGTGGTCGCCCAGCAGCAGTTGGCCGCTTTTCAGGGTGTTGCCGTGGTAGTGGTTGTGGAGGGTTTGGCCGTTCACAGTGAGTATGATGCCGTAGGCGATGTCGCCGCCCATGCCGGTAGCGATGCCCTGGGCAATGCCTGCCAGATGGGCCTCTTTTTTGCCCGCTGCCGCTGCTTTCATCACGGCTACGTGCATAGCACCGGTGATGTTGACGGCCTTTTCCATCTCGGCCACTTCCTCTGCCGATTTGTGCGAGCGCTGTGCCACAATAGCTCGTATGAGGCTGGAGGAAGCCTTTTCAGCCAGTTGTCCGATGGGAATGCCGAGCAATTCGCTCAACAGGATCATGCTGTCGTGGCGGTAGGGCGGCGTGAAGTGCACCGGTCTTTTTTTCTCGATTGCCTTTTTAAAAAAATCACTCAACTGGTTGAAAGGCAGCGTTTTGGATACTCCCACCTCTGCTGCCTGCTCTGCGATGGTGGGCATGGAGCCTGTCCAGACGACGTCTTCCATCGTCAGTTCATCTCCGAAGATGACGTCTTCATTTTCGTCAATATCTATGAGGGCGGCAAGGCCCGGCTGGTCGAGGCCGAAGAAGTAGAGGAAGTTGCTGTCCTGCCGGAAGTTGTAGGGATTTGCTTTGTAGTTCATTCCCACTTCGTTGTTTCCGGCAAACAAGATGATGCCTTCACCCAGTTCTCTGCGCAGGCGGTTTCTCCGTTCGGTATAAGTTGTTTTTGAAAACATGTTTTTAAGTTTATAGCAACTGTTCAGAAAGGTGAGAGCGGAAGGAGGAAAAATGGATTTCTTCTCCCTGCGCTCGTCAATCAGTTACAAATTATAAAAAAGGGGGACGAGCCAATCTGTTTCAAACTTCTGTCGAGTCATACACGATTAGCTTGCCCCATAAATGCTTGTGCTCTTCCACAAATTTTAAATGGAGGGGGTCCACCTGGTAGGCTTCCATGCCTGCCTGATCTTCAAAAATAGTTAGCCAGGAGATTGTAAATGAATCATCCACGACCTCTCTGGGAGAGGCAACGGGCCACCCCAAGTGGTAGCTTTTGATGGTTTTTATCGCTGTAAGTGCTTTAATCCCTGCGATCATGCGAGCTTTGTCCTGCTCGCTTTGGGGATTTTTTAACCAGAAATAAACCTGGTGTGCAAAGGTTTTTTTCATCATTCAAATTTTCATCAATTTTTCAAAAAGGCGGAAAGTGCCGCTGGTTCCCTCAATTTTCAGCCAGTAAACTCCCGGGGGGAGTCCACTGGTTTCCATGTGGTGAAAAAGCAGGCCGGCGTTCACCTGCACCCTCTGCTGCCGCACTTGCCTGCCCATTGCATCGAAAAGCGAAACGGTGAGGGGATTGTTGGTGGGAAGTTCAGCCTGCAGGGTAAAACCTGCGGCTGAGGGGTTAGGGAAGACCTTCAGGCTGAGGGGTTGTGCCTGCTGCTCTTCCACCACGGCTGTCGCCAATGGTAGCGAGCCTTTGGCAAAGGCATAATCCCCCGGCAGCAGGGTGTCCACACGCATGAAGCCCTTGCCGTCATTCGCCGTGAAGGGGATTTTTTTATAAAAGGGAAATTCCCCCCAGGGAACGCCGGGTTTGGGCCTCCAGGCGAGGATGAGGCTGTCCTCTGCCGTGCCATTTGCTAGGTCGTAGTCAAAATTATTCGGTGTGGAGCCGTCGTAAGCCAGCGTTACTCTGGCCCGGAAATCCGGAGGCAGGATGCCCCCATAGCGCCAGTAGTGCGTGCCCGACAACTGCACCTCCTCCTGCTCAGGCCCGCCCGGATCGGCTGCTCCCCAGAAATGGATAAAGCTAACAAGTGCTGAATCCGTCACGTTGGTCGCTGTGGGGTTGACCAGGTCGCAATATGGAAGGCTGATGTTGCCGGTCGCCTTGACGACCTTGCTGCTCTGCATACGCGCCAGATTCAGCTTGTTGCCCTCATTCAGGATTTGCCAGATCGGCTCAAAAGGCAGAGCCAACGTCGCTTCGGAATACTCGCCTGAGGCCATGAACTGAGCCGTATAGGCATTCATATCTTTGTCGTAAAACGCAATCTCCAGCGGTACATTGGTATGGAAATGCGGGGCTTTGTGCAGCTTCTGCTGGACGTAAACTGTGGCGGTACAGCTGGTCGGGTTCGTACAGGAATACGAGACTGAATCCAGTTCGAACATAGCATAGCCGGGGCTGTAAATCCAGTCGTCAAAAAAGGGGGCCATGTCCACGCCGGTGTTAGCGGTGAGTTGGTCTCGGAACAGCTCCGCATCTACTACTTCAAAATGGTAAGTATCCAGGATGGAGCGCATGCCCTGTCGGAACAGCGTGTCGCCGAGGTAGCCCCGCAGGTTGTGCATGACAGAAGCACCTTTATAATAAGTGTGCGTGCCATAGGTGTTTTCGTAAGGCAGCCCTGAGAGCGGCAAGTAAGCTCCGTCGTCAATATGTGCATTTTTTAAAACGTCGTAGTGGTTGCCCTTGACAATATCCCTGAAGACCTCCTTTCCGTAAACGTATTCGAAAAACAGATGGGCGCTGTATTCGGCATTGCCTTCTTTGATCCACATGTTATCCGGGCAACTCATAGTAGTGATATTTCCCCACCAGTGATGTCCCAGTTCATGCGCCATTAGGCGGCTCATTCCAAACGTGGGGCCATTGCTGATAGACGACACCGGGAAGGCAATCAGCGAAGCGTGTTCCATTGCGCCCTGCTCTGTCATTACGTAGCCTACCTGCCCCCAGACGTAAGGGCCGAACCAGGCTTCGAGCATGTCCACGGCATCTCCCAGGTAGGTAAAGGCTTCTTTCATGTTTTGGATATCGGTGGGTTTCCCAACCAGCAGCATCGGCCGGTCACCGTAGGCACCTGGATGGGTTTTGTGTACTTCCTCGTATTTTGAAGCTGCAACGCCGACGAGGTAAGACGGCAGGGGCAAGGGCATGTGGTACTGCCGCAGGATATCCCCATTGCCCAGGGCTGTTTCGCCCAGAAACTCGCCGATGGCATAGCCTTTCCGCCCTTCGTTTGTAAGGATGCCTATGTCGTAGGTCGCCCGTTCGACGAAGTTATCAAAGCAGGGATGCCAGCTTCGGCCCATGTTATAGGGATTAGAAGTGAGGCCTATGCCGAGGTTATAAGCAATTCCGTTTTCAAATTTGAAACCGCCCCAGTAATTGTCAGGAGTTGGTTTGCCGTGGTAGTGTACCCTCACTTTCATCGTGTCGCCCACGTTAAGCGGTAGGGGTAGGTGTACGTTGAGCAGCAGGTCGTCGTAATCGTAGGCCAGCAGGGAGTCTTGCCAGGTGATGGAATCAATGGTGAGGGCCAGCAGATCGAGCGGTAGGAATTCGATATTATCTTGCCTGGCTGTAAAGGTGATCTCGCAGGTAGCATAGATGAGCTGCTGTGTAAAATTTCTCAGATCAAGGCTGATGTTGAAATTTAGGATGTCGAGGCTGTCGCTGCGGGCGTTGCTGCCACAGATTTCACCTTTCTCCATTTCAGCCAGAATGGAGGAGGGGATTTTACTTTTTGAATAGTGGCAGCCATAGCGGTACAAATCGCCTTCCATGGGTTGTGCCTGCAGGCTGGCAAAGGCAAATACAGTTATGACTGTACAAAAAATTCGCAGTGTGTTGGTCATATTCAACTCGTTTTTGTTGTTGAACTGCCAATTTAGAACTCCCTGCTAATTGGTAAAAACTTTTGGCGATTTTTTAAGAGCTTGTTTGCGAATTGGTCACTTGGTCAAAAGCAGCCCTTTTTCGTCCTGTTTTCACCTTTTTTCAAATCTGTAGCGCTGCTACGTCACTTCAAAAAGGTGAAAACCTGATAAAAAATTGCTCGCTTTCAGAAGCTGTCTGGATGGGGTTGCCCGAGATAAAAAGACGACTTTTCACCCCGGTAAGCTCAATTCAAACAGCATCGCGGCTCAAGCACCAAAACGCAAACAAGCTCTAAAAACCCCTCCTCCGGCAGGGTTTCAGGCATCCAGCACCCGGATACAATCCTGCCCAGGGCCAGAACGAGTTGACTTGTGCATTTTTTCAGGGTTTTAAAGGTGTTTTGGCGAATTGCATCGCTGGAAGAGCAGCAGCGCTTCCCCCAATTCAGGCAAAAAGAATCAGCAGACAAGCAAAAAAAAGCGAGCATGCCATGCTGCCCGCCATTCTTCAAGTCAAAAACTGCAACTGCACCGCTCCGAGGGAGCAGTTCGCTTTTTTCATCGTGCCATGTGTACATCCACAGGAGTAGCTGCTTCAGGTTTTTATGCCCGCTAAAGATTTAGGTCATTGAGGAAGCAGCACTTTGTCTATGACATAAACCATCCCGTTAGATGCCTTCACAGATCCAAGCACGTTGGCATCGTTGATCATCAACTTATCGCCTGACTTCCTGATGACCGCCTTACCTCCATTTGCCATGCCCAGAGACATACCATCGCGCATCATCATTTCACTGAGTGCAGAAGTAGTCACGTGGTACTTGAGAACGTTGGCCAAGTCTGCCTTTTTTTCAGGTTGCAGAAGTCCTTCAACTGTACCTGCCGGAAGTGCTTCAAATGCCGCATTGACCGGGGCAAAGACAGTAAACGGCCCTACGTTTGCCATGGCATCTACGAGATCAGCAGCCTGGAGAGCCTTCACCAGGGTGGTATGGTCAGCTGAGTTGACTGCAATTTTTACGACGTTAGGCTCAGAGTCTTCTTTGATGCTGGCCTGGCCGCTGCCTGCTGCCTGGGTGGTGTTGGCAGAAGGGGCCGGTGATACATTCTCTTGTGAAGCATTGGACTGGCAGGCAACCAGACCTAACAACATGCCTAAGGGAAGCAGCATGTTCAGGAGTTGATTTTTCATAAAAAAATGATTTAATGATTTAAATTAGATGTAACTACTTAGGAACATGCCGGAAATAAGTTACGCATTTGGGCGGCGTCTTTTGGGCGCTGGCTGTCGCTGGCCTTTTGATACAGCCCCACCCTCCCGAGTAGTTCCATTTGAGTTGATAATTCTGGACAAAAAAATCCTGTTTTAGAGGACCAGGCGATGACTTTACGCATGGCTTTCAGTGATTTTTGTTACACGCGGAAGTCTATTCAACTGAAGAACAATCGTTTACTCTCAGGCTGGTGTCAGGACAACAGGTGCCACTCCAATCCCGGTTCATTGACATTTCTCATCTACCTGACGGAGCAGAATCATCGAAAGCTGAAGACGGGGGCTGGTATCTTGAAGGGTAGTAAGGAGCGTGCAAGGAGTAAGTGGGGTATTTTGGCCAGGGCATTTTGAGCACTGGCAAGGTTGGGGGCATAGCCTTTAGAAGCTGGTTGGATTTGGCTGTCGGAAAGAAAAAAGGCACCTTTTTAGAGCTTGTTTGCGCAACCGGTGCTCAAAGAGGCCGCCCAAATACATAAATCATTGCCCACACACTTCCTGAGGTCAACATTCCGGGAAGGAAACAGAGAAACGGGCGAGATCTTTGCCGGAGAAGGAAACAAAGCGAAAGCTATTTTCGGATAGTTCCCGGGTCTTGCCGCTTTTTCATTCGGAAGCAAAAAAATAACGCAAAATGAACAGTCATATCCAATTCGTAAACATGAAAAACGATGCCCAGCTGGAGGCACTTATTCTCAGCAGACTGGCAAAGCTAAATCAGAAGTTTAAATGGATTATCAACGCCAAGGTATCGCTGCGGGTAGAAAGCTTCAAAGACACCGTAAGAGATAAACTCTGCGGAATTGACTTGAGCGTACCAGGTCCCGACATTTTTACCAAAAGTTACCAGGAGAGTTTTGAAGCCGCTATTGCTGCTGCGTTTATGCAGTTGGAGCTACAGCTAAAAAAGCACAAGGCCAAATTATTTACTGGGATCCGCTGACAGTGTCCTTTTCACATTTCAGGGTGCCGGATTGCAGGCAGGCAGGTACTTAACGAAGGAAGCGAGGATGGATTTAGCGCGGCAGTTTCTCATTCATTTCACAAAGTTTTCAATAAATTAGCCGCAAATTATAACGTACCATGAAGAATCTTCTGACTCTTGTTTGCCTGTTCCTCGTCGCTTCAGGGTTTTTTGCCTGCTGGCCAAATCCGGTCGGTGGAACGCTTGAAAATACCTGGTGGGTACTTGCTTCCATGCAGCAAGGCAACAAAACGCTTACACCATCGGGGGGGGATACCATCACGCTTCATTTCGAGGCAGGCAGGCTGAACGGGCAAGCCCCCTGCAACAGCTACTTTGCCGGCTACACCATCCAGGGTACAGGTATCAGGCTGGAGAATATGGGCGCTACGAAGAGAATGTGTGAAGCAATTGAGCAGGAAGATCTTTACTTCGACTTGCTTTCCGGTGCAAAATCCTATTCCGTTCTGAAAGACCACCTGGAGGTCTTCTGCGAAAAAGGCCGACTGAGGTTTTCACCCATGAAGGATTCCGAGGTCAGCGAATGGAAATTTAAAAACGGCACGGGCAGGCTGGCTACCTTGTTTTCCCCTATTGACAGCAGCACCACTCCTCATCTCTTTCCCATCTTGCAAGTGGACAACCCCGACGGCTACCCCTACAAAGGGATGCCCATTGACACGGCTTTGTACAAGTATTTTGATACAAACAGCAGCAGCGTCTGGCTGGAAACCGGCGGCGAAGTCATGGCCGTCGGCCAGTTCGGCGATTTCTTCATTTGCCGGGTGCCGGGCCGCTATGTTTCAAGTGACATCGCCTTGTACCGGATTGTAAACGGCCTGATGACCCACACAGAAACGGTAGCCTGGGCCTGGTGCGACGAGGGCTGGTGCAACCAACAGGATGCCTGGCTGACTGATGTGAACCAGGACGGGCGGCTGGACCTCGTCCAGCACTACACTCTGACTGACGACAGGGGAAAAATACGCGAAGAAAGAGTAACCGCTTCTCTACAGGACGAGGGCGGCAATTTTGTCGAAAACAGGGATATCCACCTGGACAAGTCAAAATTTGCCATGGCAAAAATCTAAGAAGCTGTTTGGATTTGATTGCCGGAGATAAAAGACGCCCTTTTAGTGTTTGTTTGCGTTTTTGCCTCAAGCACCAAATCGCAAACAAGCTCTTAGAAACGTGTCAGAAATAACTTACGCATTTGGGCGGCGTCTTTTGGGCGTTAGCTGTGTTAGTGAAATAGTTACGTAGCTAAGGCTATGCGCCTATTTCACTGCCTTGCCAGCCCCCAAAATACACTCGCCGAAATTCCCAACTTATTTCCGGCACGTTCCTTAGAAACGTGTCGGCTCATATTTCAGCCCCAGCAGCCCCAGGGTGGGCTGCCCGCATCATTGCTGAAAGGAAAACGATTCGCCGATAACCGGCATTTTCAGCCTTCCGTTTGCGTTGCAGGAGAGCGCAATTTCCCGCATCAGCCGCTCAGGCTCGCCCAAAGGCTCATCTGACAGGTCAAAAGTTCCGTAGTGCATAGGCGACATGCTACGGGCGCCCAAATCCTGAAATGCCTGCCAGGCATCTGCCGGGCTTGTGTGGTTGGAGTGCATGAACCACTCCGGGGCAAAGGCTCCGATGCCGAGCCAGGCATGGTCTATTTTTGGAAAAAGAGCAGCAGCCTGGCGGTAGTGATTGCCATACCCCGAATCGCCGCCGAGGTAAACGGTGAGCGCCTCCGTTTGCAGGACAAAGGCACCCCAGAGCCGGCGGTTGGTATCGGCCAGCCAGCGGCGACCCCAGTGCCGAGTAGGCAGGTAGGTTATTTTCAGCCCGGCAGCTTCGTGCTCGAACTGCTGAAACCAGCCCATTTCCACAATGTCCTGGCTCTGCGACCAGGGTGCAAGCAGGGCAGACATGCCCAAGCCAGTGAGTACCCGGGCACGAGGGTTGTTTTTTAGCAACAACTGAAGGCTCTTCTTATCGCAGTGGTCTCGGTGGTCATGCGTGATGAGCAACAAGTCTATGTGTCGGAACTTTTCCGGGTCAACTGGCAGCTCAGAGTAGCGGGGCATAAACGGCGAGAGCTTCCCAAAAACCGGATCTGCTAAAATTTGCACACCGCCGAGGCGAAAGAAAAACGAAGCATGCCCCAGCCAGACCGCCACATTGTGGTTGTGCCCCAGGAAACTGTCATCTTTTACAATGGCTGCTCGCCAGGTGTCGTGTTTTTTCTGCTTGCGATACGCATTGGGCATAGACTTCCATTTCAAAATGTCTTTCCACTCCAGTTCAAAAGGATAGTCAGGATGAAAAAAGCGCCCTCCTTCGCTGAGAGGATTGCCACGCCAGTCTTTTAAAATAGTAGGGAGCGCCGGGTTAGATAGATAAATAGCCATTTTTTGCAATTGCTCAGCCGGCAGGCTGGTCTTTACACCACATTTCTCAAATCTTCCAGAAAACCCCTGAGCCGCTTTAAGGTTTTTAAAACCTCTTGTTTTTGGCGGATGTGGTCCTTTTCCTCCCTGAGAAATTTCCTGGCGCCGTCAAGTGTATAGCCCTTTTCCTTGACAAGGTGGAAGATGGTTTCAAATTGCCTGACGTTTTCCGCTGTGAAACGCCGCTCTCCTCTGCTGTTTTTATAGGGCTTGAGAAAGTCAAACTCCTGCTCCCAAAATCGGACGAGGGACTTAGTGACGTCAAACATTCTGGCAATTTCACCGATGGTATAATATCGCTTGGTAAGCTCTTCTGGAATTTCACGCATATTGGGGGGGGGCGTGAGGAACGTGCCAGCAATAACTTAGGCATTTGGGTGGTGCCTGATGAGCACCGGCTGCGTCAGCGAAATAGTTACGCAGCGTTTGCGCCTGCTTTCCTGGTTTGCCGGTCCTCCAATGTACTCACTCAAACACCCAACTTATTGCCAACACTTTCCTGAGTGATTGGAAATAAGAGCTTGTTTGCGTTTTGGTGCTTGGGCAGAGATGCTGTTGGGATGGAGCTTAGGAACGTGCCGGACTAAAAAGGTGTCTTTTCTGCCCGGTAGCCCAACCCCAACAGCATCTGAAAACGAACAATTTTTCGTCAATTTTTCTCCTTTTTTCCGTTGCGTAGCAGCGCTACGGAGCGGGAAAAAAGGGGGAAAAGTGGCGTAAAAGGGCCGTTTTTTAGCCAAGTGACCCAATCGCAAACAAGCTCTAAGCAACTACTTAGAATTAGAAAAATACAAACGGAGCCGTTCTTTTGAAAATTTTGAATCGCAAACAAGCTCTAAGCAACTACTTAGAATTAGAAGCCGTATCAAAAGTTAACTGACGGCGGCCACCGCCAAATAACCTTTCAGAGAAGGCTGCCTTTTTACGCCTCTGCAGGTAGTGGTTTGACTTATGAGACAGACTCCAAATTGTGGAAGGAGGAAGAAAAAACTCATTTTTCTTTCTCCTTCCACTCCCTCCTAAGTAGTTACGAAAATAAATAAACAGCGAATACCGTGCGATTTTAATAAAAACCATCGGAATTGCCGAAAAAAGCGCTTCCTAAATTGACTTTCCAAAAAAATGATTCCTGCCCGGCCGCGTTTGGAGGAGGAAGAAAAAATTTATTCAGGAACGTGCCAGCAATAGCTTGGGTATTTCGGCAAGGAAACTTTAGGAATGTGCTGGCAGGGTGGCAAAACAGGAGTATAACAGCCTTGCATAACTATTTCACTCAACAGCCAACGCCCAAAAGAAGCTACCCCAATGCCTAAGTGCTTGTTTAAATTTAGCCTGGTAAGCTCAATTCAAGCAGTCTCTAAGTTATTGCTCACAAGCTCTTTAGCCTCTGTTTGCCTGTCCTCTGCAACCGGCAGCAAAGGGCGAATATGCGGAAGGGCTTTTATTTGTGGGATATTTGGCAGGAGTACAAAAACTTAGCACACCTGGGCTTCGTTTATTCGTGTAGTGGCCTGCAAGGAGGAAAAAAGCTCCAGTTTCCCTTTCCCCACCCCTCAAATGAATTGCTGAACAATTAGCCCCTTCAGGTAAAACCGTTGCATGGCGACCAAATGCCGGGAAAGTGAAGTACATTTTGCATTTTTACCGTACTTTGGGTAAAAAATTGAAAGGTCTTATACATGTCTTTGAGGCAGCCATCCCAAACAAACTCTAACATCAGTGTTATGAAAACCTGTGTACGCTTATTAACTGTTTTGTTTTTTTTCTTTCAGTTCGCCCCGCTCTTGTTTGCCACCCACAACCGGGCTGGCGAGATCGTCATTGAGCAAGTTGGCGGCTGCACCAGCAACACGGTGCGCTGCACGATCATCACCTACACCAAAACCAGCAGCGTGGCTGCCGACCGCGATACGCTGAACCTGTGTTGGGGAGACGGCAACTGCCAACAGGTTCCCCGTGCAAATGGTCCTCAACCCGATCCAGGCACCGCCCCCAAAGGCGAGCCACTGCCCAACGATGTCAAATACAACATTTACGTCGCAACGCACACCTACAACGGAACGGGAACTTACACGGTTTCTATGACAGACCCCAACCGTAACGGCGGAATCCTGAACGTCAACCCCCCTGGCTCCGACAATGTGCAGTTTCACCTTCAAACGACCTTCACCTTGTTCAATGGCCAGTTCCAGGGCTGCAACAACACGCCCCGCTTGCTGCAGCCTCCCATAGACTATGCCTGCGTCGGCGAAACCTTCATCCACAATCCCAATGCCTACGATCCCGACGGCGACAGCTTGTCTTATCAATTAATCGTGCCCATGCAGGCCGTCGGAATACCTGTGCCAAATTACACTTTCCCTCAAAACATTCCCGGCAACGGCAACTGCTGCCTTTCTCTTAACGAATTCACGGGCACGCTGCGATGGGACGCCCCACAGGTGCCCGGCGAATACAACGTCGCTATGATCATCATCTCCTGGCGGAACGGCATACCCATTGACACGACCGTGCGGGACATGCAAATCCTCGTTTTTAAGTGCGACCAGAACCACGCACCTCAAATTGAAACCATTGACGAAATATGCGTCGTCGCAGGTGAGGTGGTGGAGTTTCAGGTCACCGCTACAGACCCCGATGCCGGCGACAAAGTCAAACTATCGGCACTGGGCGCTCCTTTTATCGTGGAAACCAGCCCGGCCGAGGATTACGAAAACTGGCGGCCAACGGGCAACCCCTCGGCAGCCTACCAAACGCCACCTGTCATGAAGACCTTCCGCTGGCAAACTGCCTGCGAACACATTTCAGATCTGGCTTACACAGTGGTTTTCAAAGCAGAGGACGACTTTTTCCTTCAAAACGTACCAGGCTCCACCGGCCTTGCGACGCTGAAAGCCGTGCGCATCAAGGTGGTAGGGCCACCCCCGCTGGATGTACAGGCCGACGCCAGCTCCGATCACATTCTGGTATCCTGGGAAAGGCCCTACAAATGCGAAGCAGCTAAAGACAACTACTTCTTCGGCTTTTCCGTTTGGCGAAGAGAGGGCAGCAACCAATTTCCGCCCGATAGCTGCACGCCGGGGCTTGAAGGCAGGGGATACACCTTGATTGCCAATACCCCTGGGGGCGAGGGCAGTCGCTATTCCTTCAAGGATACCAAAGTAGAGCGGGGGCGCACCTATTGCTACCGCATTTTAGGTCGCTTTGCACGGCGCACAGATTCGGGCCAGCCCTACAATTTTGTGGAAAGCCTGCCTTCAGATGAAATTTGCGTCCAGCTCAACCGGGATGTGCCTCTCATCACCCATGTCAGCATACTCGAAACCCACTCCTCCAATGGGCATATCGAAATCCGCTGGGTAAAGCCCGACGCCGAAGATCTCGACACGCTGCTCAATCCCGGTCCTTACCGCTACGAACTGCTGCGGACGGAGGGAATCGGCAGCTCGGATTTCGTGCCCATCGCCCAGTTCACCAGTCTGACATTCTGGGAACTGGACCAGCAGGAGTTTTTTGATAAAGCTCCCGCTCTCAACACCAGGGATGAAGCTTATACCTACAAGCTCAATTTTTTTGTAAATAACGAGCCTTCCCCCATTGGCGACAGCCCACAGGCCTCTTCTGTTTTCCTCGAAATAGCACCCACCGACAACCAAAACGACCTTTCGTGGCATTTCGACGTGCCCTGGTTAAATTACCAGTACACCGTTTTCCGGTACAACGGTAGTGCCTGGGATTCCATCGGCGTTACTTCCGACACTGTTTATTCTGACAAAGGCCTCGTCAATGGCCGCGAGTACTGCTATTTCGTGCGGGCAGAAGGCTCTTACGGCATACCGGGTGTGCCCTCCCCCCTGATCAACCTGTCACAGGAGGCTTGTGCCGTACCCATTGACAACGTTCCACCCTGCCCTCCAGAGCTGACTGTGCGAAACATCTGCAACGAAAACATCAGTTGCCAGGACGAAGAAGAACTCTATAACCGCCTGCTGTGGATAAATCCCATGCACCTGTGCCGGGAAACAGACGACGTGGTGAGCTACCACATTTATTACGCCGCTACCGAAAGCGATGATTTTGTCCTCCTGGCCAGCATTGATGACTCACAGGACACAACTTTCCAGCACAAACCCGAGCGGGGAATCGCAGGTTGTTACGCCGTGACAGCACTCGACACCTTTTTGAACGAGAGCGCTTTCAGCAACATCATTTGCGTGGACAACTGCCCGAGTTATAAACTGCCCAACGCATTTACACCCAATGGTGACGGCCATAACGACTTGTTCACCCCCTATCCATTTTGCTTTATTGAAAGAATTGAAATGAACATTTTCAACCGATGGGGGGAGCTGGTTTTTCAAACGACAAACGCCAATATCAATTGGAACGGAGAAAATAAACGGGGACAGGCACTGCCTCCGGGTACTTACTATTATACTTGCAGAGTCTTCGAGCAACGGGTGATCGGCATCGTTCCGGCTTCACAAGAATTAAAAGGATATATTGATTTAATCAGATAATGGCGTTGTGAAGTTACCCCAAAGGGTAGGTACCTTTGGTGCGCTGGTTGTGTGAGTGAAATCGTTGGACAAAGGTTGCTATGCCCTGTTTCGCCATCCTGTCGGCGCCTGAACTGCACCCGCAGGGAACACACCCTGTCTCCTGCCAGCACGTTGCCTGGCAAAGGGGTTTTGCGAAAAAGCACTGTGCATATCCTGCAACTTTTGCAGCACACTAAAGCAAGACATATGACGAAGGCCAACATACTCATCATTGACGACGAAAACGACATTCGAAATCTGCTCAGCCGCATCATCCGGCTGGAGGGCTACCAGGTTTTTCAAGCGGAAACAGGCAAAAGGGGTCTCAAAATATTAGAGCAGGAAAAAATCCACGCCATCATCTGCGACGTCAAACTGCCCGATGCCAACGGCGTGGAGATGGTCCCCCAGATCAAGGAGGCCAGCCCCCACAGCGAAGTGATCTTGCTCACTGCTTTCGGCGCCATCCCCGACAGCGTGTCGGCCATCAAAAGCGGAGCCTTCGACTACATCACCAAAGGCGACGACAACGCCCGGATCATCCCCCTGCTCAGCCGTGCAGTGGAAAAAGCCCTGCTGCAATTCGAGGCACGAGAGCTGGAGGAGCAGGCAAACGAACAACGCTACAGCTTTGACCGAATGGCCGGCCAGTCAAGACCCATGCTCGACGCCATCGAAATGGCAAAAAAAGTAGCAGCCACCAACACCACCGTGCTGCTCACCGGCGAAACGGGAACGGGGAAAGAAGTCTTTGCCCAAGCCATCCATTCCGAAAGTAAGCGATGCGATAAGCCCTTCGTGGCTATCAACTGCAGCGCACTGAGCAGGGAAATTCTGGAAAGCGAAATGTTCGGCCACAAAGCAGGCTCTTTCACCGGTGCTACAAAAGACAAAACGGGGCTTTTCGAAGAAGCACATGACGGCACTATTTTCCTGGATGAAATAGGCGAAATGGACCTCACCTTGCAAGCAAAACTGCTTCGGGTACTGGAAACAGGTACGTTTTTAAAAGTAGGTGAGACGAAAGAAAGCAAAGTGGACGTCCGCGTGATTGCCGCTACCAACCGCGACCTGCAAGCCGAAAGTGAAAAAGGCAACTTTCGCCTCGACTTGTTTTACCGCCTTTCTGTCTTCAGCATCCACTTGCCTGCCTTGCGCGAGCGGCAGGAAGACATTCCTCTGCTGGCGCTGCATTTTATTAAAATGTTCACCTCAAAAATGGGCCGCAAACCCTTCGAGATGAGCAATACTTTCCAAAAAGCCCTCCTCAACCACCCCTGGAAAGGCAACATCCGGGAATTGAAAAACATCATCGAACGGGCGGTCATCCTCGCCTCTGGCGACGAACTGACTTTTGACTGCCTGCCAATTGACTTCCAGCATACCGACACCGGCAATCCCGAAGACGCATTGAAACTCGCTAAAATGGAGAAATTGCACATCCGCAAAGTCCTCGCATTTACCAAGGGCAACAAGACCAAAACTGCTGAGTTGCTGGGCATCGGGCTGGCTACCTTGTATCGCAAGATCGAGGAGTACGAGCTTTAGAGCTTGTTTGCGATATGACTTACGGGGCAGGTTCGCTTTGGGAAGCGAGCTGGGAATTTCACTACATTTTCAAGCCTAAGGGGAAGCAGGGCAATGTATTCGGGCATTTGCGCCAGCGGGTGGGAGCCTGCTCTGCCTGCGGAGGAAGCCGCAGCCACCGAGAGCAAGAGAGCTTTCAGGAGAACAATAAAAAAAGCGGGTTGTCTTTTGGAAGTCTTGAAATCTACTCCCAAAAAACAACCTGCCTACAGGAAAAGAGAAAAAGTTATTTTATCTCCCCTTGTTACAAGCCGTCGGAGGTTGCGATTTTTCAGCAAAACCTGTCGTAGGCCATTTTCAGATTCGCAGCAATGACATCTGCTCTGCGGCCTTCAATGTGATGGCGCTCCAGGAAATGAACAAGGCGACCATCTTTGAAAAGGGCGATAGAGGGCGACGAGGGTGGATAAGGCAGCAAATATTCACGCGCCTTTTCGGTAGCTTCCCGGTCAACACCTGCGAATACGGTGATGAGCTTATCAGGGTGCTTCTCACCTTCCAGGGAAAAGCGAACGGCCGGACGGGCATTTGCCGCAGCACAACCACAAACGGAATTGATGACGACCAAGGTGGTACCCTCCTGGTTTTCCAAAGCTGCTTCCACCTCGTGCGAAGTCGTGAGACTCTCAAAGCCAAGACTGACCAGCTCTTCAGTCATAGGTGCTGTGAGTTCTACTGGATACATAGTTGTTATTTTTAAGTTGTTGATAAAAAATTAAACAGGCAGCTAATGTACCTGTTTTGAACAATTCTAAATACAAATCCCAAGCACAAAAGTTCTTCGCCAGCTCAACCGTGCCTTTGGGCAAAATCGCGCATGACTTCTACGAGGACTTGTACGCTCTCAACTGGCATGGCATTGTAAATCGAAGCCCTAAACCCACCGACAGACCGATGGCCTTTGATGCCGTTGATATCTGCATTTTGACAAGCTTCGAGAAACATCGCCTCGTGCCCGGAGGTTTCCGTCAGGAAGCACACATTCATCAGCGAGCGGTCTTCTCTGGCTACTGTGCCTCTGAAACAAGGGTTGGTGTCAATTTCACGGTAGAGCATTTCGGCTTTGGCCTGGTTCAATTTTTCGATCCGGGCCAGTCCGCCCATTTCTCTAATCCACCGCAGGGTTAGCATCATCACGTAAATCGGAAACACTGGCGGCGTGTTGTACATGGAGTGAGCCTCTGCATGTTTGCGGTAATCCAGCATTGAGGGCAGGGTCCGGTTGGTGCGCCCCAACCATTCTTTTTTGACGGCGACCAGGGTCACACCGGCAGGGCCGAGGTTTTTCTGAGCACCGGCATAGATCAGTCCAAATTTGCTGCTGTCAAAGGGTCGGCTGAACATATCCGAGGACATGTCAGCGACGATTGGAACAGGGGAAGAAGGGAAAGATTGGTACTGCGTCCCGTAAATCGTGTTGTTGCTCGTCAGATGGAGGTAAACAGCTTCTTCAGGGATGGTGAAATCCTTGGGGATATAGGTGTAATTTTGCATTTTTGAACTGGCGACGACTTCTGCCTGGCCAAAAATTGCGGCTTCCTTGACCGCTTTTGTGGACCAGGTCCCTGTGTCAAGGTAAGCGGCTCTTTCCCCATCGCCCAGCAGGTTCATGGGCACCATAAAAAACTGGGTGCTGGCACCGCCGGTGAGGAAAAGCACAGCAAAGCTGTCGTCAAAACCGCCGATTTCACGCACCAGTCCTTCTGCTTCGGCAACGACGGCTTCAAAATCTTTGCTCCGGTGGGAAATTTCCAGAATGGAAAGTCCGCTCCCGTTGAAGTCGAGAACAGCCTGCGATGCCAACTCGAATACACTTTGAGGAAGTATAGCCGGGCCGGCGCTGAAATTGTGTTTTTTTACTGTCGTTAAGACCATGTCGGGATGAATTTACTTTTAGTTAAAAAATTCGCAATTATTTAGGAAGATGCGCCTGCTTCACAAGTCGAATCGTCGCCTTTGGCGGCGAATAAGATTTTTCAGGGAGAGGCATTTTTTTTCAAAATTTCAAAGGAATTAAAAAAAACGCCCCTCTCTGAAAGGTTATTTCGCAGCAGCTGCCGCCATTAAGCTTGTGATACAGCCCCCATCCGGGATGTTTTTTCGGGGAAGAATTTTTAATTTTCTCCAAAAAACACCCCTTGCTAAGAGGTTACAAAAATTTGAGGCGCAAAGATATAAGTAGTTGAAAAAAGGTGTTACGACAAATATCTATTACATAGAAAAAAAACAGCTCGTTGGCTTTTTCCCACAGTACGGCAAATTGAAGAGCACCTGAAGCTGTTTGAATTTAGCTCACCGGACTAAATTCAAATAGCTTCTTAGAGCTTGTTTGCGATTGGGTCACTTGGCTAAAAAGCGGCCCTTTTACGCCACTTTTTCTCCTTTTTTCCGTAGCGCTGCTACGCAACGGAAAAAAGGAGAAAAATTGACGAAAAATTGCTCGTTTTCAGATGCTGTTGGGGTTGGGCAGAAAAGACACCTTTTTAGTCCGACACGTTCCTAAGCTCCATCCCAACAGCATCGCTGCCCAAGCACCAAAACGCAAACAAGCTCTTAGGGAGCTGAGGCATAAAAATTATTAAATTTTTCAAAAACTTGCTGCTTAATTTTGGGGATGCAGAGGTTTTGCCTGCATCTTTTGATAAAGAAAGATCAAATCGTGAACCACTCCAGCAAATACACGGAACTCATTGCAAAATACCTGGCAGGCGAATGCAGCCCTGCCGAAGAGCAGGAGATATTCACCTGGATGGAGGCAGCACCCAGGAACCAAGCGCTCTTTGAAGAAGCGGCTAAGATCTGGGCCTGGACAAGGGAGGCCGGCGATAGCCCTTTCAAGACCGACCTGAAACCCGCCTGGAACAGAATCGAAAAAGGCATCCAAAACTCGACCGGGCAACCCGCTTCTCCTCAAGTTCCGGGTACTTCCGCAAAAGTCATTGACCTGCCGTGGATGATCCGGCGCTGGAGCATCGCAGCAGCAGTGTTAGTGGCAGTGTGTATCTTTGCCTGGTGGTGGAGCAAGGAGTCTATGCCCTTTGAGCAGGTCGTGCAAATGGTGGAGGTTCAAACTTTTGACAAAGAGAAAAAAGAACTCGTGCTTCCCGACAGCAGCTACATCTGGCTGAATGAAAACTCAAAGCTGGCTTACGATCCAAAATTCAACCAACGGGAAGTCACCCTGGAAGGCGAAGCTTTTTTCCAGGTAAAAAAAATTGAGAATAAAATTTTCAGAATCACCAGTGGCAAAGCAACGACTACGGTGCTGGGTACATCCTTCAACCTGAGGGCCTACCCTGCGGAGAAAAAGATCGAAGTCACCGTAGAGACCGGCAAAGTTGAGATGGCTGTACCAGGGAAGCAGACGCCTCCCGTGTTAGTTAAGGCAGGAGAGTCGGGCATTTTTTACAAAAAGGAAGAAAGACTGGACGTAGCCAGGCAGCAAATCGAAAACGCAGACGCCTGGAAAACCCAATCTCTCCACTTCAACGAAACGCTGATGAAGGACATTGTGGAAACGCTGAACCGCTATTTCGACGTGCAGATCGAAGCGGAAAACCCGGCGATCCTCGAATGTCATTATTCTTCCACTTTTCCTCAACCTGAGCTGGAGGTTATCCTGAGCGTCATCGGCAGCACCTTGAATTTTGAATACACAAAAAATGAGAAGCACTATCTTCTTTCGGGCAAAGGCTGCAGCGCCAAATAACACGCCAGGTGGCCAGGGCCACCAACAAAGGTCTCCTTCTATGAAATTCATGATCGCTGTCTGCTCCTTTTTTTTACTTGCCATAGGTGTGCCTGCTCAGGGAGACATCCTTTCCACTTCGGTTACATTTCAATTCGACAACCTGCGGCTGCAGGAGGCACTTACCGATATCTCTAAGCGCTACCAGGTGCTTTTTTCCTACAGCAGCGACCAGATCAACGTGCGTCAACGAGTGACCGCCCGGGGAAATGACCTCCCCCTTTCCAAGGGATTGGACCGCATTTTTGAAAACACCCCGATCATCTACACCCAGGTAGGGAGCCATATTGTTTTAAAAAAAGACCCCAATAAAGCCGCCGGTAAGACCGGAAGCAGCAGGCACAACCGCCAGAAAGAACAGAAACCGGAATTGGACAATGAGCAATCCGTTGCTTTTGTAAAACACCAGGAGCCACCCGAAGCAGAAAAAACCTCCTCTGATACAGTACTCACCCTCCAGATGCCCGGTACGGCGCCTGTTCGCCAGGAAGGAAAGATGCATCCCTTTGACGAAACCCTGCTCAACTTTGAAAAATGGCGCTTCCACGCAGATTGGACAACTCTCAACACCTCCGATAAGCGGTTTGCGCAGGTGTCCCTCATTCCGTTCGTCGGAACCAATACCGACAGAAGTGAGGACTTGACCAACAACATTTCTATGAACCTGCTCTGGGGAGTGAATGGAGGGGTGGACGGGATGGAAGTAGGAGGAGGCCTCAACACGGTGAAAAACGACGTGAGGGGGTTCCAGGCAGCACTTATCGGTAACCAGGTGGGCAGGAACGTTACGGGCACACAGGTCGGCGGCCTCTTCAACCACAACGGCGGTACGACGAGAGGACTTCAGGCTGCAGGCATCTTCAACTTTGCCGAACGCACCGAAGCAGCCCAAACAGCCGGCCTGATCAACTGGGTGCAGGAAGAGGCTGCGGGCATCCAGGCTGCAGGGCTGTTCAACCACTCAGGTGGCAATGCCAGAGCGATACAGGCTTCGGGTATCTTCAACGCCAGTGGTGGCGATGTAAAAATCCAGACTGCCGGAGCCTTCAACCTGAGCCGGGGCAATGCCAGGGTGCAGATCAGCGGCATTTTCAATATGGCAAACGACGTGCAGATCGGACAAATCGGCGGGGTTGTCAACCTGGCCAAAGGCGAAATGAAGGGCCTTCAGATCGGTTTGCTCAATATCTCTGACACGGTAAGCGGAATCCCCATTGGCCTGATAAATATTGTAAAACACGGCTACAACAGATTTGAAATATACACAAGTGAAATTTTTTACGGAAATTTTCAATTAAAACTGGGGGCAAACGCTTTTTACAACATCTTCCATGTAGGAGCAAGGATTCCGCAGGCAGACGGAAGTTACCTCTGGGGAATCGGCTACGGCATCGGTACGGTCTCCATGCTTTCCCCCAAAAACCACCTGAACTTTGAATTGATGGCCATGCACATCAACGAAGATGAACCCTGGACGAACACGCTCAACAGCATCGGCGAGTTGCGCTTCCTGTGGAGTCATCAGCTCTACAAAAAAGCGGGCTTTTTCATTGGCCCCACCTTCAATGTCATGGTGTCTATGTTGAGAAATCCTGAAACTGGGGAAATCCGCTCTGGGGTTGTTCCTTACACCCTGGTTGACAAGGATTTGAGTAGAAATACAAACCTCAAAGGATGGATTGGAGCAAATGTGGGATTCAGATTTTGAAAATTTTAGAGCAGGTTGGGGTGGTGCTTGAGCCGAGATGCTTTTTGAAGTGGCGTAGCATCCCTACGGATTTGAAAAAAGGTAAAAATATGGCGGGAAAGAGCCGTTTTTAGCCAAGTGGCCAAATCCTTCACATGCTCTAAAGGCTGCCCTGCTCTGAAAAAAGTCGGCAAAAAAACCTGCAGCAGGCCCGGCAGTTCCAACATTAGGGCAATCCAACGATCTCAGCCATCCACTAATTAAAAACGACAATATGAAAAACGCATTAGCAATTTGTTTTTTATTCGCTGCGACAGTACTGACGGCTCAGAAGGACGAAACCTTGTTCAGCCAAATCAACAGGACAGGAGCCTGGGGCGGACCGATATTCGAATACAGCGACCTGGGTAATGACCTTCAGGCGGTGGTTGGCGGCGGCGGCGCACTCATTTTCAATGATTTCTACTTCGGTGGTTATGGAATGGGGAAGGCCGATTATACTACCGTCTTTCAGGCTGAGCAGCGAAAGGACAAGGTGAATTTTGCACACGGAGGTTTTTGGATCGGCTATACCCCAATACAGAGGAAGGTGGTGCACCCCTATGTTTCCCTCCGCCTGGGCTGGGGCAAGGCACGCTTTGAGTCCGTACATCTACAAACAAATACATTACAAAGATCCCTAAAAGACAATCTCTTCGTGACTATCCCCGAAGCAGGGTTGGAGGTGAATGTTTTTTCTTTCTTTCGCATTGCCTTCACGGCCTCTTATCGCTGGGTTAACGGCGTTGACACCCTGCCCGTTTATTCAGACAAAGATCTGAGCTGTATCAGCTTGGGGCTTACGCTGCGCTTTGGCGGCTTCGGTAGGGATGACTGAAAAAGCCGGTGCTGTTGGTTGATACTGCACTGTACCTGCATGAGACTATCCACATTTCCCTGTTTAAAGATGCTCTCAAAAAAAGTGATGCCAGTCCGGGAATATCCTCCCTTTCAGAGGATGTCGCCCCCAGTGGCTTTCCTAATCGAAAACGGATTGCTTTTTATAAAAATTAAGTAACTGTTTAGCAGGGGGATTTGTGAATATAAAATGTACGTTTTATTTATCCTGCGATTCTAAGTAGTTGTAAATCAAAATACTTTAACCATGAAAAAGACAATTTGCCTGCTCTTGACGGTACTTTTTGCCGCTCCACTTTTTGCACAAAACCAGGACGACCACCGGGATGAAACCCTGTTCAGTCGCAGCCATCGCAGCGGCTTCTTCGTCTCGCCCATCATCGAATACAGCAACTTCAGTAAAAGCTGGACAACCTCAACAGGAGGGGGGCTGGCCTTCGTCGCCGGCGATTTCTTCTTCGGAGCCTATGGTTTGGGCACCGTGGATTACGACCGCTGGCTACACGATGATTTTAGCAAACTGGAAATGGGACACGGCGGCTTTTGGCTGGGCTTCACCACACCTCAGCATAAAGTGCTGCATCTTTTTTCCAGCGTAAAAGTAGGCTGGGGTGCTGTCAATATTGACTTCGATGATAAACCCGGCTATGAAGATACATTCCTGGCCTTGCTCCCTGAAGCAGGTCTTGAGGTCAACATTTTCAGTTGGCTCCGCTTAGCAGGAACGGTCGGCTACCGCTTTATGAACGGCCTTAGTGATTCGCCTAATTTCAACAAAGACCACTTACAAACCACGACTGGCGCCCTGACCATACGCATCGGAGGCTTTGGCAGGCGCCAGGTCAGCAGCCTGCCAAAGTAGGAAAACTGATAGGCACAAGCTGAGTCTGCTCCCGTTTTCTCAGCGCGGTGCAGACTAAGAGTCTTGTTTGTGATTTGGTCACTTGGCTAAAAAACGGCCCTTTTACGCCATTTTTCCCCCTTTTTTCAGTTCCGTAGCGCTGCTACGCAACAGAAAAAAGGAGAAAGATTGACGAAAAATTGCTCGTTTTCAGATGCTGTTGGGGTTGGGCTGCCGGAGATAAAAAGACACCTTTTTAGTCCGGTAAGGAACGTGCCGGAAATAAGTTGGGTATTTCGGCGAGTGTATTTTGGGGGCTGGCAAGGCAGTGAAATAGGCGCATAGCCTTAGCTACGTAACTATTTCACTAACACAGCCAGCGCCCAAA
>WBZO01001485.1_pt1 | contig 36589 bp, 31 predicted proteins | sample 5204261 | NCBI WGS metagenome assembly WBZO01 (sample SAMN12412400, study PRJNA552823) | activated sludge metagenome | isolation source: activated sludge from anammox sidestream of wastewater treatment plant... | place: USA: North Carolina | collected 2017-09
CGAACCCAGGAGCTTCTAGCGGTTGTTTAACGGTCGCGGCCCGAAATTCCTGGACAGGTAATCAACCAGCGGCCCTTTCTCCGTGTCAGTCACGGCTGCGCCCCACCGAATCATCTTCTCGACCTCTCGCGTCCAGCCCGGACGCGAGAGGCGTTGCTGTTGGGTCAAATCGGCTTCATGGCAAACCAGGCATTTCTCTTCAAAAATCTGTTTGCCTTGACTATCGCCAGCCGTTGGTTGCGTCACCGCGGAACGCGGTTTGAAGTGCGCCGCGAAGTAATCAACCAGGACCTCTTTTTCGGAATCGCTGACTGGAGCGCCCCAGCGGATCATTTTCTCGACTTCGCGCGTCCAGCCCTGGCGCGACAATCGCTGAGCGACAATCACGTCGGCTTCGTGGCACGTGACGCATTTGTCGCGCGCAAGCTCCGCGCCTTTGCCTTCGGGCAAATCCTGCTGCGCCGCGCTGGTCGTCGTGCCGAGCGAAATGCTGGCGGCGAGTATGGCCGCCGCCATCGCGAACGACAGCTTGATCAGGTTCGATTTACGCTTTGACATTGATCCTCACTTTGTCAATCACGTTCCAGAGATAGCCGGACGGGTTCCATTGCGGAGCGACGGGTTGCGTGACGCCTTTATCGTCGGTCGCGCGCGACATCAGCAGATACGATCCGGGCTGGGTGATGTTGAATTCGTGCTCGAACGATTGCCACGCGTAAGGCTCGCGCTCTTTGCCCAGTTTAGCCGGAAACCACGTGCTGCCGTTGTCCATCGAAACGTCAACTTTTGCGATGTTCGATTCGCCTGCCCATGCGAAGCCGGACAACCGCACCTTGCCCGGAGATACCGTAGCGCCGTCAATCGGCGAGTTGATGAGCGATTTAACGACCAGCCCAGTGAGCGGAACCATATCCTGCGGCGCAACGGCTCCGCCCGGCGCCACACGGTGATTCGGATAGCGATAAGCAGTCTTGACGAAGAATCCGTCGTACTCTTTGTCAATCACCTGAACGTTCGTCAGCCATTTGACCGAGTAAGCGCCTTCCCAGCCGGGGATGATGGCGCGCAGCGGGAAGCCGTGCAGGATCGGTATCGGCTCGCCATTCATCTCATAGGCCAGAATCGTATCCGGGTTGAGCGCCTTCGCCATCGGCACGTTGCGAATAAGATCAGGCATCTTGCCAATGGGTTTGTCCGCGCCGTTCATCACCACGTATTTGCCGGTGTCTTTCACGCCGGCTTTCTTCAGCACGTCAGCCAGACGCGCTCCGGTGAAACGGGCTGTGCCAACTGCGCCTTTTTCCCACTGAATGCCAGGGACAGGCGGATCGAAGAACGCGCGTCCGTTGCCCGCGCATTCCAGCGTCACGGCTATCGTGTGCTTCGGCGCCCTCTTCAATTCATCGAGCGTCATCGTGATCGGGTTTCGGACTTCGCCGTCAACCGTCAGCTTCCATTCGTCCACGTTGACTTTGGCCGCGTATGAATGGTGCCGCACGTAAAACAGATCGTTCGGCGTGATCCACGTGTTGAGCAATGAAACCGGTGTCTCCAGATCTTCGGGGCGGACTGAGCGAACGATCAATTTGTCTTTGCCTTTAACGACGTTTTGCGCGAACGCCGATTCGGGAAGCATCTGGCTAAGCGCCAGGCCGGCGCTCATCTGTCCGGCGCCGATCAGGAAGTCGCGGCGCCGCAGCGAGCGCGAATGAGGGTAGCCACTCATCTTCATTTTATGACCTCGTCTTTTGGTTTTAACTTCGTTGTATTACGTTATGGTTCGTCGGAATGAGGGCAGATTCTATGCGTTCGGATCGCTCTGTGTCGAGCCGTCACGCTCGCCTTTTCGCTCGCGGCCAATCGGCAAGACGATGGCCACAATCAGCGCGGCCACCAGCGAGACCTGAGTCAGCAGTCGCGGAAATGAGTTGTTCAGGTGAAGCAGGAAATCCCATGCGCTGAAAATGTAGACGCCAGCATAGAGCGCGATGGGGAGGAAGACAGACATCGGCAAAACGACCAGACGTTTGCGCCTCCGATTTGCAATCAAAAACAGCGCCGCCGCGGCGATCACGATCCACAACGGCCCCCAATGCCGCCAGTTCAACATTTCTGCTGCAACCGCCCGGACGATCAAAGGCGCGCGCCACAAATTATCTCGCAGCGTTGACGGCGTTAGCGGCAGGAAGACTTCGCCGGTGGATGGTTTTGCGATCAGCAGAAAAATCCGCCAGCCGATCAACACCGCCAATCCGGGCAAAACCGCCGTCGCCGCTTTGCGCCAATCGCGCCGCCGAATAACTCTGATCATCGCCATCGCAATCAAACACGACCAGAGTATCGCGCCTTCGCTTTTGACCCAGGGCATCGCCCCGGCCAGCAATCCGAAGGGGAGTAACAGACGGGCGTCGTCTGTTTCCCAATATTCAAGGAGGAAGATGACCGCCGCGAGATAGAAGACTGCGAGAGGGAAGTCGGCGTAACCGGATGAGACACCGCCCTGACCGCTGAAGATCAATTGTGGCGCCAGCAGCAACACCGGCGGCGCCCACACCTGCGCGCGTCGTGAGCCGAAGCGCGAAACGCTCGCGTAGAGCAGCCCCAGCGCCGCCGCGAAGAAAAACAGAAAGAGTAGTTGCGCCATTGCCTGATCCGCGCGCCCCATCCATCCGTAAAGCCAGGCTTCGGTCATCGGCAGCAACAACGGATATTCGGGATGAGTCCAGGGACGCGTTGGATCGGAATAGAAATTCAGAGGAATCGCGCCGCCGCTCAGGAAGGCCACGCGCGCTTTGATCTCCCAGTTGAACAAACCATCCCAGCCCATCGCGCGCACGCTCGACACCCACGCGGCGATCCCGACCGCCGTCAGCGTCCAGAGCGACAACGCCCATTCGCACCTGCCGGCGGGCAGCGCGCGCCGCCAATCGAGTCGCTGGCGTCGCGCGCGCAGTCCCAACGCGAATACCGCCAGACACAAAACAGCAACGGCCAGCCGCAATGACAACCCGGCGATGAAGAATCCGAACGTGCCGAACGTGAATGATGCGATTGAAACAAAACCGGCGCCGAAGAGAAACGACAGGCAGAGCAGTTCGATTGCGTTTGTCGAGCGTTGGCGCGGAAGCGCGATCAGAGAAACGCCGCAACCTGCGGCGATGATCAAAAACATCGCTACCGCGAACAGTACGATTTCCACTCTTTCAACTCCGATGCGGGTGTGAGGATCAGATGCGGGCCAATCATTTTTGCTGACGGCGTTAAATCAGGCGGCGGAGCGACGCGATAAAACATCAGCCATTTGACCGGCTCGCGGGCGGGCGGAAGATACATCAACTCAGTCGGCGCTCCCCTCGCGCCGCATCGGACTTCGCCGATCAGCCGGGGCCAGCTCAGATGGGAAATGGTGTGATGAATCAGATCGCTCCGTTCGTCGTCGCCAGCGGCGATGAAGACGACCGCGTCGTCGGGCGGAATCTCCGCCATCGCCTTCAACAGCGTTTCGGATGGATGAGGGATTTCAAGCGGCTTCAGATAATGATCTGTCGTGTCGTAAGCGCCGCCAGCGGCCTTCGACGTCATCTGCCGCGACGCAGCGCTCTCGAACCGGTTGAGCAGCGTTGTCGCCCGGCGTTTCATTGTTCCGCCCAACGACAACATCGCCACGATGACGAGGCAGACAACTATGATTGCGATGATCGGTTTCTTCATTATTGCGATTGCTTGTCAAAAGCCGCGACCAGTTTCGCGGAAGCGCCGCGCCGCCACGACGCTTCAATGGTTTTACGAAGGTCATCCGGTTCGACGGTCGCAAGCCGCATGGGCATCGCCAGGCAGTTTCGGAGCCGAAACCGATTTCGCGCCACGTCGTGACCAGGTCCGTAAATATAAATGCCGATGGCGAGGGCATCAACTACGCCAGCGTGACGGGCATCGTTTTTGTTTGACGGTTTTCAGTGGCCGGGCGTAAACTGCCCTTCGCTCGGCAATGTTTGCTTATCCTCGATATTATTTTTACGAAGCCGACTTCTTCATATTCTTGGCAGGTTTTCAACTGGGTCTGGAGTTTGACTCAGCCAAATTTCGCTAGCGATTTCGAACGCCCCGAAACTATTTCTCGGCTACTCACAAGGAGGTTCATCTATGTTGAAGTCAGTCTATCGTTCATCGTTCACCCTTTTCCTGGCGATTGTTCTTGGCGCTTGTGTCGCACCATTCGCCATCGGCTCGTCTCAAGGCGGCCAGCAATCAACGGACAAAAGGAAGGAAAAAGAGGAGAAGAAAAAAGGCGGTTTGACCAAGCTGAATCCTTTCGGCAAAGGCAAGGAAGAGAAAAAAGAGACTGCTGAGGCCGACGCTGAAAAGCCGACAAAGCAGGAACGCGAATATCAGAAGATCAAGCAATTCAGCGACAAGCTTTACGCCGAAGACTCCGGTTTCCACGACGAGGTTGAGGAGACTTATCGCCAGAAACAGCGGGAACACAGCGAATACGCCTTCTTCATCAATACCCGTGACAACCAGGATGAACAGATCATGCGCACGGGCGATAAACTGAAGGTTGATGACACGCTCTACGACAATCCGCTCGTGCAGGATTACGTCAACCGGGTTGGCCAATCAATCGTGCCCGGTGATTCGGTCAAACTCTACGCCTTCAAAGTCACGCTCAATCCGATACCGGAGGCGCGCTCGCTTTCGACCGGCACGATCTACATCTCATCGGGATTGCTCTCGATCATTGATAACGAGGCGCAACTGGCCTACATCCTCGGCCACGAGGTGGCTCACGTCGAGAAGAACCACTGGCATCAGGATGTGCTGGTTGAACGCGGCATGCAGCGTTACAACGAGAAGCAGCAGCAGAAACGACAGGTCATCGGCGGGATCGCCAGCCTGGGCCTCGGCGTTGTTACCGGCGGCATTACCGGATCATTCGGCAAGGCCGGCCTGGCGGCGCTTTACGCCGAGTTGGCGCTGCCGACAATTCTCAAGCTGGCCATTCCGAACGCCGTCGCCTCGTGGGATAAGGCGCAGGAGGATGAGGCCGATCAACTCGGCTTGAAATACATGTTCGACCGCAAATACGATCCGCGCGAGGTGCCCAAATTTTACGCCGCGCTGCAGCGCACATCACAGCGCGACTCGCGCGCGAGTCTCGGATTTATGGCTGACGCCGCCCGCGTTGTCGAGCGCGCCCAGCAGGTGAGCGGCCTCATCGGCGGCTTCGGCAATCTTTCCTCCACCGGACTTTATGTCGGGGCGCTCAATCTCAAAATGCAGCGCGAGATGCAGGTCTCGATGGCCTCCATCCAGCAAAGTGTTCAGCAACAAACCGGAGCGGGCAAAGAGCCGGACAAAGGCAAAACGATCAACGCCGAACGCGACGCCGCCGGACGAGCCGCCGCTGCCAGTCAGACTATCGCCAGCGGGCCGATGTCAGCCGAAATCAAGGCGAAACTCGACGCAGGCGAATTGATCGGCAGCAGCGCCGAGTTCGCGGCGGTGATGGCCGAACTCAAACGCGACAACGGCGTGCGCGCCTATTATTACGACATGTTTCAGATGGCGCGCGACAATCTGGAAGAGTCGCTGATGATTCGCTCGAACGATCCTTTCGCTCACTTATACTACGGCAAGGTTCTTAAGCTGACGGCGCGAACGACGACGGAAAAACAACGCGCTCTGTTCGAGTTCGTCAAGGCTATCGAATTGGACAAGCGCCGGGTTCTGGCCGAACCGCACCTTTATCGTTCGCTTGCCATGATCGAAACCAAAGACCCGGCTCGGGAACGAGAAATCGTTTCCAGCCTTCAGGATTACGTTGCGATCTACCAACGCGAGCACGGCGGAAATCTGCCGCCGAACATGGATGTGATTTATGATTATCTGCAGGAGGTCGGTGAGATGACCTGGGCGGCGCGTCCGGCAATGAACATCTCGACCAAGAACATTGATCCGATAGGAATCCAGGGCGGTTCCCAGGTTTCTGCGCCTTCTCAGCTTTCAACTCCGATCACAGTTCCCGCAGTAACCCCGAAATCGCGCAAACCGTAGTTCCGCTTATCCAGTAGACTCCGGGTAGGCTCCAGGCAGGCCTGGCGCCGATTGCCGCCTGCCCGGAGTCTGTAACTCATCATTCATACATCAGGACAATTATGCGCAGACCGGCTTCTATTTTCTTCCTGATTGTGACCCTGGCGGTTCTGCTGTTGGCGCCGCCTCAACGTGCAGGGTTTATCCAGAGCGCTGGCGGCCAGGATGCGTCATTGCGCGCGCCATTCTCGATCGAATTGCCGGACATCGGCGCGGCGCCGAGCGTCAAGTCGGAGATCAACATTCCAACGAGCGATCTGCATAAGCTGCGATTGCGTGTGCATAAGCCGTATGCGGACACGATCAACTACGGAAAGATTTATACGAAGATCAACGGCGAATCGTCCGGCGTGATTCAGACGCCCGGAAGAGACCGCAACGACCACATCGTAGTGACGTTGGATCTGGACAGGTATCCGCGGTTCAAACTCAGTCCGGGCAGGAATGTGATTGAGATTCAGGCGATAGATAGCGGCGGCCGCTCCTACTACGCCTCTTACGTGTTGCTTGCTGGCGCGGGACTCAGCGGTAATCCGTCGCTGCTCGCTGGCGCGACGATTGAAAATGCCCCTGTCGGCGTCGGCGATGATCGTCAGCCTCCGACAATCTATCTCACCAACCCGAGCGGAGCCTCGCGCGGGCTGCGCCTGGTCAAAAGTGTGACTGTGCAAGGCGTCGTGACTGACGATTCGGGCGTTGTGGCGAGCGTCACCATCAACGGCCAACCCGCCACACTTACGCCCGCGACCGGAGCGCGCCTGCTGGTTCCGATAGGCGTCAAAACCGCATCGGCGGCGTTCTCCTTCGACCGCACGATCACCCTCAACGCCGGCGTTTCCACACTGATCGTCGAGGCGAAAGATCGCGCAGGTAATCTGGCGCGCCTCGCGCTTCCGCTCGATTCCAAGCCTCTGCCACCGCGCGAAGACGGTTTCACAGGCCGGAAGCTCGCAATGGTCGTTGGCGTGTCGCGTTATCGTGACGAGGCTATCAGTGATCTGCAGTTTGCCGACGCCGACGCTCGCGCGCTGCGCGATTTTCTGCAGAAGCCCGAAGGCGGCGGGTTCAAGCCTGCTGACATCCTCTACCTGGAAAACGAACAGGCGACGAACGAGAACCTGAGCGCCGCGCTCGACCGCATCCTGCCGCAGGCCGGGCAGGATGATCTGATTCTCTTCTTCATCGCCGGGCACGGAGGGCCTGATCCTTACGCGCCGCAAAACCTCTACTTTGTGCTCCACGACAGCAAAATCGCCGATCTGCCGCGCACGGCGTTGCGGATGACAACCTTGAAGGAGAAACTGGGTCAGGCGCGAGCCAAACGCGCGCTGGTTTTCATTGATACCTGCCACAGCGCCGGATTGAGCGGCCAGCAGCCAGCAGGCGCGCGCAGCCTGGAAAATAATCTGATCAATCTTTACTCGGCCAGGCTTTTCAAAGAGGAAGGGCGTGCGACGCTCACCTCTTCTGACGTCAACGAACTTTCGCTGGAGAATAAACGGTGGGGAGGCGGCCACGGAGTTTTCACCTACGCGCTGCTCGAAGGGCTGCGCGGCGGGGCGGACGCGAACGCCGACCGCCTTATTACTGCGGGAGAACTCTTCGCTTACGTGCGCGATCGCGTGCGGCTTGAGACGGGATTCAAACAGAATCCGCGATCCCTCTTCAATTTCAGAGATGATCTCACGCTCGCTTTTGTGGGTGGGAAGCAGGTTAGGAACGAAACACAGAAGGCGGGCGCCGCGCGGGTTGTCAGACGCCAGCGTGTCATTCGCTGAGGTCCGATCAGGCGACTTTCGCTGGCGGTAGTTGTTGATCTTTGGCGGCAGCGCCCTCCGCCGCTATCTACGCCTTTGAGACGGCTGGGCAAACGGGACAGTTTGCCCTACCTCCGCGCGACGATTTTCATTTTGCTGAGTTGCGGCGGGCGACGTTCATCGCTCGCCGCAACAATCCATCCACCTTCGCCTACCGCTGCCTGCCCGCAGGCTTCACCCACACCGCCGGCACGTTTTGATCGCGCACCAGCTTGTTGAACGCAGGCACGTCTGTCGCCATTACCTGTTCCAGCTTGCCGAGCTGCGCGTTGATGCGGCTGACGAGGTCTTCGTAGACCGCGACCTGTTGATCGGTCGGTTGCGCGTCGGCTCCGGCGATTGAGCCGGCGAGCGCGGCCAGTTTGTTGTTCAGCCTGATCGGGAAGTTGAGCGGGTCCTGGCTGCTTTGATTTTTGGTTTGATAAAGCTCTTCCTCAATCGCAGTCAATTTGGCGCCGAGCGATTTTGCGGCGTCGGTGATCGGCTTGGCGTTCGGTTGATCTTTGACGCGCGCGGCGTAATCGTTGGCCTGCTTGCGAACGTCGCGGATGGCGATGATCGCTTCGCTGGTTTCCGAAAACTTGTCGCGAATCTTCGTCAGCAGGTCGAACTGTTTCTGGAATTCTTCCTGCGTGGTTGGGACGCGCGGGTCTTTCTTCAATTCAAACGTTTCGGTCATCGCCTTGCCGTCAACCGTCAGCTTGACTTGATAATTGCCGGGCACGGCTCGTGGCCCCGAGGTGTTGCCGGCCCAGAGGATCATTCCCGGAAAACGTTTGGCGTCTTCGTAGCGCAAATCCCACGCGAAGCGGTTCAAGCCTTTTTCGGCAGGCACGCGCGCAGGGCCTCCGCCGAATCGTCCGAAGCCTTCTTCACCTCCGGGCGCGGCTGCGGGCGTTTCCGGCGCTTTGCTCGAAAACTTCTTCACCAACTTGCCCGACGCTTCCAGGATTTCAATCGCCACTTCGCCTTTCGGTTTGTCTTTCAGGTGATACCAGACCGAAACGCCTGCGGGCGGGTTTTCGCCGAGCGCCGCGCCTGGCGGCATGCGGAAGCCGCCGCCTGGCATTCGATACGACTCTTCCGGTTTGAAGAGATGCGCGTCGGCCTGCGCCACGGTGTCTTTCCACTGATGCAGCACCGGCAGGTCGTCAATGATCCAGAAAGCGCGGCCTTGCGTGGCGACGACCAGATCCTTGTCGCGTTTGTGAATGGCTATGTCGGTGATCGGCACGACAGGCAAATTCAATTGCAGCGATTGCCAGTTCTCGCCGTCGTTGAATGAAACGTAAATCCCGGTTTCAGTCCCGGCGTAAAGCAAGCCGCGCCGGTTCGGGTCTTCGCGGATGACGCGCGTGAAGGCGTTGTCGGGAATGCCGGTCGTAATCTTCTTCCACGTCTTGCCGTAATCGCTGGTCTTGTAAAGATACGGATGGAAGTCGTCGGCTTTGTAGAGCGTCGCTGCGAAATAAGCCGTCGCGGCGTCGTGCGGCGACGCTTCGATGGAATTGATCTGCGCCCATTCGGGCAGGCCGGGGACGTTCTTCGTCACGTTTTCCCAATTCGGTTTCTCGGCGGCGCCGTCGCGCGTGACGTGTACCAGACCATCATCGGAGCCTGTCCAGATGACGCCTTTCTGCACGGGCGATTCGGCGATGGTGAAGATTGTGCAGTAATACTCGACCGAGGTGTTGTCTTTCGTGATCGGGCCGCCCGAGGGGCCGAGCTTGGTTTTATCATTGCGCGTCAGGTCGCCGCTGATCGCTTTCCACGTCTGGCCTTCGTTCGTGGTTTTGAAGAGCACGTTGCCTGCGGTGTAGAGCAGGTTCGGATCGTGCGGCGAAAAGAGGATCGGGAAGTTCCACTGGAAGCGATACTTCATTCCTTCGGCGCCCCAGCCCATCGGGTTGTCGGGCCAGACGTTCACATCGCGCTGCTGCCCGGTGCGATGATCGAGTCGTCCGAGCAGGCCGCCGTAATTGCCGCCGAAGACGATGTTGGAATCTTTCGGCGAAGGCTGCACCCAGCCCGATTCGCTGCCGGCGGTCACATCCCAATCGCGCTCGGTGATGCCGCCGCTGGTGGTGCGGCTGACAATCTTGACCGTCGAGTTGTCCTGCTGCGCGCCGTAAACGTGATAGGGGAAATCGTTGTCGAGCGCGACGCGATAAAACTGCGCCGTCGCCTGATCCTGCTCCGACCAGCTTCTGCCGCTGTCAAAGCTGACGTTCGCGCCGCCGTCGTTGGCGCTGATCATCCGGTTCGGATCGTCGGGCGCAATCCACAGATCGTGGTTGTCGCCGTGCGGTGGTTGGAGCGTCGTGTAAGTGCGCCCGCCGTCAATTGATTTGTGGAAGCCTACGTTGAGCACGTAAACGGTGTCGGCGCTCTTCGGGTCGGCGAAGATGTGCGTGTAATACCACGCGCGCTGACGCAGGTTGCGGCCTTCATTCACCTTCGTCCAGTTTCTGCCGCCGTTATCCGAACGAAAGACTCCGCCGTCTTCGGCTTCGACAATCGCCCAGACGCGTTCGGGATTGGCGGGCGAGATCGTGACGCCGATGCGGCCCAGCACGCCTTTGGGCAAACCGGTGTTGCGCGAGATGTCCGTCCACGTGTCGCCGCCGTCGGTTGATTTCCATAAACCGCTGTCGGGGCCGCCGCTTTCCAAACTGTACGGCGTGCGCTTCGCTTCCCAGATCGCGGCGTAGAGCACGTTCGGATTCGACGCGTCCATGCTCAAATCAACTGCGCCCGCTTTGTTTGATTTGAAGAGCACACGATCCCATGTCTTGCCGCCATCTTTCGATCTGAAAACTCCGCGCTGTTCGTTCGTGCCGGCGGCGTGGCCGAGCGCGGCGACGTAAACCAGATCGGGATTTTTCGGATGAATGCGGATGCGCCCGACGATACGCGAATCTTCCAATCCCGCGCGCTTCCACGTCTTGCCCGCGTCAACCGATTTGTACACGCCGTCGCCGTGCGAGAAGTTGCCGCGAATGCACGACTCGCCCATCCCGGCGTAAACGACGTTCGGATCGGATTCGCTGACGGCGATGGCCCCGACCGTGCCCGTGCCGAAAGGCTGGCCGTCGCTGACCGGCGTCCAGTTCGCGCCGCCGTCGGTGGTTTTGAAAACTCCGCCGCCCGTGCCGCCAAAGTAATAAACATTCGGCTGGCTCGCGACGCCCGCGACGGCTATCGAACGCCCGCCGCGAAACGGGCCGATGTTGCGCCACCGTAACCCGCTCAGCGGATTTGATTGATCGGCTTGTTGCGCGTGTGATGAATTGGAGTTTGCGACGAGCGCGACGCCGGACGCCAGCAGCGCGAAAACCGCGATGAGTACTGCGCGACGAGAGAATCGTATCTGGTTTTTCATGATTTGAGCCTCGATTGGAGAAATGATCCACGCGCGCACGAATAAGGATCGCAGCGATTCTCTTCGTGAAACTTCGCGTGACTTCGTGGATTTGTTTTTCAGGAATTGCTACAGACGGGCGAATGATAGCCTGAAGTTTCAGATTTGTTTACAGCGCGGGCGAGGTTTGGGAGGCGAGGAAACCGGGCTATCACCTGTTCGTGTGTCTTTTGAAGAATTCCACAACCAGCGGCAGCGCCTCTTGCGGGAATTCGTGTCCGCCGGGATGTAAATAAGTCACAAGCTCAGTCCCGTTGACGCCCGATTCCGTCCTCGCATAGCCCTTCGTCACAGCTTTCGAGGCGTCGGTCTTCAATATCTGGCGATAGACCTCGATGCCTTTCACCTGTCCGTCGTATCGAACGATTGGATCATTTTCGCCGGCGATTGCGAAGATCGAGCGCGGCGTGGCGCCGCGGATCATCAGCCCGCCCTGAGCCGAGGCCGCGCAGAAAGCCGCGAACTTTTCTCCGCGCGTTTTCCAGAGCACGGTGGCGAAGCGCGCGCCGTTTGAATGGCCGATGGCGTAAATGCGATTCGGATCAATCTTGAATTGTTTTTGCATCTGTTCGATCACGACATCAACGAAGCGCACGTCGCAGTCGTTCTGGCCTCCGGGAGCTATCTGCCATCCAGGTCGCGCGCCATCCGGGTCGCGTGTCGTAGCGGTGGGAAGCCCTTGCAGATAGACCACGACGGCTTCCGGCCAGAGCGCGCTCAAACCCCATCTGCGCGCGACGAACTGCGCCCTTCCGCCGTGTCCGTGAAATCCGAGCACGAGCGGCGCGCCGGTCTTCGATGCAGGCTTTGTGTTGGGATAAATGATTGCGGAGCGTTCAACGCCGTCAACATTGAAGCTTTGATTGACCGGTTCCGGCTCTGAAAGGCGAGATTGGTTTAAGGCCGGGTTGAAAAATCCACTGCCCGCGAACGCCATCAAGCATAAAGCCGCGACTGAAAGAGCAAAGTATCTCATCCTCGGACTCCTCCTTGTTCGAGGTTTGATGTGGCCAACGAGGTGAAAGTCTGAATGATTTGCGGCGATGGCTTGCAGTCGCTGATTGTGCTGTTACTGATCCGACGAATACGCGGCGCATCAACAACCTGGTTTCGGCCACTTCGTGGTTTTCAAACGAAACATCATTCAAGCGTGGGCGATGATCCTACCCGCTGAGCTTTTACGTCGCCAGTCGCATCAGTATTGTCAGCTCCAATGATGCAATCGGAATTACTTCGACCGCCGAAGGAGTGTAGGCTGACAGCGACAAAATGTCCTGAACCGGCGGTGTCCGTAAGATTTTAAGCGCGAGTTCGCGTAACTCAGGCGACAATTCGTTCAAGCCGACCAGCGGCAAACTGCGCGGCCCAAGCTCGGCCGGCTGAGCCAACACCGAATAATCAAAAATCGCGAGTCCGACAGCCTGCCTCTCGGCTTTGATCGCGCGCAAATCGAAAGAAACTGTTGCGCCGCCACCAGTCGTTATAACGCTTTCGTCTGGCGCGGTGGAGGGATCGCCAATTATTTACACGCGGTCAGGGTCAACTCCCAACTCCCGCAACTTCGCCGCCAATTGCTCAGATTTCTGAGAAGCCGCTTCGGCGCGCTGCCGTTCCTGTTCGGCGATCTCATTCGGCGTCGGAATCCAATTGCCCGCGCGGTCGTACCATCGCAGCCAGAGCCGGTCTTCGTTCAAGTAACTGCCCCGCCATAATCCCAGCCCAAGCTCGACCTGCTCGATCCAGAATCGTCCTTGATGATCGCCGACTTCTTCGTAGCGCGCGCCTGACAACTTGAAGATACGCAGTTCATCGTTGTAGCGGCTGAAGGTCACGTAATACGGCACGCGCAGCCAGCGTTCGTAGACTTCCCATTTGGAAGGCGGGCTTTTTGCATCGCGCAACTTCTGGCCCAGGTCTTCTTTCTCCGTGCTCGGCGAGAGCAATTCCACCACGATCAGCGGGTCTATGCCCTCCTGCCAGACCACGTAGCTCAATCGCATCTCCGGCTTCTTCTCCAGCTTCGGCAGGCCGGCCACAGCGAACCAGTCGGGGCGTTTGCATTGGCTGAAATCGTGGACGTTGTAGTAGATGTTCAGATCGCTGGCGGTGAAAATCTCTTCCGGCTCGTAATTGGGCGGGCGGAAGGTTTCGTCCAGCAGGCGGGCTTGCCATACGTGGAAGATGTCGGGCATACCAGGCTGATTCTCCTCTTCATCAGGAAGGTCGTACATCGTCGGCAGGACTTCTTTGGGCGACGGTGGCTGTTCGTCGTACTGGCTGTAGAGAATTTTCGTAGGCATCGGTTGCGCTCCTTATTTCCAATACTCAGCGCGGCCATTATAACGCCTTCGTCCGGCGATTCGAAAAGTTCGTTCATCTGTCAATCATCTTTCACCAACAAATCAGCCCGCTCGATCACTGCTGATGCCGATAATTTCCCCGCGAACCACAACACGTCAAGTTCTTTGGCCTCGGCTTCCGAAAGCGCCAATCGCTTCGATACGGCAAGGATCAGGTTGTTCATACGCGCCGCCATGACTTTTGCGATCTTTCGGCTCAGATACTCCGGCGTCCAGAAGCCGACGATTTCCAGATAGACTTCGTGGCCGCCGCGGTCGCGCAACGTGAAGTCGGGGATCATGACCTGGTTGTGTTCGACCGGGATCACCGCGTCGGCGCGGGTCAGGCTCCACTGACGCGAATGACGCTCGAACGCTTTCTGAAAATCATCGGCGAAGTCGCTCTCCAACCTGGAATCGAAGAGCGGAAAGCGGCGGAAGTGCGAAACCAATCCGCTCTGATCGTCGAGCGAAAATGTCAGCCGCTCGCCCGCTTTGACGATAACGGCTTCCATTCGCCACTTTTGGCAGAGCGCAAGCGCGGGGAGAAAGACCGCCATCTTCAAACCGTAACGCCGCGTTCCTCGAAGCAGCGACAACGGCCCGTCCAGTTCGATGCGGTAGCCGCGTTCGAGCCGCGTGATGATGTGCATCAATCGGCAGAGTTTGATGTAGCGAAAAACGTCCTGGGGCGAATCTTCAATGTCTACGGTGAGTCGCTCAGCCCAGTAGAGCAACCCGCGCGCAAGTTCCATGTTGTAGCGAGCGATCAGCGCCACAGGCTCGCGCGGCGCCGTCACGCGAATCAATCGCCGCCGTTCGGGAAGATCGGCGTAGAGATCATCTTCGAGTTGCGAGAGGGAAAGACCGAACTCGGCGGCGACCGCTTCAAGAACGGAATGACGGTCGGTTTCCGACGGCGAGGTTTTGCTGCGAACCACCGGCCAGCCTTCGGCGGCCCGCTCGAAGACAGCGCCGCGCAGCTTCGCCGAATCCGTCGTTGACGATTCAAACTCGGCGAAGCTCGCGATCACGTGAGCCAGTCCGCGAACTATTCGATAGTCGGTTCGGCTCGCGGCGTATTTCTCTACCGTTTCATCCAACTCACCTTGCGTGTTACCGACTTGTTTGTCGAACGCGGCGATCAATTCGCTCGCCACTTGCGTGTAACGCGGCGAAGCGGTGTTGAGAAAAGCCGGACGAATCTGCCCGGATTCGATCCGGTAGCGAAGGAGTTCCTTTGGCAACATATCGTCAAAGCTGAGAGATTCTTCTGGCGCGTCCGGCGTAAGCTTCGGTCTGGCGTCGCCGCCGGCTGATGGCTGTCTCCATCGTCCCGCGCGCCGTGATCTCGTAAAGGACTGCCTGCTTGTCCGCTCGTTGGCGGAGAATGCGGCCGAGTCGCTGAGTGTGTTCGCGCGCCGAACCGCTCCCGCCCAGAATGATCGCCACCGCGGCTTCGGGCATGTCAACGCCTTCGTTGAGAACCTTCGACGTGACTACGGCTTTGTATTGGCCGCTTTCAAACCGTCGCAGGATGGCCTTGCGTTCGTTCGCGTTCGTGCGGTGCGTGATCGCCGGGACCAGGAATAGTTGCGAAATTCTGTAGGCCGTCTCGTTCGTGGCCGTGAAGACAATCGTCCGGTCAGAGGCGTGGCGACGGAACAACTCTTCGAGCAGATCGAGCTTGGCTTCGGCGTTGGCGAGACAGCGGCGCATCTGATACCAGGCTTCGAGCGCGCGCCGCGCCCCGGCGTCTCGCGTCTGCTCTTTCAACAAAATCTCCAGCCGATTGTCAGAAAGTTGGGCGTCAGATCGCTCGCGCCAATATTCCAGATAGACCGCTTCCTCGCGCTCGTACTCGCGGCGTTCATCGGGCGAAAGGTCAACGCTCAACCGGACGATTTCGTAAGAGGCGAGCTGCTTCCCGCTTAATTCGCGCACCGATTTCCAGTAAGCGAGCGGGCCGACCAACTCGTTCAAAACCTCGGACTGGCGCGGATCGTAAGTGGCGGTCAACCCCAAACGAAACGGCGCAATCACCAACCGCGCGATCTCAGCCCACTCAGGCGCGATCAGATGATGAACCTCGTCGAGGATCAACAGTCCGAAGCGCCCGCCTATCTCAGCCATCCGGCGATAGGCGCTGTGATACGTGATGACCGTCAACTCCCGAAGATCGCACACGCCCTGGCCGATGAAGCCAACCTCGATGCCGAAGGCCTCGGTCAGCCGCTTATGCCACTGATTCAGCAGGTCGAGCGTCGGCGCAACGACGAGCGTCGGACGCGACACCTCCTTGATGGTTTCGAGCGCGACAACTGTCTTTCCGGCCCCGGTGGGCAAGACCACTATGCCGCGCTGATCCGCTTGTCGCCACGCTGCGACGCCTTGCTGTTGATAATCGTAAAGTTGAAATTCAGTTTGCGATTGAAGATGAAGCTCCCGTGGATCGTATTGGCGGGCGCGGTCGGCGAAAGATATTTTCCGTCGCCGCAGCCAGAGCACGACGTCGCGGTAACGATAAGCCTCCGCTCGCCAGGCGTTGACGCGTTCGTCTCGCACGAAGTTGGGCGGCGGCTGAACGGCCTGATCCAGTCCGTCCAGGAGCAATGTTCCTTGATCGAAGGAGAGGGCGATCATATCGGTTTTCACCTCACCCTGCAGATGGCTATTTACCGCTGAGTTTCGATAACCGCGTGCGAATTTCGCCGACCGTCTTGTCGTCCCGGCGAGATTCTTCTTCGATGAATTTGAGCAGCTTCTGATAGGCGGCGATGGCTTCCGGCCGCTGCCCGCTCCGTTCGTATTTTCGCGCCGCGTCGAGCAGCGAGTTGTATTTCACGCCGTCCGGATTGGCGATATAAAAAACAACATTCGCGGCGCGCAGAATCACGGCCTCGCGCGCTTTCGGATTTTGCACGGCGCGACCCTCGTGACGTTTCAACTCGAACAACACGTCGTCAATCTGAGCCTGCCCGGCGTCGTTCCCTGGCGTTTTGATCACGGCTTCGCGCACGGCGGTCAACACGCGACTCCACTCCATCGGCTCGTCTTTGTCGAAAACCGGCTCCGACAGCTTTTCGATTTTGCCAGGCGTGTTGGCGAATTCGGCGACGACTTTGGTCAATGCGGCGACGTGCTTTTCGAGCGCGGCGTAGTTGATACGGTTCGGCGTGTCGTCTTTCGAGTGATAAGCGTAATGCACGCCGTTGGTGATGGTGATCGTCGGCGTCTGTTTCAGCGTGAACAGGAAATGCTCGCCGCCCGGCCATCGCATCACGTCGCGTCCGATCAGCGCCAGATGCGCATCGCCGCGTTTGTGTTTGCTCACAGCTTCACGCAACTGCTGCGATTGTTCAGAGCCGATGACATAAAGCGTCTCGTACAAGCGCTCAGACATGCCTCCGCCGAATCCGCTCAGGTTGATCATCGCCGCAGTTTTTTCCAGAGGGACAATCGGATGCTCGGCGTAATAATTGGCTCCGGCGTTGTTTTGCTCTCCACCATCGAAAGCGATGAAGAGCACGCTGCGTTGCGGCGCGCTTTTCGCAAGCGCACGAGCAATTTCGATCATCACCGCCACGCCCGCCGCATTGTCCATCGCGCCGGGAAACGAACCACCGTCGAAATTGTCGTAATGTGCGCCGATGATCACGAACTCGTTTTTGCGCACAGGGTCTTTACCCTCGATCATCCCGATGACATTTCGCCCGCCGCCGTCAATCAACTGCAAGTAGTCACTCTCGCCGCTCGCCATTTTCAGACCGGCGGCCTCGAACACCTGGCTTAAAAATTTGCTGGCGTGGGACGCGCTGTTACTCTTGAACACTCTGTCCCGAATCGGTGGCTCTGCGCGCCAGTTGTAATCAGACAGGCGCTTGATGACTGTCCTCAAAAGATCAGTAGGGGGAGTGGCTGCAGGTTGTTGGGCCAGAACCGGGAGCGCAAATAAACAAGCGCAGGAAAACGTCACAAGGGATTTGCAGATGATCGCGCGTGGCATAATTTCAGGTAAGGACTTTGGCATAGATGTCCTTGAGTTTCAGGTTGCAGTTGACGGTCGCCAGCGCGACGCTTTGCTCGATTCCTTCGACTTTTGTGTAAAGCCAGCTTCCGCTCGGCTGGCGGACGAATTGTTCGATGACTGGTTCATCGTGCGCAATCAGTATGTATTCGCGGAGTGATTCAATCTGCTGATACCACTGAAACTTTTTGCCGCGGTCGTAAGCGGCTGTTGACGGCGACAACACTTCTATGATGACAAGCGGATTGATCAGGACGCCGGATTCCCGTTCGTCATACTCCGGGCTTGCGCAAACGACGGAAACATCGGGATAAAAAAATTTCCGCGAATCAGGAAGGCGCACTTTCAGGTCGCTGTTGTAAACCTGACATGGGCTGTTGCGAAGCTGAATGTTGATCTCCGTCACGACATTGCCTGAAATCAAACTGTGCGGCGGGCTGCCGCCCGCCATTGCATACATCACGCCATCAACGTATTCGCTCTTGTACTCAGCCTCGCGCTCGATCTGAAGATATTCTTCGGGCGTGATGTTGAAGTTGGGATTTGCGGCCATCACTGCCTCCTCAATTCTCGAAGTCGAGCGACAGTTCCCCATCCTTTTCGCCAACCACGACCGTTCCGCCATTTTGCAAACTGCCGAACAGAACCTCGTTGGCCAGAGGCTCTTTGACCTTCGACTGAATCAATCGCGCCATCGGCCTGGCGCCGAACAGTTTGTCGAAGCCTTTGTTCGCAAGCCACACGCGGCCGGCTTCGGTCAATTCGAGCGTGACGTTCTTGTCGGCCAGTTGATCGCGCAGTTCGTTGATGAATTTATCCACCACGCGCCCGATGTTTTCAAAGCTCAGAGACTCAAACGCGATCCAGGCGTCGAGGCGATTTCTGAATTCGGGGCTGAACGTGCGTTCGATGGCGCCCTGTGCCTTGCTGCCGGTGCCGCCGATGCCGCCTTCTTCGACCTGTTTGAAGCCGAGTTTCTTGCCGCTCAATTCGCGCGCGCCGGCGTTGGTGGTCATGATCAAAATCGTGTTGCGGAAGTCAGCCTTCTTGCCGTTGTTATCGGTCAGCGTCGCGTGATCCATCACCTGCAGCAGGATGTTGAACAGATCGGGATGAGCTTTTTCGATTTCGTCCAGCACCAGCACGGCGTAAGGCGTTTTGCGGATGGCGTCGGTCAGCAGGCCGCCTTGATCGAAACCGACGTAGCCCGGAGGCGCGCCGATCAATCGCGACACGGTGTGTTTTTCCATATATTCGCTCATGTCGAATCGCAGGAATTCGACGCCGAGCGCGCGGGCGAGTTGTTTCGCCAACTCGGTCTTGCCGACGCCGGTCGGGCCTGAAAACAGGAACGAGCCGATGGGTTTGTCGGGATTGGCCAGACCCGAACGCGAGAGTTTGATTGCGTTGACCAGTTGCTGGATCGCGTGATCCTGGCCGTAAATTACAGCTTTCAATTCGGTGTCGAGAGTTTGCAGCTTCTCCTTGTCCGAAACCGACACGGTCTTCGGCGGAATCTTCGCCATCTTGGCGACGACGAGTTCGACTTCGGTTTCGGTAATCAACTCCGGACGCTCTTCAATCGGTTTGAGCTTCGTGGCGGCGCCGACTTCGTCTACCACGTCAATCGCTTTGTCGGGCAGATAGCGGTCGTTGATGTATTTGGCTGAAAGCTCGGCGGCGGCGCGAATGGCTTCATCGCTGTATTTCACGCCGTGATGATCTTCGTAGTAGGTTTTCAACCCCTGCAGGATTTGAATCGTGTCGCCGACCGAGGGCTGCGAGATTTCGATGATCTGGAAACGACGAGCCAACGCGCGGTCGCGCTCGAACGAGGCTTTGTATTCGTTGTGCGTGGTCGAACCGATGCAGCGCAGTTCGCCCGAAGCCAGCGCGGGTTTCAGGATGTTCGACGCGTCCATCGAACCGCCTGAGACCGCGCCCGCGCCGACGATGGTGTGGATTTCGTCAATGAATAAAATCACGCCGGGTTTTTTCTTCAACTCGCCGATGACGGCTTTCAGGCGCATCTCGAATTCGCCGCGATAGCGCGTGCCGGCGAGCAGCGCGCCCATGTCGAGCGCGTAGACCTCCGCGCCTTTCAGAACGTCGGGCACTTCGTTTTGATGAATCTTAAGAGCGAGGCCTTCGGCGATAGCGGTCTTGCCCACGCCGGGATCGCCGACGTAAAGCGGGTTGTTTTTGCGGCGGCGGCATAATACCTGGATCGTGCGTTCGAGTTCCATCAGGCGGCCGATCAGCGGGTCAATCTTGCCCTCGGAGGCGCGCTCGACCAGGTTGGAGGCGAAAGCCTTCAGCGGGTCGCGCATCGCGCGCGCAGCCGCTTCGTCGTCTTCGTCCTCGCCGAGCGGCAGCGGTTCGCCGAATTCGTCAACTTTCGAGATACCGTGCGAGATGTAGTTGAGGATGTCGAGTTTGGTGATCCCCTGTTTTTCGAGCAGGTATTTGGCGTGCGAATGATTTTCCTCAAAAAGCGCGGCCAGGATGTTGCCACCATCAACCTTCTCCTGCGCCGATGCCTGCGCCTGCATCATCGCGCGGTCAATCACGCGTTCGAAAGCCGCCGTTTGCTCGGGATAACGGTCAACGCCGCGCGGGAGCGGCTGCATGCTCTCTTTAAAGAATTCTTCGAGGTCGCTCTGCAGCAGGTCGAGATCGCCGCCGCAATTGCGAATTACGTCGCGGGCCGTGTCGTCGTGTAGCATTGCGAAGAGCAGATGCTCGAGCGTCAGGAATTCGTGGCGGCGTTTAATGGCCTCGTTGGCGGCCAGGTTCAGAGTGGCTTGTAATTCTTTGGTAATCATTATTCCTCTTCCATCGTGCAAAGCAACGGATATTCGTATTCCTGCGCCAGCCGCGCGACTTTCGCCGTCTTGGTTTCAGCGATCTCGTAAGTGTAGACACCCGCGACGCCGACGCCCTGATTGTGAACCTGAAGCATAATACGAATCGCGCTGACTTCGGAATGATTGAAGACGTCCATCAGCACGTAAACGACAAATTCCATTGTGGTGTAATTGTCGTTGTGAAGCAGCACTTTGTAGAGCGGAGGCTTCTTGAGCTTCTGCTTACTCTCGGTTTGCACCGCTTCGTCGTGTTGTGGATCGTATATCGGCATAGCGCAAACACAGAAGCGAGACAGACATGGCCATCTCGCCTGAAAATGCTAACACAAACCTGGGAGCGCACGCACCTCGGCCCCGGTCTCTTTGACTCGTTAAAGACAATTGAATTGGCAAGGATTGCGTCTTTCGGTTAGTATTACCGCGTTCGACACAGTCGGACTGTTTGAACAAACAACAAACAAACAAAAAATCAAAAGAGAGAGAGGCGATTCGGGAAATGGAAAACGCAGCACAAAGTTCACAAAACGTACAGGATAGTTTTTTGAATACCTTGCGCCGCGACCGCATCAACGTGACGATCTATCTGATGGGCGGCGTGAAACTGACAGGCAAGATCAAAAGCTTCGATAAATTCTCTCTGGTGCTCGAATCGGGCAACCTGGAGCAATTGATCTTCAAGCATGCGATCTCGACGATTTCGGTGCCGCGAGGCGCCGTGCACCATCCGCGCCCTGAAGGCATGCAGTATCAACAACACTCCCAGGCGCAGGCGGCCCAATCGCCGGCGCCTGCCGCTCCTTCCGCAGGTGGCGGTTCGTCGCCCGGCGCTTCCGGCGCCTCCGGCAGCTAGCCGGTAGAGATAATCACCGGCGAAACAACCACAAAGAGCTTCAGTCATACGTCACAGCGCCTGGCTGAAGCTCTTGTTGTGTGTGCTTAATGATTTGAAGAACGATGGAGACGATGACGCGGGGGAAACTGATTACATTTGAGGGCATTGATGGGTGCGGAAAGAGCACGCAGATGCGGTTGCTCGAACGATACCTGGCGGAACGCGGCTTTACGGTTGTTCCGACACGGGAGCCGGGTGGAACGGTGTTGGGCAAAAAGATTCGATCCGCGTTGCTCGACGGCGGGGAAGGCTCGGTCGAACCTTTGGCGGAACTATTGCTATATGCTGCCGACCGCGCACACCACGTGCGCCGGGTGATTATGCCAGCGCTCAACGAAGGTAAAGTGGTTTTGAGCGATCGGTTTTACGATGCGACTACAGTCTATCAAGGCTATGCGCGCGGGTTTGATCTGACTCTCGTTAACCAATTGAACGAGCTTGCAACCGGCGGGTTAAAACCCGATCTCACACTGCTTTTCGATCTTGATGTCGAAACCGGCCTGAAACGGACGCTGAAACGTGGCGCTGGAACAGGTGCGGAGGCGGCGCAACCAGACAGGCTGGATCAGGAACCGATGACATTTCACGAGCAAGTGCGCGCCGCTTACCTGGAAATCGCGGCGCGCGAACCGCAACGCTTCCGCGTCATTCCTGCCGCAGGCTCGGTAGAAGAAACGTTTGAGCTGGTGATTAAAGAGATTCAGAACTTGCTCAACTGATCATCAAGTTTATGTCATTCGCCAAACTCACTGGCAACCAGCGAAGCAAGGAAATCCTTCAGCGATTGCTCGCTCGGGGGCGCATCAACTCGACACTGATCTTCGCAGGGCCTGAGGGGGTAGGGAAACGGCAGTTCGCGCTGACTTTTGCTAAGGCCGCGAACTGTCAGAAGGCCTCAGCCGACAATTATGCGGCGGACAGTTGCGACGAATGTTCCGTATGCCGCCGCATAGATTCAGGCGTTTACAGCGATGTGACGGTCATTCAGCCGGATGGACAGTACATAAAAATAGCTCAGACACGCGCGATGGCCGAAGAAGTCTATTCACACCCCCGCGAAGGCCGCCAGCGATTTTTCATCATTGATGAAGCTGATCGTTTGCGTGAAGAGGCCGCCAATTCACTGCTTAAAACTTTAGAAGAGCCACCAGCGACTTCAACAATCACTTTGCTGACCTCGCGCCCGGACGCGCTGTTGATGACGATTCGCTCGCGCGCGCAGCGGTTGAATTTCACTGCTTTATCTGTAGCCGAGATGGAAAAGTATTTGACAGAGAATTATCCGCGTCCTGCGTCTGACATCGCGTTGTTGGCGCGTGTCACTGAAGGGCGCATCGGTCAAGCCACTGCGTTCGACCTCTCAGTCTACCGTCAGGAGCGGAGGACGTTGATTGAAATGCTCGAATTGTTGGCAGGAGGAGAAAATCGCTTCCGTCTGCTCAAAGCGGCGGAATATTTAGGCAAAAAGGAACGCGAGGATTTCGAGAAGCAACTTGATCTGATGGCTTCTTTACTGCGCGACTTGTTTATGCTCGCCACAGGTCGAAACGACGACTCCATTATCAACATTGATGTAGCTGACCGTTTGACGCCACTTGCGCAGAAAGTCGGATTGCGACGATTGATGGATTGGGTCGAAAAGCTCGATGACCTGCGATCCAATCTGCGAATCAACATCAACCGCCAAGTCGCTACTGAAGCAGCGTTGCTGGCAATAGGCGGATCATCACGATAGTAGTCGGCCTACCTGGCTTCATTTGCCACCGTAGGCGTTGCCCCAGTCGGCCTGGACCTACGCATACGATCCAAGATATATCCCGCAATCAGCCACCCTGCGCACACCGTAACGATCAACATTGAAAAATGTTGTCCGTACTCGCCGTCCGGCGAAATAATCTCAGTGTCCTTATGTAGCATCTCGCTATTTGGTAGGACCCCGGCCTCGGCGAATTCGTGGAATGTATAGATTGCAATTTGAGCGAGGAAGAGAATCAGGTAAAGATTGGTGACCTGAAAGAATCGCCTCATATTAATCAAGTGGCTGTACTTGGCCCACACCAGCGCGAGCAGAATCGCAGCAGCCAGTCCGAGCAACGCCCCTGTCAGCAATTGACCTTTAACGCGAATAAGTAACAGGGCTGTCTCCATCCCCTCGCGCGTAATCATCAGCGCAGTGAATAGAAAGACGCCAACCAACGCCATAATCTGTGAACGCCCGGTCGTTGCTTCATCCAGCCTCTGATGCACAGTCTGCTTTAGTATCGGCGCGATGCGGCGCATATGAATGACTAGACTGGCGACTAGAACGACTGCGATCAATCCGAGCACGCCTTCCCACAGAGCCTGATTAGCGCCCTCCGCCGCCTGATTGAGCGAATAACCAATTGCCAAGCTCGCAGCAACTGCTATAGCGATTGCGGCGTAGACAGCCGGCGTCAAGGCCTTTTGCCCGGTTTTGCGCAGGTAAGAGAAGATAATCGCAACAATAAGGAATGCCTCGAATCCTTCTCGTAAAACAACAACGAATGCATCAAGCATGGGGATACCTTTCTAGTTAATCGTTGATAAATCTGTCTTCAATCAAGATGGGCAAGATTGTAATTAAGATGAAAATGAATTTCAACTGCAAGGCAGGAAAAATACGGTAAATTTTAATTGCGCGGTCAATTACTTCGTATTGACCGCGCCCGTCATTTGAAATCGTAGTTCGCCGAAACGTGTGCGGGTTACAAGATAGAGCGGTAGGCGATGTGTGTCGTTTGACATCCATACCTGCGCGAGCAGCAGTCTGGCTGGCGCAGGCGCAAGAACATCCATTTGCAGCGCGTCGCGTGTGCCCATAGGCCCACCGATTGATTCCTGCTTGATGACTTTTACCGTCACCATTTGTAAACGGTTGTTGGCGTCGAGGAAGATGAAATCACGGGTTGCGCCGACCTTCAACTCAGTCGCGCGGATAGCGTAAAAGAGCGAAACCATGTCGTAAGCGCCGGGGCGAATTTCGGTCTGTGTGCCGCTCGACAGCGACGCCTGATTTCTTGACCAGTCATAAGTGGCGGTAACCTGTTTTGAGCGCTTTCCTTCGCGTAGGCGCAGGTCAGTTCTGATGGGAACTAGCGAATCAATTAAAGCCAAACTGCTTACCTGATCGTTGACGCTGATCAGTGTTCGCGCCGCGCCGACTGACGTGGCTTCACCGAAAAATTCGAAGACACGATTTCCATTCAGTGTCCCTTGCTGGCGCACTTCAAAGCTCGCTTTACCGACTGAAGGGAAATTACCCCAGGAGATGTCGTAATTGAGGCGTTCACCGACGACAAATGGATAGTCTTTGAGAGATGATGGCCCTTCAGCTTCAACAACAGGTTTGTGACCGTTAGTCGAAGTTTGGCCGTTATTGGGTTGGGTGGGCGTGACCGGAGCGCCAGTGGGAGGCGAATGGTTGCCTCCTTCGTCCCGCAGGAAATCTAGCTTTGTGAGCGCAGGTTGTGAACGCGATACGATAGTCACACTGGTCAGTTCAGCGCGCGCCTCCCCAACCGGCAGTTTGGCTTTGATCATTACGGGCAAGCGCTGATTGTCGTCAGAAAGATAAACATAGCCCCGATATTTGCTGTATTTTCCACCCTTGGGGTAGAACTTGATGAGAATGGCGTTGTACGCGCCAGCCTGCGAAATGACGCGTTCGCGGCCTTTGACGACTGCTTCAAACTGGATCACTTCCTTGTCGTAAATCGCGCTGAATTTGTGTTTGGAGCCATCGGCGAGCGGGCGCAGCCGCAACGCGTAAATAAGCGAGGTCAGGTCATAAGTCCCGCCAGAAATTGAGACCGTGCTGTCATCGGAAAAAGTGGCCCTCTGTTTTGAGTGGTCGAGTACAGCCACTTCTTCAGATTGTCTTTGGCCCTGATGAATCGCGTTTACTATGCGATGAGGAACTGCGTTGCTCAAACTCACATACGACGTATATTGATTATCAACATCTCCGAAGAGCGAGCGTACTTGTCCCAGCGTTTCCACTTTGCTGCGTAGTTGGTAACTCTCCTGCCCATAAAACTGGCCTTGTCCTGCAACCTCCATCTCGATGCGCGCCGCTGATGGAAAACTCGACCACGAGACGTTGTAAACCAGACGTTCGCCCACGATGAATGCCGCCCCATCCTTGGAATTTACCTGCGTTGTTGTTGGCGAAGGTTGTAGCGAGGTTGGTTTGGGAGGAGGAGTGAGTTGTGGATTCTGTTGCTGCGCGTATAGCCTCAGGCTGTAGCTGATCGCGGCGATGGCGAGCAATCCAAAAGTGACTTTACGAACTGTTCTAAGAAACGACATCGAAAATTATTCCGCCTTACTGCTGAATTACTGGCGGCGATTAGGGACAGGTACGCCGCGGACGGCCTTTTGTGTAAACGTTCTGAGTGAACATCGGTTCATTATTCTTCTCAATCACTTGCGCCTTTTCGGCACGCTCATGCGGCTCCTGCCTGTTTTGTCTCTTCGAGGATTTTCCGCGCGGCTGCGACCGGATCATCAGCCGCTGTGATTGGCCGTCCAATGACTAAAAAATTTGCGCCTGCGTGAATGGCTTCGGCCGGGGTCATCACGCGGCTCTGGTCGTCGAGCGACGCGCCTGCTGGTCGAACGCCGGGAGTGAGGATAACGAAGCCAGGATTTTTAATTGCGCTTCTGATCGGAGCAATTTCAAGTGGCGAAGCTACCACGCCGTCTATGCCGGACGCATCGCAAAGCCGCGCAAGGTTGACCACTTCGTCTTCCAACTTTGGCTCAATCCCAACTTCTTTCAAGGAATCCTGCGTGTGGCTAGTCAGTACCGTTACACCCAGGATCAAAGGGCGGGCCATTCTCTCACGTTCCGCCGTTTCGGTCACGGCCTCAGTTACGGCTCGCATCATTTTTGATCCACCCATCGCGTGGACATTAAAAATGCTGACGCCCAGGCGCGCGGCTTCCACACCGGCCATTGCAACGGTGTTCGGGATGTCGTGGAATTTCAAATCCAGGAAAACGCGCTCACCCATCGCAATAATCTTTCGCACGACATCAGGGCCTGCGGCGGTGAAGAGTTGTTTGCCGACTTTGAACATTCCGGCCACGCCACGCAAACGTTCGACCAGGGATAAAGCCTGATCAGACGATTCAACGTCTAACGCGACAACTATGGGATTGCGGATTTGTGTATCAGTCATCAAGTTTCAATCAACCTTCCAAATTTCAAGCAATAGTCTCAGGGCAATTGCATTCTCAGCAATGTAGCTGGATCAATGTAAATGCCCTGCCACCGAACTCCCGTGTGCAGGTGCGGAGCGGTGGCCCTGCCGGTTCCGCCGCTCAAGCCGATAATCTGTCGTTTCGCCACGCTGTCGCCTTCATGCGCTTTGATTTCGGAAAGATGCATGTAAAGCGTTAGCAAACCCTGCCCGTGATCTATCACGACGAAGCCGCCCTCGAAAAACATCTCGCGCGCGACAATCACGACGCCGCTGTTCATCGCGCCGACTGGCGTGCCGGTATCGGCGCGCAAATCCAAACCCTGATGAACGCTTTGAACTTTGCGGTTGAACGTGCGGCGTATGCCGAATTCATTGGTGATCACGCTGTCTATCGGAGCCGCGAATCTTCCTGACCACAACCTGGACGGAGTGACGCGCGCGAAGGCGTCTTTCTTCAGCGCCTGCTCCTCCTTGATTCGCGCCAGCGTCTCGTCGTCTGGTTCAGTGAATTGATGGGGGACACCGAGATGTGCGGTCGGGTATTTCGCGCGCCCAACCCTGATGGGATAAATGTAGGAGATTTGAGCGCCGGTCGTTGTCGTGGCTTCGAGCCTGAGCCGCTGCCGTCCCGCAGCCACGTCAATTCCCACGCCCGCGAAGCCGTACCACGCCCCATCTCTTGCGTCAAAATCAAAGAAAACGTCACGCCCCTGCCATTCGCCACTGAGCGATCTGAGCGGCTTCCGCGATTTTACTCGAAACAGGCAGGGCGAGCCGTTGACGATCACTTCAGGTTCTGAAGTGACGATCAGCTTATTACGAGGCGCGGAGTTTGATTGGAATGCCAATACGCGTTCAGACCGGACCGCGAGTGACAATGCGATCAAGAGCAAAGCGGCAGTGACCTTGTGCTTCCCAATGAAATTCATCGCCATCAACAATTCATCATTCAAGGATGACAGTTCCAAACAACGCGCTGATATTCTCCAGCCCATTCCTCAAACAATATTCAGCCAATCCGTCAACAATCTTCATCGTCGCCGCCGGATCATAAAAGTTCGCCGTGCCGACCTGCACCGCGCTCGCCCCGGCGATGATGAATTCTAGCGCGTCTTCCGTCGACGCAATACCGCCGATGCCGATCAGTGGAATCCTGACCGCGCGCGAAGCCTGGAACACGCAGCGCACGGCAATCGGTTTAATCGCCGGGCCTGACAATCCGCCCGTGACGTTGGCCAGTCGCGGTCGTCGTGTGTTGATGTCAATCGCCATTCCGATCGCTGTGTTGATCAGCGACAGCGCGTCGGCTCCGGCGCTTTCGACCGCGCGCGCGATTGCAGCCACGTCGGTCACGTTCGGTGAGAGTTTGACGATCACCGGGCGCGTCGAAGCGCGCTTGACGGCCTCAGTCACCGCAGCCGCCTGCCGCGCGTCGTTGGCGAAACTTTCGCCGCCCGCTTTGACGTTCGGGCACGAGATGTTCAACTCGTAACCGTGAATGCCTTCGCCGTCTTCCAAAATTTCTATCGCTTCAATGTACTCTTCAACCGTGTAGCCGAAGACGTTCGGGATGACGCGCGTGTCGTACTTTCTCAACTCCGGCAGCTTCTCTTCCACGAACGCGCGGGCGCCGATGTTTTGCAACCCGATGGCGTTGAGCATCCCGCCGTGCGTCTCGACGATGCGCCACGGCGCGTTGCCGCGCATCGGCTTCGCGGACAATCCCTTTGTGCAAACGCCGCCGAGTTTGTTCAGATCAATCAACTCGGTCATGTCCAACCCGTAGCCGCACGTGCCGCTCGCGGTCAACACGGGATTGTTGAAGCGAATGCCCGCGATCTCAACCGAGAGTAAATTTGATTGCGGATTAAAGCTCATCGTCTTTCACAAACTGCCGAAGAAAATCTTTGTCTCTTGGAAATGTCAGGCGGTCGAGGGCCGCGCGCGCGGTGAACCAACCGTATTCGAGAATCTCGTCGTCCGGCTCGAAGTCCGATTCGCCTAACGGAATCATATGCCAATAAAACACGACTTTGGGATTGCCTTTGACTGGGTAAGTCGTGAAGCCTGCGAACTCCGTGATCGCCGTGTCGTAACCGGTCTCTTCTTTGACTTCGCGTTGCGCCGCCGCGTCCCATCCCGGATCATCGTCGTCAATGTGACCTTTCGGCAATTTCCAGGCGTTGTCGCCGCGGCTCAGGATCAATAAAACCTCGCGGCCCTTCGACGACTCGCGCCAGACGAGTCCGCCAGCGCAGTAATCAATTTTTTGATTGGTCATGGATTTTCTTTGCGCCATATCAATGAAGCCAGTGAATCCGGTCACCCCAGAACACCGGCCCGTCGGTGCAGACCTTTTTGTAAACGAAGCCTTCGGGACAATCGTGTTTTACAGCCACCGCGCAGCCTACGCAAACTCCGTAACCGCATCCCATCGGCGCTTCGAGCGAAAGCTGCGAAGGTACGGCAAAGCGCTCGGCGATTTGCGAAACGCGATGCAGCATCGGATCGGGGCCGCAGGCGTAAATAATCTGCCGCTCGCCGCCGCGCGATTGCAAATATCTTTCGAGCGGCGCCGTGACGAAACCTGCTTCTCCGCGACTGCCGTCAACCGTCGCGCAAACGACGTTCTTCTCCGAAAGCAGTTCGATGAAATCATCAAGTCCGCAAAGGTCGCCGCGGCTCGCCCCGCCGATGAAGAGTTTTGTCTTCATCCCAAGTTTCAACAATTCTTCGGCCAGCATAAACAGCGCAGGCGAGCCTACGCCGCCTGCAACCAGCAACGCCTCGCGCCCGCGCGCCGCCTCAATGTCGTACGTGTTTCCAAGCGATCCGAGAAAATCAACCTCACCGCCGGGTTTCAACTTCGCCAGCGCCTGTGTGCCGCGCCCCAGAATCTGATAGATGAAATCAACGCAGCGCGCGCCGTTGATAATTGATTTGCGGAAATAGGCCATCGCGCGACGCAGCAGCGGCTCGTAGATCCCATGCGGTTTCAGCATCACAAACTGGCCCGGCAGGACGGGAATCTCCTGATCCAGACGCAATTGCAAATAGCCATAGCGGCGTGTTGACTCCGAAGAGATCAAATGGTTGCGTTCGACGATGGCTACGGTGTCAATCATTATTGGCGTTGATGGCGAATTTACTGACAAAAGGAAATCTCCGAATCCGCATGTGGGGTGGGAAGTAAACGCGAGTCTAGCAGAACGAAATCGGGCGAGGCAAAGACGTTTACAGCCTTCGCCACGCTCGTGTATCGTTGCCCGCGCTCAATCAGCAGTAATTCCGGAACGACAAGGCGAATCTATGAAAGCGAATAAACTCATCGCGGGAATTATCGTCGCGCTGGTCTTGCTGGCCAGTTCTCCGTTCATCCTCGGCCTGATCTGGCCGCGCATCAACGACGTCAGGACGGGCGCGACGCGCGAATATCCCGACATCCAGCCGCAACGATTCAATCAACCATCCGATAGAGTTTTTGACACTGCGCTCGCCGTCGCGCAGGCGATGGGCTGGGAAATACGCGAGACGAATCGTGAGCAGGGCGTCATCGAAGCCATTGCGACAACCCGCCTTTTCAAATTCAAAGACGACGTGACCGTGACGATCACACGCGAAGGCGGCGCGACGGTCGTCAATGTCCGCTCGAAATCGCGCGTAGGCAAAGGCGATCTGGGGACGAATGCGCGCCGCATCCGCGCGTTTCAGGCTGAACTGGCGAAACGATTGTGAACGATGCTATATTCCGCGTTCGTTCAACCGTCATAGAAATCAACACTCCAAAGCTACCGAGGCTCCAAAATGGAATTCATCGAGAAATCCAGTGTGATGACCGCAGCCGATATGAACCGCGTCTTGGCCCGAATGTCATCACAGATTGTCGAAAACAACCCCGACCTTTCGGATGTTTTACTGGTCGGCATCCGCCGGCGTGGTGTGCCGCTGGCCGCAAAGATCGCGTCGAAGATCAAAGAGATGGACGGCGTTGATGTGGCGACCGGCGCGCTGGACATCACGCTTTACCGTGACGATCTGAGCACCGTTGGTGAACGTCCGGTCGTCAACAAGACTGAACTGCCCGCGAACATCACCGGTAAGACGATCATCCTGGTTGACGACGTGCTCTACACCGGACGGACGATCCGCGCCGCGATGGACGAACTGATTGACTTCGGCCGGCCGCGCCGAGTGCAACTGGCCGTGCTCGTTGATCGCGGCTGGCGCGAATTGCCGATCCAGGCCGATTACATCGGCAAGTATGTCACGACGACCGAAAAAGAAATCATCAAAGTGATGCTTCCTGAATTCGACGAGACGGAGCAGGTGCTGGTCGTCGAGCAGAAGTGAGCAGGGAGTGGGGAGTGGGGAGTAGGGAGTGGGGGCCTTTCCCCCACTCCCACTCCCCACTCCCCACTCCCCACTCCCTACTCCCTACTTGTTTGCATGCCATTAAAACGCAAAGACCTCCTGGGAATCGCCGACCTCTCGCCGGAGGAGATCAATCTCATCCTCGACACCGCTGAAACGTTCCGCGACGTAAACCAGCGGCAGATCAAAAAAGTCCCGACGCTGCGCGGCAAGACTGTCATCAACCTTTTCTTTGAAGCGTCCACGCGCACGCGCACAAGTTTCGAGATAGCCGCCAAGCGCCTGTCAGCCGACGCCATCAACATTTCGGCTTCGACTTCGAGCGTTGTCAAAGGCGAAACGCTCGTTGACACCGCGCTGAATTTGCAGGCGATGGCGCCCGACGCCATCGTCATCCGGCATTCGTCATCGGGCGCGCCGCATCAGATCGCGAAGATAGTCAAAGCCTCGGTGATCAACGCCGGCGACGGCGCGCACGAGCATCCGACGCAGGCGCTGCTCGACGCGCTCACCATCCGTCACAACAAAGGCCGCATCGCCGGATTGAAGGTCGCCATCATCGGCGACGTGCTGCACAGCCGCGTAGCCCGCTCGAACGCGCATCTGCTTTCAAAACTCGGCGCGCACGTCGTCTTCGCTGGCCCGCGCACGCTGTTGCCATTCGGATTGGAGAAACACATCGCGCCATCTGACGGCTCAGTCACATTCGCCGACAACATCAACGAAGCGATCACTGGCGCGGATGTCGTGATGATGCTGCGAATTCAACTCGAACGGCAGTCGGGCGGCTTCTTCCCCAGCTTGCGCGAATACTCGATCCACTACGGGCTGAATCGCAAAAGGCTGGAACTGGCGAAAGATGACGTGATCGTCCTGCACCCCGGCCCGATCAACCGTGGAGTCGAAATTGATTCGGATGTCGCGGATGGGCCGTTCTCGCTGATTCTGAATCAGGTGGAGAACGGCGTGGCGGCGCGGATGGCGGTTTTGTATCTGCTTGCCGGTGGAGAGTAGTCGAATCTCAAATCTTGCATCTCAAATTTGGAATTATGTCTTCATTGATCATTCGCAACGGCGCCATCATTGATCCGTCGCAATCGCTCGACGCCAGGCGCGACCTGCTTATCCGCGATGGCCGCGTCGCTGAAATCGGCGAAAGCATCAGCGCTGATGGCGTCGAAACGTTCGACGCTTCGGGTTTGATCGTCGCTCCCGGCTTCATTGATCTTCACGTCCATTTGCGTGAGCCGGGTTTTGAATACAAAGAGACCATCGCTTCGGGCGCGCGGGCGGCGGTCGCGGGCGGATTCACTTCCGTTTGCTGCATGCCGAACACGAAGCCGGTCAACGACAACTCGTCGGTCACGAGCTTCATCGTCGAACAGGCGCGGGCGGCGAAGCTGGCGAACGTTTTTCCAATCGGCGCGATCACGCAGGGATCGAAAGGCGAGCAACTGGCCGAAATCGGCGAGATGAAAACTGCGGGCATCGTCGCCATCAGCGACGACGGAAAGCCTGTGCTCGATTCCGGCCTGATGCGCCGCGCGATGGAATATTCGCGCGATTTCGATCTGCCGGTTATTGATCATTGCGAAGATTGCTGCGGCGCTGCAGGTTGGGCGATGCACGAAGGCGAGTACTCGGCTTTGATGGGATTGAAGGGATTGCCCGGCGCCGCTGAAGACCTGCACGTTGCGCGCGACATCATGCTCGCCGAACTGACCGGCGCGCGCGTCCATATCGCGCATATCTCGACCGCGCGTTCGGTTGATCTTGTGCGACAGGCAAAGCAAAAAGGTCTGGCCGTCACCTGCGAAGTCACGCCGCATCATTTCACGCTGACCGACCGCGACGTTTACGAAAGCGGCTACGACACCAATTTCAAGATGGCGCCGCCGCTGCGCTCGCAATCCGATCTCGAAGTGGTGATCGAAGGCTTGCGCGACGGCGTGATTGACGCCATCGCCACCGATCACGCGCCGCACCACGCCAACGAAAAGATGCTCGAATTCGATCACGCGCCGAACGGCATCGCCGGTCTGGAAACAGCCGTCAGCCTGACGCTTGATCGTCTGGTTCATCGCGGCGTGATCGCGCTCAGCCGAATGATCGAATTGCTCTCGACCAATCCCGCGCGAATTTTCAAACTTGATCGCGGAACTTTGAAGGTCGGCGCGGTAGGCGATGTGACGATCTTCGATCCGAACAGGCAAGTCAAAATTGACGCCTCGAAGTTTCAATCCAAAAGCCGCAACACGCCATTCGACGGTTGGGAATTGAGAGGCGCGCCGGTGGCGACAATCGCCGGCGGGCGGATCGTTTGGCGAGCCGTTTAAATCTTCATCGAGACAGCCTTATTTCAAATCGGCGGCGTGAATGCCGAAGTCCTCTTCGTATGCGCGCAGAGGGCCTTCGCCGGCCTTGACCAATGTCGCGCGGGTCAGCGTCAAGTGAGAATGAAGCGGCCGTGGGCTGACAGATTCAACCGCCGTAGTTAAAATGACGGCGGTTGAAAGCCAGCCCCGGCCGCTCTCAGGCGGGGCGTTTTCCGATGGGAGGTGAAAAATGAGCTTGCCACAAACGCAAATCCGATTTACTGAAGATCATTATCTGGCGATGGAGCGCGAGTCCGAAGAGCGTCACGAATATCTGGACGGGCAGATTTATGCGATGGCGGGCGAGAGTCCGCAGCACGGGGACATCAGCGTAAACATCATTCGTGAGATTAGCTCGCAGCTTAGGGGCACGCCTTGCCGGCTTTGGACAAAGGATACGAAAGTTCGCAGCGGCCCGCTGCCGAAAAGACGCCATTCGATCAAAGGCTTATATTCCTACCCTGACGCCGTAATCATTTGTGGAGAGCCGCAGTTTCTCGATGAATACCAGGATGTGCTCATCAATCCGAAAGTCATCATCGAAGTCCTGTCGCCTTCGACAGAATCTTTCGATTCCGATGAGAAGTTTCGGCGTTATCGCATGTTCAATCCTTCGCTGACCGATTATCTGGTTGTGGCTCAGGACCGCCCGCTGATTGAACATTTCGCCCGGCAGGAGAACGGGCAGTGGGTGATCGCAGCCTCGGTCATCGAATTGTCCGGCAGTGTTCGCATCGCTTCGGTCAATTGCGTTTTACAGCTTGCGGAGGTTTACGACCGGGTCACTTTTCCCGGTTTGGAGGAAGACGAAGAGCTGGACGATGAATGAAACAAAAACGCCGGCTTCGAGGAGGCTCTGCGCGCTCGCGGTTGGCGATGGAGGTGAAAAATGAGCTTACCCCAAGCGCAGATTCGTTACACTGAAGACCAATATCTTTCGATGGAGCGAGAGTCCGAAGAGCGCCACGAATATCTGGATGGGCAGATTTATGCGATGGCGGGCGAAAGCCCGGAGCACGGAGCTATCTGCACCAATCTAACCGGAGAGATACGCAATCAACTGAAAGGCACGCGCTGCCAGGCGTTCGCAAAGGATACGAGAGTCCGAAGTGGCCCGCTGCCGAGAAGACGTTACTCGCAAAAAGGATTGTACTCTTATCCCGATCTTGTGATCGTTTGCGGAGAACATCAGTTCCTGGATGAAAATCGCGATACGCTCGTCAACCCAAAAGTCATCATCGAGGTCGCGTCGCCTTCGACCGGAGCTTTCGATCGCGGCGAAAAATTCCGGCGCTATCGCACATTCAATCCATCTCTGACCGATTACCTGATCGTCGCTCAAAATCACCCCTTCGTCGAACATTTCGCGCTGCGAGAAGATGGACAATGGGTGATCGCCGCTTCGGTCATCGAATTGTCCGACAGTGTTCACATTGCTTCGGTCAACTGCACGTTGGAGCTAGCGGAAGTTTACGACCGGGTTGAATTTCCTGAAGATGAGGAAGAGTTTGATGAAGAATAAGGTATTGGGGCGCACGCGGCCTCGCGTGCTGGCTTACTGAAGCTCTACTTTCATCGCAGCAGGTCTTCTCAGTAAGCCAGCACGCGGGCCGCGTGCGCCCCGAGGGTTTCTATTTCGGCTCGCGGTCCCACCAATATTGCTTATCCAGCTTCTTCTGCATCGGCCAAATCTGATCCAGAGTTTCGCCGTCGAACAGTTCGCCGTTCTTCATCACGTAGCGGATCGTATTGGTGTTGCGGATGTCGAGAAGCGGATTTTGATTGAGCACGATCAAATCGGCCATCTTGCCCGCTTCGAGCGAACCCACGTCGCGGTTCAATCCGATGGCTTCGGCGCCGAAGATCGTCGCAACGCGAAGCGTCTCCATCGGTGTCAACCCGCCGGATTGCAGATTCCACAACTCCCAATGGCAACCGATGCCCTGCATCTGTCCGTGACCGCCGAGGCCAACTCTGCCGCCCGCGCGAACGACTTTCGCCGCGCCTTCCGCGATGCCTTTGTGGCCATACTCTTCGGGATGAAACCACTGGCCGCGACGCCGCAGCATTGTCATCAGCAGTTCGCGCGGGATGAACCGGGCGAGCTTCTTGTTGCCCACAACATCAGTGTTCTCGAAGAAATAGTTTTCAGACCACGGCGCGCCGTAAGCGACCAGTGTCGTCGGCGTGTAGAAGGTTTTCGACTGCGCCACGAATTCGGCGATGTCTTTGTAGATCGGCTGAATCGGCAGCGCGTGTTCGTTGCCCGAAAAACCGTCAATCATCTGCGACAGGTCGAGCTTCATGTCGAGCGCGCCTTCGGTCGTCGGCGTGATCTTGAATTCATTACACGCCGCCGCCACCCATTGCCGCACAATGCGATCACCGGCGACGTATTCTTTCAAGGTGTCCGTCTGATAAGCCTCGCGGTAACGTTTGATGTAGTTGCGCGTGGCGTCCTTGTCGTCGAGTCCCGAACGATCAAAAACGCCGGGGCCGGTCGTGTAAATTCGTGGGCCGATGATCTCGCCAGCTTCGACCAGATCGGCGTAAGCGTAAACGTCGGTCGTCGCCGATTGCGGATCGCGCGTCGTCGTCACGCCGTAAGCCAGATTGGCCAGATACTGCCAGACCTGCGTCTGATGCACGTCGCGCGGCGGCCACATGTGCGCGTGGACGTCAACGATGCCCGGGATGATCGTCTTGCCGGTCACGTCAATCACTTTGGCTCCGGCGGGGAAGACGGGCTTGCCTTTCGTGACTGACGGTTTGATTTCGGTGATGCGGTTGTCGGTGATCGTGATGTCGCCTTTCTCGATCACCTCGTCGCCGCGCATCGTGATGATGCGCGCGCCGGTCAACACGACTACGCCTTTCGGCTTCTGGCGCGGCATTTCGACCGCGATGTCGAAGCTTTCGGATTTGTCCGCGCCGATGGCCTGCCGATAAAACTTCGCGCCCCACGACCACGTGACTGTTTTGCCGTCGCGCGACCACGCGATGTAATCGCCGCCTTCCGCCGACATCTTCTTCACGGGCACGGATGACGGGCCGCCTGCGACGCTGACATTCACGGTCTCTTTGCCCGCTTTCGGAATCGTGACCAGATAATGCTTGCCTTGAACTTCGCAGAAAGCCTGCGCGCCGTCGGGCGAG
>WBZO01000869.1_pt1 | contig 36582 bp, 36 predicted proteins | sample 5204261 | NCBI WGS metagenome assembly WBZO01 (sample SAMN12412400, study PRJNA552823) | activated sludge metagenome | isolation source: activated sludge from anammox sidestream of wastewater treatment plant... | place: USA: North Carolina | collected 2017-09
GGCTCGACAACCGTCGAGCGTGAGGAGTTAGCGCGGAGCGCAAAGAGAATCGCGAGCTGCGGACGGCAGGCGACCTGAGATGGTGACCCGGGCGGGGATCGAACCCGCGACCCTCTGATTAAAAGTCTGCGATCAATGAAAAGCGGTGCAACCGCCCGAAACGACGATCCTCGAATGAGGCCGGTATTTATTGACGAAATTACATGGATCCGATTTCGGCCATTTTCATTGAGTTTCGGATCGCTGTTACCTAAAGTGTTACCTAGCGCTCGACCCCTGACACCGGGGAGCGCTTCTGCCGCGTCTCTGGGAACAGGAGGAACAGTGCATGCCCACCGTCACGTTCACCGACCGTGGCATCGCCGCTCTGAAGCCGCGCGGCGCCCAGACGGACTACTTCGACCGCAGCTTCCCTGGACTCGTCCTCCGGGTGAATCCGACTGGGCGGAAGACCTGGGCCCTGTTTCATCGCGTCAACGGGAGGCTCCAGCGCCTCACATTGCGCGAGCCCCAGACTGACGCGTCGACGTATCCCACCGTCTCGCTCGCGCGTGCTCGCGAACTCGCCCGGGGAGCACTCCAGGCATCCAGCATCGGCGTTGATCCGGCCGCCGAGCAACAGCTCCGGCGCGAGCGCACCTTCGGCATGTTGACGGATGAATACCTGGAGAAACACGCCAAGCGGAAGAAACGGTCGTGGCGCGACGACGCCCGCATGATCCGGCTGGAGCTGAAGGCGTGGCGAGACCGTCCAGTCGCTTCGATCCGGCGGGCCGATGTTCGTGCCCTGCTTGAGGGCATTGTCGCGCGCGACGCTCCGGTGTTGTCGAACCGAGTGCTGGCCCTGGTGCGGAAAGTGATGAACTTCGGGCTCGACCTGGAGTGGATCGACGCGAACCCGGCGGCGAAGATGGCGCGTCCGGGAGTCGAACGGTCTCGCGACCGCGTGCTCACTCCCGACGAAATCAGAGCGCTGTGGGCGTGGCTGGATCGAACGGTCGTAAACGAGGACGGACAGCCAGTGAGACTGTCCGTCCTTAATCAGGCGGCGCTGAAATTGCGCCTGATTACGGCGCAACGCGGTGGGGAAGTGATCAACATGCGATGGTCCGATGTGGATCTAGCGGGTGCCTGGTGGACGATCCCCGCCGAGGACGCTAAGAACAAGATGCCACATCGCGTGCCTTTGACCGTGACCGCATTGAAGGTGCTCAAGTCACTACGCACTGGTGCGAAAGGCGACGCGATGTACGTATTTGCCGGGATTCGCGGTACGAATCACCGCCATGGCGCCCTCGACGGCCTCGCGGCCCACGACATCCGCCCACATGACTTCCGGCGTACGGCGGCATCGATGATGACGGGCGGCGGCATTCCTCGACTGACGGTCGCGAAAATCTTGAACCATGTGGACCGCAGCGTGACGGCGGTGTACGACCGTCACAGCTACGACGCAGAAAAGAAGGCGGCGCTCGCCTGGTGGGATCGACGACTCAAGAGCATCATCGACGGCAGCGAGCGCAAGGTGCTGCCGTTCGGCAGAGCACGTTAGGCCGGCCCTCTGCGGCGAATCAGCGTTTCAGGATGCGCGAGTGCTCGCGTCCGTCAAGGCGCGCATCGCCGTGCCCGTGCGGCCATGACCGACGCTGCGCCCTCGCATGTCCTGCACCTGCTGAATCGCCGAACTCCGACTCGATTAAACCCGAGATGTGTGCGGGCCGAGCCCGCTGTGTTGGAGCCGTGTCGCGAGGCGTGTTACCCTACGGCCTGTGAGGTGGTTGTCGCTGACGGCCCTGTGCCGTGTGGTCGCGCTCGTGCTGCTCTGTCAGACTGGGCTTGACCTTAGCGTACCCTCACTGTGCGAGGCGGACTCAGGCAGTTTGACCTCTCCCGCATTCGTGTCCGACACCCCGTCCGCATCGGTGCACGCCCGGGCGTTTATTGCCCCTCAACGAAGTGCACCAGGCTCGCCGGTCGGACATCTGGACGATTGCTTCTGCTGTTCCGCCTGCGTCGACACCACGCCGTTCTATCACCTCACTCAGGCCGTCCGGCTTTCTTCTGCTCCGAACGCGATACCCGATGGTGAGGTCCCACTTCTTCCGACCCGAATTTTCCATCCTCCGCAACTTCTGAGCTAACACCCCGTTCTCGAACCGGTCGTGGCGGTCGTGTGCCGCGGTCGGCTCGTGGTGTGTCTTCAGCTCAGGAAGTGTGTAGATGGAACCTGTTGGTGTGCACGATCGCGCATCCGCGCGTCGCATCGATCAGACAGACCCCTCGGCGCGGATGGTACCGCGCAGTCGCCGATTTCTAATTGCACCGGCGTGCGTGGCGCTTGCGGCCACCATCGTCTGCGGCGAGCGGGCGTCGGCTCAGGACGCGCCGATTCCCATTCGGCTCTCGCTCGACGTGGCCGAGCGTCTGGCGGAGGAGCGCAATCCGACGGTCGCGGCTGCGCTGAGCGCGGTCGCAGCCGCGGCGGGCCAGCGGCTGGACGTCTCACGTCGGCCCAACCCGGCCCTCACGCTGCAGGGCGCGAATTACCCCCTGTTCGAGCCCGCGAAACCGCGTTTCCTTGATGGCCAGGAGCTGACGGTCCGCGTCGATCAGGAGATCGAGACCGCCGGACGTCGCCGGCTTCGCACGGAGGTGGCCGAATCGGCCGTGGCCGTCACGGAGGCGACGTTGCAGGACGCGCGTCGTCAGTTGCTGTTGGAAACCGAGCGCGCCTACTTCGACGTCGTGCTCGCGAACGCCAACCTGCAGAACGCGCAGACCACCCTCGCGGAAATCGACCGCGTGATTGCGTTGAACGTGGCGCGCCGCGACGAAGGGGCTGTCTCCGGTGTCGAAGTGCGCCGGCTGCAGGTAGAGCGGCTGAAGTTCGTCGACGATGTCTTCGCGTCACAACTCGCCGTGCGCAATGCGAAAGCGGCGCTACTGGCGATCTTCGCCGCGCCAGACCTGACGCTCGACATCGAGGTGACGGAGCCGCTCGCGGCGCCCGCGGCGCCGCTGGTCGCCGATGCAGCCGCCATCCAGGCCGAGGCGCTCCGCGTGCGTCCGGACCTCGCGGCCGCCCAGCGGGAACTCCAGCGGGCCGACACCGAGACGCGGCTGCAGCACGCGCTGCGCTCGCCGAATCTCACCGTCGGTGGCGGCTATGTGCGCGATTTCGGCGCCAATGCCGTCGTCTTTGGCGTGACGGTGCCGCTCCAGATCTTCAACCGCAATGAGGGCGGCGTGGCGCGGGCGAACGCCGAGCGGCAGCGCGCCGCGCACCTCGCCGACGCGGCGGCCACTTGCGTCCGGCTCGATGTCCAGCAGGCGCGCAACGCGCTGGATGTGAGCGCGGCGCGGGTCCAGTACATCGAACGGGAATACCTCATCAACGCGCAGCAAACGCGCGACACGATGCTGGCCTCGTATCAGCTCGGTGCGAGCGATCTCATCGACTATCTCGACGCCCAGCGCGCGTTTCGCGACACCGTTCGCACCCACAACCAGGCGCTCTACGACCTGCGCATCAGTCAGTTCGCACTCGCGGCGGCCATCGGCCAGCCGCCGGCGGGAGGTCAGTGATGGCATCAAGAGTTCGGAAGACGATGGTTGCGGTCGCCGTGGGAGCAGTGCTGCTGGTTGTCGGCATGCGTGCGCTGCGGCGTGTCGAGCCTCCGCCCGCGGGCGCGGCTACCGAGACGGCGCCGCCGGCCGGCGTCGTAGAGATCACCCCCGAGGCGCAGCGCACCGGCGGCGTGGAGGTGATCGCCGTCACCAGGCAGCCTCTGCCCACCATCCTGTCGGTGACCGGCACGGTGGCGCCCGTCGAATCGCGCGTCGCGCATGTCCGGCCCCTCGCACGGGGCGTGGTCGAACGCGTGTCGGTGACGCTCGGTCAGCGTGTGCAGCGGAACGAGCCGCTCATCACCTTCGACAACATCGAGCTCGGCGAGCGGATCGGCGAGTTCCTCGCTCAGGCCGCCACGCTGCGGCAGGCCCAGGCCGATTTGGCCGTGCGGCAGCGCATGTCCCAGCGCGCGCAGGCCCTGATCGAAATCGAAGCGGTGTCGCAGCAGGAGTTGGAACTCCGGCGCGCCGAGTTCCAGAACGCGCAGGCGGCGGTCGCCAGTCAGCGCGCGCAGCTGGCTCGCGTCGAAGAGCAACTGCACCGGTTCGGCTTGAGCGAGTCAGACATCCGCGCGCTCGAGTCAGCGCCGTCGGCCGCTCCGGACGCGGGCAGTGGCGCTGTGGGTGCGCCCGGGCATCGGACCACGTCGGACAACGTGTTGCGTGCGCCATTCGATGGCGTGATCACCAGCTACAATCTCGCGCCCGGCGAGCTGGTCAACCCTCAGGAGGATCTGCTCACCGTCACGGACCTGTCCCAGGTGTGGGTCCTGGCGGATGTCTACGAACAGGACCTCGCGAAGGTCCGCACGGGCCGGGATGTCCGGATCACAGTCGATGCGTACCCGGACCGGGCGTTTTCCGGGCGGCTCACTTACGTCTCCGACGTGATCGATCCGAAGACTCGCACGGCGAAGGTCCGCTGCGTCGTCGACAACGTCGACGGGGCGCTGAAGCTGGATATGTTCGCGCGCATTCAGCTCCCGTCGGGAGATGCGCGGCAGGCGCTGGCGGTCCCAGCCACAGCCGTCCAGCAGGTCGACGGCCAGCCGGTGGTCTTCGTGCGGCAGTCACCCACGCGCTTCGAACGCCGCTACGTGCAGACCGGCGCCGCCGCGGGCGCGCTGCTCGAAATCACCGGTGGCATCGAAGCGGGTGAGGTCATTGCGGCCGAGGGAACGCTCAGTCTGAAAACGGCATTGCTGCGCGAGCGCATCGGAGGCGAGGACTAGTCATGCATCGCCTGATTGACTTCTCGCTCCGTAACAAGTTCCTGATCCTCGTCGGCGCCGCGCTGCTCGTCGCCGCGGGCCTCTACTCGATGCTGCGCCTGCCGATCGACGCCGTTCCCGACGTGACCCCGAACCAGGTGCTGGTGATCACGCAGGCGCCAGGGCTCGGCCCGGAAGAAGTGGAACGCTTCATCTCGTTCCCGGTCGAAACGGCGATGAGCGGACTCCCCGACATCAGCCAGGTTCGCTCCGTCTCACGGTTCGGGCTCTCGGTCGTCTACATCTACTTCGACGAGCGGGTCGATCTCTACTTCGCGCGACGCCTGGTGATGGAGCGGCTGCCTGAGGCCCGTCAGTCCATCCCGCCTGGCTACGGCACGCCCGAGATGGGACCGATCAGCACCGGTCTCGGCGAGATCTACCAGTTCGAGGTTCGCGGATCCGGCTACTCGCCGATGGAACTGCGCAGCATTCTCGACTGGGACATTGCCTTCCGTCTGCGAGCCGTACCAGGCGTCGTCGAAGTGAATTCGTTTGGCGGTGAGTTGAAGACCTACGAGGTCGAACTCGACCCCGCGAAGCTCACCTCCTACAACGTGCCGCTCGACACCGTGTTCACGGCACTCGAGGAGAACAACGCCAACGCCGGAGGCGCGTACATCGAGCACGCGCAGGAACAATACATCATCCGTGGCGAAGGTCTCGTCGATCGGCTGTCGGACATCGAGAACATCGTCGTGATGGCCACCGCCGACGGGACGCCAGTGTACATGCGGAACCTCGGTCGCGTGCTGTTTGCGCCGATGGTGCGACAAGGCGCGGTGACCCGCGACGGCCGCGGGGAGGTGGTCACTGGCGTCGTGATGATGTTGATGGGGGAGAACTCGCGCGTGGTAGCCCGCCGGGTGGATGACGCGCTTGCCGGGATTGCGAAGACGTTACCGAAGGGGGTGACCGTCGACACCTACTACGACCGCACGACGCTGGTGGCGCGGACCATCGAAACCGTGGAGAAGAACCTCTTCGAGGGCGGTGTGCTCGTCGTTGCGATTCTCCTCCTGCTGCTGGGCAACGTGCGCGGCGGGCTCATCGTGGCATCGGCGATTCCGTTGTCGATGCTGTTCGCGTTCACCGGCATGGTGCAAGCCGGCATCTCCGGCAATCTCATGAGCCTGGGTGCGGTGGATTTCGGGCTCATCGTCGACGGGTCGGTGGTGATGATCGAGAACATCGTGCGTCGCCTCGGGGAGGGAGCGCATCCGGGCGCCTCGCGCGATGAGGTCATCCGCGAAGCCGGTCGGGAAGTGGCGCGTCCGGTGTTCTTCGCGGTGCTGATCATCATCCTGGTGTACCTGCCGATCCTGTCGCTGCAAGGGGTCGAAGGAAAGATGTTCCGTCCGATGGCGCTGACGGTGATTCTGGCGCTTGTCGGCTCGTTGGTGCTGGCACTGACCGTCATGCCGGTGCTGGCGTCGCTGCTGTTCCGCAAGCCAACCGCGGAGCACGAACCCCGGATCATGCGCTGGCTCAAGGAGCGGTACCAACCATGGTTGGACCACACCCTCCGTCACCCGGTGCGGACCGGCGCCCTGGCTGCCGCGGCGTTTGTCCTGTCGCTCGTGTTGGTGCCCTTCATGGGCGCGGAGTTCATCCCGCGTCTCGACGAGGGCACCATCGCTCTGCAAGCGTGGCGGCTCCCGAGCGTGGCGTTGTCGGACTCGATCAAGTCCACGACGGCGATCGAGAAGGTGTTGAAACGGTTTCCGGAGGTGGAGACTGTCGTCTCGCGTACCGGCCAGGCCGAGATTCCCACCGATCCGATGGGCGTCGAGACCAGTGACATCTACGTGATGCTCAAGCCACATTCGGAGTGGACCACGGCCGTCACGCGCGAGGGATTGATCGCGGACTTCGATCAGGCTCTGCAGAAGGAAGTGCCGGGCAACGTCTTCAGCTACACCCAGCCGATCGAACTCCGGGTACAGGAGCTGATCGCGGGCGTGCGCTCGGACGTGGCGGTCACGCTCTTTGGCGAAGACCTCGGTGAACTGCGCCGGGTTGGGGCCGACATCGCGCGCGTGGTCTCCGGGGTGCCGGGGGCCGCCGACGTCCGGCTCGAGCAGACCGGGGGACTCCCGTTCCTGCGGGTCCGGATCCGGCGCGACGAGATCGCCCGGTACGGAATCAACGCGGCGCAGGTGCTCGACGTGGTGCGCACGATGGGTGGCAGGTCCGCCGGGGAAGTGCTCGAGGGCCAGCGGCGCTTCGCGGTCCAGGCGCGCTTCTCGCCGCAAGACCGTAATGATGTCGACGCGATCAAGAACTTGAAGGTGGCGGACTCGCGTGGTCGCCTGATTCCGCTCTCTCAGCTCGCGGACATTCTCGTGGAGGACGGGCCCGCGCAGATCACGCGTGAGAATTACAACCGACGCATTGCCATCGAGAGCAACGTGCGCGGGCGCGATCTCGGGAGCTTCGTCGCCGCGGTCCAGCAGGCTATTGGCGAGCGGGTGACCCTGCCGCCCGGCTACTACGTCACCTACGGCGGCCAATTTGAGAACCTACAGCGCGCGTCGGCGCGTCTGGCGATCGTCGTGCCGCTCGCGCTCTTCCTCATCTTCGTCGTGCTCTACACGGCGTTTGGCGCCGCCAAGCCGGCGCTGTTGATCTACTTCAACATTCCCATCGCGGCGACCGGCGGCATCGCGGCACTGTTCCTTCGGGGCATGCCCTTCAGCATCTCGGCCGGCGTGGGCTTCATTGCGCTGTTCGGGATCGCCGTGCTGAACGGGGTGGTGATGGTGTCGTACTTCCGCGAGCTGCGGGAGCAGGGGATGCGCGTCTCCGACGCGGTGCGACAGGGGGCCCTGCTACGGCTGCGTCCCGTGCTCATGACGGCACTCGTTGCCGGCCTCGGCTTCGTCCCGATGGCACTCGCCAGCAGCGCGGGCGCGGAAGTCCAGCGCCCGCTCGCCACCGTGGTCATCGGAGGCCTCGTGACCTCGACCTTGCTCACGCTGCTCGTGCTGCCGACCTTGTACTACCGCTTTGAAATGCCGAGCGAGGAGGTGGAGCTCTGATGCAGGAAGTGAAAGCGATTATCAGGCCGGATCGTTTGGACGCGGTGCTGCACGCGCTGCATGCGATGCCAGATCTCCCTGGCGTGACCGTATCCGAGGTGCGCGGCATCGGCCGACGCGTTCAGCCGCGGATACATGATTCACCCTTCGCCGAGACGTTGATGATCAAACTGGAGATCGTGATTGCCGATGGTCTGCTGGAATCCGTGCTCCGTGCGATTGAGACGCTGGGTCGGACGGGCCGTGCCGGCGACGGAAAGCTCTTCGTCTATCCGGTGGCTCACGCCCGGCGCATCCGTACCGGCGAACGCGACGACGCTGCGTTGTGAGTGGGTAACGAGACTACCACGCGCAAACGAGGTGATCTCATGAGACGAAACGTGGACGTGAATCCTGAGCCGTTCAAGTGGGACTTCGATGCCTGGATCGTGATCGCTCTGGTGATTGCGTTCGGACTGATCATCGCAATCGTGATATGGCCGCATCCGTTCCCGATTCCGGAGTGACCCGGCACCACGTAATGAGGGAGGCGTAACGGTGCGAACCCAGACAAATAAGCCGTCGCTGATTGGGCATGTTGTTTCGGAGCCGCGATGAGTCACGTACCAGCAGGAACGGCAGCGGGTCGTCATCAGCGCTCGCTCGTGATCACGCTGATCGTGACGTCTGCCTACTTGGCGACGGAAGTCGTGGGCGGCCTTCTGACCAAGAGCCTCGCGCTCCTGGCCGACGCGGGGCACATGCTCACCGACGTTGGTGGCCTCATCCTCGCGCTGTTCGCGATCAGCTTTGCTGCCAGGCCAGCAACCCCGGAGCGAACCTATGGTTTCTACCGAGCCGAAATTCTCGCCGCGCTTGCCAACAGCATTGTCCTGTTTGGCATTTCGATCTACATCCTGGTCGAGGCCTGGAATCGATTCCGCAGCCCGCCCGAGGTCGCCAGTGGATGGATGCTCGCCATCGCGGTGGTCGGACTGGGTGTGAACGCGGTGGGTATTGTCATGCTCCGTTCGGGATCGGGCGAAAGTCTGAACCTGAAGGGCGCGTACTTCGAGGTGGTCTCCGACACGCTCAGCTCGGTCGGTGTCATTGCCGCCGCCGCGGTGATGTGGCTCACCGGGTGGCGGTATGCCGATCCGCTCGTTTCCGCCGCCATCGGCCTCTTCATCCTGCCAAGGACCTGGATGCTCATGCGCCAGGCTCTCGGTGTGTTGCTCGAGGGCACGCCATCCGACGTCGACGTTGCCGCATTGCGCGATGCACTGGCACTCCTAGACGGCATCACCGACGTGCACGATCTCCATGTGTGGTCGCTCACGTCAGGCGTCAATGCCATGAGCGTTCACGTCGTGACGAAGGAGGTCGACGAACTGGGGGCAACGTTGCGCCGGGTCGAGCGCTGTGCGACGGACCGCTTTCGCGTCCGCCATGTGACCGTGCAGGTGGAGCCGCCGGGATGGACGTGCGGAGATTCCCACGCATGAACGCGAAGGCCTCGATCAACCCGGGCTTGGCGCGGATCGTCCTACGCGCCAACAGCCACACATCACCAGAAGGGTCTAGATGAGAGCTCGTCAGTCTCTTGTCCATCGCGGCTCGAAACGGCGGCTGCGCGCCATCCGCGTTCGAGGCAACTGGACGCGCTCCATGACGTGGATGGTCCTGTTTGTGCTAATAGCCGTGTGCCTGGCGTTCTATTCCGCAATGGGGTGAGGCGTATGCGTCGGCTGTGGATTACCTCTGTTACGGTGTCTGCACTCATGATGATGAGCTGCACGCGAAATGTCCCAGAGCCGCGGAACGCGGCCCCTGGCACGCCGCACGTATCGTGGGTGATCATGAGCGGCGATAGGGAGAATCCCGATCAGGATTTCGTATGCCAGTCCGATCCGAAGACGGACTGCGTGATGCGTGTGAGCCGTCCGGACGCACGGGTCTTCTCCGATGTACACCTCTACTTTCATGGGGCCGGCGACGAGACACGATATGAAGGCACCACCGCCATCGGCTTCTTCGAAGACTCCAGTGCGACGCATGTTAGCCGCACCAACATCACGGTGCGCAAGAAGGAATCGATCACCAATCAGACGACCACAGGTATCGTGACCGCCACGCCTGGTGTCTACACCGTCACGCTTGATCTGACGGCGACCATGGCGAGCGGCGGGAAATGCGAACCCGTCCATCAGACGTTTCAGGTTCGCGTCGAATGAGAAGACGACGAGTGGTGCTCGTCTGCGGTGCCATCTTTCTCTTGGTAGCGCTAGTCGTCGTGCTAGGGGTGTCTGCACTGATGTTGAGTCTGGGCGGGAGCATCAGAGGCGCAGGCTACAGCACGTACTCGGTGTTGGAGGTAGTGACGCTGATGGCCGTCGCGTTCGGCCTGGCACTTCTGCTGGCGCGGGTAATTCGGGCTCTACGTCAGGGAAGTCTCCGACGATTGTGAGTGAAGTTTCTGGCACACTGCAAATCTGTCCGATTCGTCCGATTCCGAAGTATCGGCAAACTGCGAAACGGCCCTGGCGACAGTTCACCCCTCATCGTCTGAGTGTCACGACGGCAGACGTCGCGCCAGCGTCACCGCTGGCACGCCGTCGGCAGATCCGGCGTTGTCACCAGCTTCCGCACCGGTCGGTGACGTCCTCCTCCCGGGCTGTCGGGTTCCTTTGGCTGCGAAGGAACCGCGAACAGCCCGTTCACGAGGAGGCCATCATGACCACCGAACAACTCACGCAGCTCACGACGACCGCACTCGACACCCTCGCCGACGCGCTCGATCAAGGCCGGAGCGACGCGCTGACCGCGCTGCTGCGCACGATGAGTCGCTTTCATCGGTATAGCCTGCACAATACCTGGCTGATCGCCGCGCAGCGGCCGGACGCGACGCTCGTCGCCGGCTTCCAGGCCTGGAAGACCATGCGGCGGTTTGTTCGGCGCGGCGAACAGGGCATCGCCATCCTCGCCCCGATCGTTCGGCGTCGCGCACAGGCTGACGACGAAGACGAGCGTGGTGTCGTGGGCTTCCGCGCGGCGTACGTCTTCGACGTGTCGCAAACCGACGGTGAGCCGCTACCCGAACCTTCGCAGCCCGCTGGCGAGCCCGGACCCGCACTGGACCAACTGCGTGCCGCAATCGCTGGTCGGGGCATCGCGCTCGAGTATGCCGAGGCGCTCGGCGGCGCGCTCGGACTCTCCAGCGGCGGTCAGATTCGCGTGCTGTCCGGTCTTTCGGCCGCATCCGAGTTCGGCGTCCTCGCCCACGAATTCGCCCACGAGCTACTGCACCACGGGGGTGATCGCCCTGAGTCACGCGACACCCGCGAACTCGAAGCCGAAGCCGTCGCCTTCGTCGTGAGTTCGGCCGTGGGCATCGAAGCGCTGGCGTCGAGCGTCGACTACCTGCAACTGTATCGCGGGAACCGTGAGGCCCTGGCCCAGCAGCTGGAGCGCATCCAGCGCACCGCCTCGTCGATCCTGCGCGCCATGGACGGCGCGTGACCCCGCGGGCCGCGGCGCCATCCCCCTCGTCAGGATGGCGCCGCATTTTCCGTGCAACGCACCTGTACTTTGGCGCGGCGCGTGGATACCATGCCCAGAGCCGCCCGCATCGTTCGCGATCGCAGGCGGCAGAAGGGAAGTGGGTGATGTCCTCCCCTCGTCGTCCGCGTTCGCTGGCGCGCACCGCGCTGTGGGTCTGCGCGGGTCCGTATGTCGTCGCAGGCAGTCTTCTCGCCGTCGTCTTCGGGCTGATGGTGCTGGCCGTGGCCGTTCAGGCGTTCGCGGCGGCCCTTCGGTACCTGCTGTAATGATCGCCCCGCGCCCGAACTGATCGCGAGCGGTTCACGCTACGCGACCGTTACGCTCCGCATTGTTCGGGCGAACGCGCGGAGAGATGCCTGGCTGTTCAGCGCTGTCGCTACGTGCGCGGTTGCCGATCGCGGCCAGGGGTGCGCGGCCTTTCGTCGGCGCCTGATCGCCCAGGGCTGCACTGGGTTCCCGCTTCGCGGCGCGCCAGGGGACCTGTCACGCCCAGTGCGGACGCGCCTTGGGCGGGCACCACCGACGGCCGCTTCTGCTCTCTGTCGGACACGTGAGAGTTCCTTGTTCGGGCGAAGGAACCCATCACGGGTCCTCAGGAGAGACAGAACCATGATGACCGCGAACGCCGTCAACACCGTCACCGTGAAGATCACCGCCAACGACACCGGCAACCCTCCGGGAAAGCTCGCCGACGCCGAACTGCACTTTGCGGACGGCCCGCTCGCCGGCCTGAAGTTGATCGGCTTCGCGATCTGGGAGCGCCGCGGCGGAGGTGGTCGCAACGTCACCTTCCCGGCGCGCCAGTACTCCGTGAACGGCGAGCGTCGCAGCTTCGCGCTGCTCCGGCCGGTGGCCGACAGCACGGCCCAGAACGCCGTCCGCGACCTCATCCTGCAGGCGTACGAGGAGTTCGAGGCCGCTCAGTAGCGCCTCTGCGGCGGCGGCCACACCCGGCCGCCGCCGTTCCGTGTCTCCCTTGAGCGCACACCGAACGCTCCTCCTCGACGGGCATGACTGTGACGTGCGACGGCCCGACCGCGGGCCGAGGGCACTCATGTTAGGTGCTGGATGGGGGCAGTCGGAACGCTCATCGGGTCGGTCAACGGCCTTCGATCGGGAGCGCCTCGTTTACTCGTCCGACCCGCTTGCGCCGGCCCGATGATAAGGAATCGTCTCGAATTTCCCGGCTCGAACAGGCAGTTCACACGTCTTACGATCCTTCTGCCGAAAACATGATGAGAGCTGGTTCCCTGGCTATCCCGGACATGAGAACGATTGGACTCGGGCAGCGCTGAGTCCGTTCCACTATGTCCGGCCACGCAACCGCTGTTGCTTACTGGCCCGTGAAGAATGCGTCGAGTGCTGATATCACGGCGTCAGGCTGATCGAGCCAATTCATGTGACCGGCATTGGGAATCAAGCGCAGCCGTGCGCCCGGTATCGAACGCGTCCACTCCCCCACGTCTTCGAGAGGCGCATTGGTGTTGTCCCCTTCGATCACCAGCGTGGGCGCCTTTATGGTGCGCAGCATGGGTCGAAAGTCCCAGTCGCCGAGCGAGCTGACCGTGGCACTCGCCACGCGGTCGCGGTTACGCAAGGCGTCAGGCGAATAGCCGCAGACATTGCCGCGAGTTCGATCGAGGTTCTCCGGCTTAACCACATAGAGCTTCAGAACGGGTAGTAGCGAGTCGCGACAGAGGGTTACAAGGTCTTCGTCGCGCGCCGAATCCCACAAGCCATCGATTTGCCGCATACGCGCGGCGTCCTGCTCCGTCAACATCGACATTAGGCGGGCACTACGCTGCTGGCCCGACTCCCGGCTCACAGGCATCGGGCTTATGAGGGCCAAGCGTTCGACTCGCGCCGGGTAAATTGATGCGTATTTCGCGACGACGGCGCTTCCCCATGACAGACCGATCAGCGAAAGCCGACCCAGATTGAACGTAGTCCGAAGCGTCTCCAGGTCAGCGACGTAGGAATCCATTCCGAGCCTGGCGGGTTCCGTGATGACCTGTGACCGTCCTGCACCGCGCTCATTGAGCATGAGGAGTGAATGCCCCCGAGCCGCGAGTGGCTCTAGGTCATAGCCACCATCGTCGATTCCGAGACCAGGACCCCGTGGAGGAACACAACCACATTTCTTCCGTCGCCAGCAAGTCGGTAGAAGAGACGGGCGCCATCTGCTGCGGCAAAAGTGCCCTCCCGGGTCGGCACATTTTTGTAGGCCGGAACTGTTAGCGTGCCCTGCGACGCCGCTATTCCTTCGGGCGGCGACTGCCGGGACGTCGAACCGACGAAGGCCACAACGGTTGACAGAACTACCACGGACAATCGGTGCATCGCCGTCCTCCCATTCTCAGCTCGGTGGTCGGCGCACGCAGAACCCGTCTAGGGGCAAACATCTGTGACCGATCCTGTTCGCAGGCGACAGGGTCTAGGCCGATCAACGCCACGCCTGCATGTCTGCTACGGTGACGCGCCCGACATGAGCATCCGTTGCGGGACCTAGCGGGTTCACCGGGTTTGGGATCTCCCGATAGATCACGAAGTCACTCGGCTGCGACAACGCCGCCATCGGATAACCAGCGACGAGGACCGTGTCGGAAAAAGGCGGACCACCAATGCCGTTCAGCACGGAAAGATCACCGCGCACCCACAGCGGTCGAGCCATGATGTTGCGTGCCCAACCCCAAGATTGGCCAGGTATTCCGATGTAGTAGTCGAGCGGCTCCAGCGGATGCCAGGCCCATTGATCGCCGTGAACGTCGTCGCAGCAATACCATCGAAAAGCCACGTAGAACACCGGCTCCAGTAACGGCGGTGCGAGCGTCTCCTTGTCCAAATGCTGGCCCGTATTGAAGGCCGCTTTGGCTGCGAGCGCCACGCGGACGAACGGTGTATAGACGGCCCCAACCACCACGTCGCTGGCGGTGCCTTCGCGAAATGCGTGATGCAGCGGGTAGGGCGATGGATTGCTGGTTTCACCCCACCGAATCGCGTCGTCTATGTCGCTTGGCGAAAGCGTCCGCTCTTGCGCCCCTGCAGGTATGACGCGCTGTAGCGCCACGGCGAGTAAGGCGACCGTGAACAGGGGGCGGGACCGCGTGGCCATGCGCGCGAGTTTACGCCTGTCTGCAAGCAAAATCCCGAGATCAGGCTGCCAATTTACCCAACCCTTCTACTCGACTTAACGACGTATGTGCGACTACCACCCGTTCTCGTTCGAGCATGACCGTCCGATAGCTCATCAGTTCTGCCGGATGATTCGTGCCCGTGACACGTTTCAGCGGTTCGAAGCCGCTACCGACCTGCCGGTCGCCGCGCTCGCCTCTTGATTGTCCCAGCGTTGGTCCGCTCAGTCCGTGTCAGCGGCGGGGCCACAGCAGGCCAATCCGTTCGGTGCGACCTCGCCGATAGCCCTAAAAGAAGGCATGCGTGACCGCTCCACGTGCGACGGCCCGCACGTGACGTGCTCGCGCCAGGCATTCGCCTGTCACGGCCGCCGCATCCCGTCTTCCTCTGGGCCGCGTGGGTGTGCCTGCCCGTTCTCCGGTGCGCGTGTCGGTTCCTCTCGCGGTGAAGGAACGCGCCACGCGCACACGACAAGGAGGCCGGTCATGTCCCACACACCCACGACGCTTCGAGAGTTGACGATCCGCTACGGCGTAAAGGCTGACGCCTCGGGGCAGCCGGTGCCCGTCGGGCAGGCGATGTCCACGCCGGCGGCTGCCGCGCAGCTGTTCCTGCGCGTGCTCGGTGACGAGGCGACTGAAGTCTTCGCGCTGGTGCTGCTCTCGACGCGGCATCACGTGATCGCGTACCACGAGGTCAGTCGTGGATCTCTGAACAGCACGGTGGTGCAGCCGCGTGACGTGTTCAAGGCGGCGTTACTCGGCAATGCCGCCGCGGTCATCCTCGCGCACGTGCATCCGAGCGGCGATCCCACACCCAGTCCGGACGACGTGGCACTGACGCGTCGTCTGGTCGCCGCCGGCGTGCTCCTTGGCATTGATGTCCTCGATCACATCGTGGTCGGTGATGGTCGCTACGCGAGCTCCCGGGAACTCGGCCTCCTGTAGTCGGTATCCAGGTCGGGTAGTCGTTACCCGCAGCGTCGGCCGCATGGAGCGGCGCGGCGGATTTGCGCCGGAACGTGCTGGATACTCGTTTGAAAGCCGCCGACGGCGGGCGCATGCCCTACAGAAACCAGGCTGAAAATGAGTAGTTGCTACCCAACAAATCGGCGCTTTCGCCCATATCTCCTCGTGCATCGCCAACAGCATGCCGTCTCCAAGACGACGCCACAACAGACTCACAGAAGCGTGTTTATCACCTTATTGTTCATGCTGAAGGAGCGAGCATCCTACCGGCATACCAGGTGACCTTTCGCTTCGGACTCAAAATTGCGTGTGCTGACGCCGCCCGACGCGCCGCCGTGCGCCTGTCACCACACTTCGGGCGGGACGCGCGCGGCCGTCATTTCCCATCGAGCAGCGACCATGGCCCGCGAGCCCCAGCGCCGCGACGACCCGGCGCCCGTCCAACCTGTCCTTCCAGAGTTCGCCGCCGACGGTGGGGAGGTCCCACGTCCAGACAACCGGCTCACGCCCATGGCCCGGATCTGGGCACTGGCGGAGCGTGTGGCGCCGATCGACCTGACGCTCCTGATCACAGGAGAGAGCGGAGTTGGGAAGGAGCGGCTGGCTCGCTGGGTTCACACGCGGTCACACCGCTCGGGCGGACCCTTCGTCGGCGTGAACTGTGGGGCCTTTGCCGACAGCCTTCTCGAGACGGAGTTGTTCGGCCACGTGCGTGGGGCGTTCACCGGCGCCGTCACCGACCGGCCAGGAGTCTTCGAGGCCGCTCACCGCGGCACCCTCTTTCTCGACGAGATTGGGGAAGTCTCGCCAGCGATGCAGGTGAAGCTGCTGCGGGTGCTTCAGGAGCGCGAGGTGCGCCGCGTCGGGGACACACGCGCGAGACCCGTGGACGTGCGCGTGATTGCCGCGACGAATCGCGATCTGCCGATGGAGGTGCGCGCCCATCGGTTCCGCGAGGATCTGTACTACCGGCTGCATGTCGTCGAACTGCGCATCCCACCGCTGCGGCAACGGCCGGACGAACTGCGGAGGCTCCTCCGCGACCTGCTCCCGAAGACGGCCGCCCGGCTTGGGCGGCCGATCACCGGCTACAGCGACCGTGCGATCGACGCCCTCTCGCGCTACCTGTGGCCCGGGAACATCCGCGAACTCGAACACGCGATTGAGCGGGCATGCGCCGTGGCGACAGGCGCCCAGATCGATCTGGAAGATCTGCCCGACGACGTGCGGCAACACGCCGAGGCTGTGCGGTCGCGCACGCAGCCGCTCCGGGATCAAGAGCTCGCGTACATCCGCGCGGTACTCGAACGGCACGGCGGCGACCGGCAGCAGACCGCCAACGAACTCGGTATCTCTCTCTCAACCCTGAAGCGGCGACTGCGCCTCGCGGCTGTGGTGCAGCGGCGACCCCGTCGTTCGGGTCAGGGTCAAGGTTGACCCTCGCGACCTGACCCTCCGGGGTCAGAACTGACCCCAAGCGGCCTCGCTCTCACCGCGCCCGATACATCACGCGCTTCGACCGCTCCCTGCGATCGCTGAGAAAGCTCTTCGGAAAATCGGCCCATGCCACGACCGCGAGGCGTCTCGTTCAGAGGGGCGCCGTGCGGTGCACGCGACCGCTCGGCACGTGGTCACGCGGTTTGCTCTGATCCCTCGCACGAGCGATCACGACGGAGGATCCGATGGAGCCATTCGAGCTGCCAGATATCTCGACGCGTCCTGAAGGGACGGCCCACGCCAGCGCCGCCGCGCCTATCGTGCTCTGGTCCGTCCGGGGAGCCACCGACGATCTTCGCGGACTCGCGATTGAAACGTCGTTCGGGTACGCGCTCGGGCTCGAGCTCGCGTCGGAGCTGGTGTTGCTGCATCTCCAGCCCAGTCTCGAAGTCCTGGTCGAGTATGCCGATCGCATCGAAACCGCGCTGCTCGCCCAAGGGTGGCGGCGCATCGACCCCTGTCCCCCAACCAAGGAGCGTGCATGACGACTCATTCCTCGCACTCGGACGCTGATCTCGCCCAGGCCGCCGCGCGGCGCCGAAGCGCCCGCCGACAGCTCACCACGATCGCGCTGCTGGCGCTCGCACTCGCGCCAGCCACGCTGCACGCGCAGTCGGGGTCGCCGTGGGAGAACGCCGTGGCCGTGCTGATGACCAGTTTCACGGGACCGATCGCCCGTGGCCTGAGTCTGATCTCCATCGTCGTCGGCGGCGTGACGTTCGCCTTCGGGGAGGGCGGATCCAAGCGGCTGCTCGCCGGCATCGTGTTCGGCGTCGGGATGGCCATCGGCGCCGTGAACTTCATGGGCTGGCTGTTCCCGTAAGGTCCGCCGATGGCGACACCGCATGTGGTCTTCAGTTCTGTGAACCGCCCGTTGACGGTGGGTGGCGCCGAACGCCGACTGTTCTTCGTCGCGCTGCTGGTCGGCGGCGCCACCTTCTCGCTCTTCGGTAGCTTCCTGGGAGGCGTGCTGATGTTCGTGGTGCTGTATCTCGGGGCGCGGTGGACGACGCAGCACGATCCCCAGTTGCTGCGGATCGTGCTCCGGTCGGCGTCGGCCCGCCGGTACTACGATCCGGCCAAGTTCGTCCCGGTCTCCATTCGTCGGCAGGAGGTCGCATGAGACGCACTGACAGTGTCACCCGCGCCTTCCGCGAGGCGGGTGCGCTCAGCGAGGTGATGCCGATCGTCGGGTTCGTGGACGGCACGGTGTTCGTCACCAAGAGCGGCCACGTGGGCGTGGTGCTCGCGCTTGACGGGGTGGACTATGAATGCCTGGACGCGGCACAGCGTGAGGCGGTCACGGTCCGGTTCGACGCCGCGCTGCGCCTCTGGGATGAACGCACGCGGCTCTATCAGTACGTGCTCAAACGTCGCTGTCCCGTGTCGGCCCCCGCGGCGCATCAGCACCCGGCGGTCGATCGGATCCTCCAGCGTCGCGACGGGTACCTCCGAGGGGAGGGCACGGCACTCTTCGCCGTGTCCCTGTATCTGGTCGTGGTCGCCGCTCCAACAGGTGCGGTCGAGACGTGGGCCAGTCACGCCGCGAACGTGTTCCGGGCGCCCGTCGCAACGGCTCGCGACTGGCTGTCGACGCGGCAGACCGTGCTCCATCTGGATAGCGATCTCTCGAAGCGGGCCGCCCAACTGCGTCACAAGGTGGAGGCGTTCGTGCTGCAGCTGGCAGACACGGTGCATCCGCGTGTCCTCGCGAAGACCGAGGCGTTTACGTTCTTCCGGCAGTTGGCGAACTATGACCCGCTGAAGGCCGACGGGATCCCGCTCCGCCAAGACGCGGTCGTCGACTTCGACATGTGCGACTCGGCGCTGGAGTGCCACCGCACGCATCTCCGGCTGGACGACGCCTACGTGCGGGTGCTCACGCTGAAGGAGCCGCCGAGTCAAACGGTGCCGCTGCTGTTTCAGTCACTGTACGAATTGCCGTCGAATCTGCTGATCGTCAGTGCGTGGCAGCGGGAGGGGCAGGGTGCCATTCGGCGCGAGATCCACGCGCGGCGCCGGCACTTTCATAACGCGCGGGTGGCGTTGAGCAGCTATGTCACCGACTCGAACCCGGCGCCCGGAGACCTGCTGGTCGACGACAGCGCCGTCGCGGTTGTCCGCGATCTCGGCGCAGCGCTGACCGAACTGACGCTGCATGGTCGCTACTTCGGTGCCTACACATTGACGGTCGTGCTCTGGGACGACGACCCCGCGACGCTCGAGCGGAGCGTCGGCGCCTGTCTCAAGGCGTTTTCCGCCCACGACGCGCAGGTCACAGACGAGCGGTATAACCTGCTGAACGCCTGGCTGGCCGTGTTCCCGGGGAACGACGCCTACGACGTCCGGTCCATGCACTTGCTCAACACCAACTACGCCGACCTGGCGCTCCTGTTCGCGCAGGACCCCGGCCACGCACACAATCCGCACCTGCAGCGCGAGGCGTTAGCCGTCCTCGAGTCCACGCACGCGACGCCGTACGCCCTCAACCTGCACGTCGAGGACGTCGGTCACACGCTGGTGCTGGGCGCCACCGGGAGCGGGAAGTCCTTTCTCTTGAACTTCCTCGTGGCGCACCTGCAGCGGTACAGCCCCCGCACCCTCATCTTCGATCTTGGCGGCAGCTATGACGGGCTGACGGGGTACTTCGGCGGGCAGGTGCTCCGGGTCACGCTCGATCGACCCAGCTTCACGCTGAATCCGTTCTGTCTCGCGCCGACGCCGGCGAACCGGCAGTTTCTCTTCACGTTCGTGAAGGTCCTGCTCCAGGCAGGTGGGCAGTACACGATGAGTCGGGCTGACGATCAGGCGCTCTACGAACAGATCGAGACGGTCTATGCGCTCGATCCCGATCAGCGGCGCCTGTTCACGCTGGCGAACATTCTGCCGCGCGCCCTCGCGCAGCAGTTGCAGCGCTGGGTCGCTGGTGGTCAATACGCCGAGGTGTTCGACCACGTTGAGGACACCGTCACGCTTGCGCCGTTTCAGACCATCGACTTCGAGGGTCTGGATGGCACGCCACTCGTCCTCGAGCCGCTGCTGTTCTACTTCCTGCACCGGGCGACGGCCGCGGTGCTGGATCCCGCGCTCGCGTCGACGCTGAAAGTGTTCGTCCTCGACGAAGCCTGGCGCTTTCTCCGCGATCCCACGATTCGAGCGTACGTCACGGAAGCGCTCAAGACGTGGCGCAAGAAGAACGCGTGCGTGCTGCTGGCGACCCAGTCCAGCGAGGACCTCGAACGGTCCGAACTGCTCCGGGTGGCCATCGAGAGTTGCCCGACGAAGATCTTTCTCGCGAATCCGAACATTGACCGCACGGCGTACCAGGCGCTGTTTCACTTGAACGACGCCGAAGCCGCCCGAATCGCGACCCTCGTGCCGCGCCAACAGTTTCTGCTGAAACAGCCCGGGGTCGCCAAGGTGCTGAACCTGCGGGTGGATCCCGCCAACACGGCGTTGTTCAGCATCGCTGCACGCCGGTAATCGTTCGTCATCCTCGTCAAAGGAGTGGTCATGGCCGTTCTTCGACCGTTCGTGCTCGGCGTGTGTCTGTTCGTGGCGGGAGGGGGTGCGGCGTGGGCCCAGGCGGCGCCGGCCTCCATGCCCCACGGCGCTCGCACCATCGTCTATCACGCCCGCGACCTGGTGGCCCTTCGCGCCAAGCTGCACTACACGACCCTCATCGTCTTGCCCGAGGGGGAGGATGTCGTCGAAGCCACCTGCGGCGACAAGGAGTTCTGGATTGTCAACGTCCGGGGCGGCCTGGTCTCCGTCAAGCCGGCCCGCGCCGGCAGCGACACGAATCTGAACCTCGTCACCACCACGGGGCAGGTCTACACGTTCGTGCTGACCGAGGTGTCCGGCACCCCGGCACAGGACGCCGACCTGACCGTGTATCTCGAGCCGGATGACCTCACCCGGAACCCGGCACACGCGGCGCCGAAGTTCGTGCCGGCGGAGCAGGTGGAGGACTATCGCGCACAGGCCGACGCGGCGCGCCAGCGCGCGCGTGAGGAGATCGACGCCGCACACGCTGCGCTCGATGCCGGCGTGACCGCGTTTCGCACGACGTATCCCACCAGCCTGCAGTTTCCGTATCGGTTCAAGCCGGACACGAAGCCCTTCTACGTCTCCGTGATGTTTCACGACGACCACCGCACCTTCATCCGCATGGCCGCGCGTGAGCTGCCGGCCATCTACGAATACAAGGACGGCCAGCCGAACCTCGTGAACTTTGACGTGCGTGACGGGGTCTACGTCGTCCCGAAGATTCTCGACGACGGCTATTTCATGGTGGGGACGGCGCGGCTCGGGTTCCGGCGTGTGGACAACGCGAAGGGAGGCAGCCGATGACGGACGCGCCTGTGCCCGCTCCGGACTCGCCGAATGTGCCGCCGCGGCTGATCGATCGCCGCGTGTGGCCCGCCGGCGTCGTGCCGCGGCATCTGCAGCAATGGGTGCTCATCGGGGTTGCCGTCGTCATGGTGGCCATCCTGGCGCTGGCCGGTCCGCCGGCGAAACCCCGTGTGACCAGCACGCCATCGGTCGCGGCGACTGGCGTCGACCCGAATCAGCAGCGCATCGAGGACTACCAGCGGCACATTACCGAGCAGGCGCAGCGCTTGGCCGCTGAGCAGGCGTCGCTCGAGGCCGCCAAGGCGGCACTCGGCTCCGCCACGCCGACGGCTCCGACGGGCACCGCCGACGGCGTCGGTGCACCGGCGACGCGCGTGCCCGCCTCACCGGCCGGCGCCACCGCGCCGCCGGAGCGCGAGACGCGTGAAGAGCGGGCCCGCTTCGCGGACAACGTCGCGTTCGCCCGCGACGCCAGCCCCGCGAAGGCCGCCGCACAGCGTCCTGCGACCGCATCGGCCAGCGACGCGGTCGCGGCCCTCCTGCCGCCGAACTGGCCGACAGTGGTGCCATCCACGTCGACTTCGCCGACGCCACCCGCGCCGGCCGCTTCACCGTCACCGACGCCGCGAGCAGGTGGGCAGGCCTCGGCCAAGACGGCACCGCCTGCGCCGGGCACGTATCGCGTCTTCGAGGGGACCGTCATCGACACGGTCCTCACGAATCGCCTCGAGGGCAGCTTCGACGGCCCGGTGAACTGTCTGGTGAGTGTGCCGCTGTATGCCGACGACCACCTCGTCATCCCGGCCGGTGCCCGCGTCCTCGGCGAGGCGCGCGCGGTGAACGCGTTCGGCCAATCACGCCTGGCGGTCACGTTCCATCGCGTGCGGTTCCCGAACGGGCGATCCCTCTCGCTCGACGGGTTCCACGGTCTGAACCAGGCCGGGGACCTCGGACTCCACGATCGGGTCGATCGGCACTACGGGCAGATCTTCGGGACGTCGCTGGCCCTCGGTGCCATCGCCGGTTTCGCCCAGGCGACCGGCACCGTGGGCGTGGACACGACCGGGTTGGACATCTACCGCCAGGGCGTCGCCTCCAACGTCTCCCAGTCGGCGACCCGCATCCTCGACCGCTTTCTGAACCTGCTTCCGACCGTCACGATCCGCGAGGGGCACCGCATCAAGGTGTATCTCTCAGCCGATCTGGACCTGCCGGCGTATACCGACGCCGTCGACGGAGGGCGCGAATGACGAAACGGCTCCTGACCATCACCCTCATCGCGGCGCTGCTCATTGTCGGTTCCGTGATGTCGGTGTCCGGCCAAATCTTCGGCGGCATCGTCTACGACCCGACGAACTACGCGAATGCCGTGCTGCGGTACGGGCAACTCCAGGCGCAGCTCTCACAGCTGATCACGACCTATAGCCAGATTCGGACGCAGTACCTGTTGCTCTTCACCCAGGCGCAGCGCCTGCCGTACGTGATGTGGGCGCGGTACCAGAGTCTCCGGACGCCCTGGAAACCACTGGTCGCGACCAGCCAGTACGGGCTCACGTCGCCGTGGATCACCGCCGCCAACACCGGCTTCAATCCAGCGGCCGCCGTGCTCAGGGCGACGCAGTCCCTGACGCCGTATGGACCCGGGCTGTCGCGGCTCTCCGCCGCGGAGCTCCTGCGCGTGCAGAGCCGCTATGACCGCACCCAGCTGACGGACGGCGCGATCACGAACGGCCTCGAGGCGATCGGGCGGCTGCGGCAGAACCAAGCGACCGTCGAGGCGACCCTCCAGAACCTCGAGAGCGACGCCTACAGCGACGATCCCGCCCTGCACACGCAGGTTGCCGTGCTCGACAAGATCAACGCCTCGAGCGTGGCGGGCACGCGGATGGTCAAGGACACCAACTACGTCCTGGTGTCGTTACTAGAGCAGCAGGTCCTCGATGCCACAGAGCGGCGCGAGAGCACCGCGCAAGCCATCGACGCACACGTCGCCTTTCTCAACGAAGCGCCGGCGCTCCTGGCCCGGACCACGGCGTCCACGACACAGGCCCTCTCCACGTTCCGCATTCCGTAGGGAGCCCACGCATGGCTGATATCGATCCATTCGCCAGCATTACCGGCGCCATCCTGGACCTCCTCATGCGGGACGGCGACCTGTTCGTGTCGCTCGGGACAAACCTGTTTCGCGGCATCGCGGTCATCCTGCTCGCCTGGTTCGGCATTCGTGCCGCGCTGGCGAGTGCTGACGGGGCGGCGGGGCTGCCACTCGGCCGCTTTGTCACGCTGCTCCTGACCATCGCTTTCGGCTTCGCGATGATCACGTACTACCGCGCCCCGATTCCGGGCCTCGGCCTGAGCTTCACCCAGCTCGTGACCGATCAGCCGATATACCTGGCCCGCCAGCTGGAGATTACGCAGGTCCAGCGACTGAGCGACCGCCTCAATCAGGTCTATCTCTCACTCGAACAGCCGCTGGTCCTGAACGTGTCGGCGTTCATCGGCTACCTCCTCGTGGCGCTGGCCGTCACCGCCGCTCGGGTCGCGCTGCTGGCGGTGATCGCCTTCGGGCTGATCGCCACCGGCATCGCCGTGCTCGTCGGGCCCGTGTTCATCCCGTTCTTCCTCGTGCCGCAGATGGACTGGATGTTCTGGGGGTGGTTGAAGTCGCTCCTCCAATACGCGTTCTACCAGGTGATCGCGCAGGCGTTCGTCTTCGTCGGGGGCACGTTCCTCATGAACTTCCTCGACGCGTTCCCACCTCCGTATACGGTGGACCGCATCCTGGTCGGTGGCTTTCACCTCGTCTTTCTGCTGCTCGCGTTCACGTACGGCCTGCTCAAAGTGCCGTCCCTCACCAATTCACTGTTCTCCGGGCGCGCGGGCGAGTTCGCGCTGCCACGACTGGGGTAGCCGCCCATGACCCTCACCCTTCCGCCTGCCGGCTACGAATACGGCGACGCCCGGCCTCGCTACGTCGAGCACTACGGGTCCACCCTCGTCATGAATCGATACCTGAAGGTGGCGCTCCTGTGCCTCTCGGTGGTCACCGTGGCGCTCGTGGGCCTCACCATCGCCACCCAGCGGACCTATGCGCACGTCAAGCCGCTGGTCATCCGGATCGACGACGTCGGGCATGCCACCGCGGTCACGTACGACAGCCTGACCTACACGCCGCAAGCCCCTGAGTTGAAGTACTTCCTGGTGCAGTTCATCACGAAGCACTACAGCCGGATGCGGGCCACCGTCCGGCAGCAGTACGCCGAGTCGCTCTACTTCCTCGACGGGCGTCTGGCCGACGCGACGATGGACGCGAACAAGAAGTCGGGCGTCATCGAGCGGTTCCTCGCCAGCGGTGGGGAAGAGATCGACGTCCGGGTGAAAAACGTCACCCTCGAGGATCTGCGACAGCCGCCGTACCGCGCGACGGTGGAGTTCGAGCAGGTCCATCTGGCACCCGTCACGCGGTCGGAATTGCGCCGGGACACCTTCGTCGCGCACGTCGTCTTTGTCCTGCGCGACGAGGTCGACAACGCGCGGATTCCCATCAATCCGCTCGGCTTGACCATCACGTACTTCCGGGAGGATCAGGCCTTCGGCGCGGAGGGAGACGGGCACTCATGATCGCCAACGCCTTCCTGGCCACGACCGTTATCGGCCTGGCCGTGCTGTTCGGCCTAATGCAGACCTGCACGTTCCTGATCCCCTATCGCGCCTTGCTGTTGGGTGCCTACGCGCACACGCTCATCGCCTGGGGCACCGTGGCATTCGTGAACGTGTTTGCGGCGTGTTATCTGGTCTCGCGCGTGCTGTTCCTGAAGGACACGGGTCAGAAGCTGGCGCACCTGGAGAAGCAGCTGCGCAGTGGCCGGAGCCTGTCCGAGGAACTCGCGCAGCGGCTGCAGGAGTAAGCCATGTCGAGGGGATGGGACGACGAGCGCGCACCGGAGCTCGAGGAGCGACCGGCCGTTGGACGCGCATCCGGGGCGGGGGAGGAGCCGGTTGCGCGGCGCCCCGGCAGCCCGGATCGTTCCGGCGGGACGCAGACGCCGCCGCCCGAGCGCGACCACGACCATCGCGCTTTGATCTGGCGCGATCGAGCGATTGACCTGTCCGCGTCCGCTAGGGACACACTGCGGACGATCGGCACGTTTCGGACGGTCGCGGTGACGGATCTTGCGCGCGCTGAGTATGGCGGGGAAGTCGCGCGACTCGCGCGCGACTTGCGCCCGCTGTTCCGGCAGGGGTGGGTCGTCCGCCATACCTTACCCGGACGTCACGGCGGGCGCGCACCCGCGGTGCTGACGCTCACGCGTGAGGGGGCTGACGTGACGCGACGCTACCTGGCGGAGGCTGACCAGACGATCCATTGGGGCTTGGTGAAACCGCGAGAGCAGGAGCACGACGTGGCGCTCTATCGCATGGCGCAGGCGGAATCAGAACGGATCGAACGGGCCGGCGGTACTGTTCGTCGCGTCATCCTCGACGCCGAGCTCAAGGGCGCCGTCGCGACGCAGCGGAATGCGCCCGACGCGCCGCCGGATCCGGAACCGATCGCGCGCACGCTGCACCTGCGCGTCGTCGACGGGGCCGTACAGATTCCCGATCTGCGGCTGGAGTACGAGACACGCGAGGGCACGATCGCCCGCGTCGATCTGGAACTCGCCACCGAGCACTACAAGCCGTCCCAGGTGGCGGCGAAGGCCCAGGCGGGCTTCACCATCTACGCCCCGGCCTCGCAGACCGGGCGGTTGTCGGCGGCCCTCGAAGAGCGGGGGATCGTCGCGGAGATCTTGTCGTTATGACCGCCGCCGACCCACGGACCACCACGATCGAAGCGCTCGGCTATACGCCACGCGAGGCCGCGTTCCTGGCGTGTGTCAGTCGACACGGCGGCTACTTCCTGCGTCGCCAATTCGTGACGGCCACCGATGCACATCACGGACGGGCGGTGGTCCGGTTCACCCAACGGTTGCTGGTGGCCCGGCACGCGACGCGGCAGACCTTTGCGCGGCGGACTCACGTGTACCACTTGGCATCCCAGGCACTCTACGGCGGCGCTCCGGACGTCGGGCCGAGCCAGCGGCGGCGCCGGTCGGCACTGGCCATCAAGGTGCGCCTCATGACGGTTGATTTCGCGCTGTCCCGACCCGATCTGCAGTTTCTGACCAGCGAAGCCGAACGGCTGGACTACTGCGATCGACTCGGCATCGACCGCGGGCGCGTGCCGCAGCAGACCATCCGGCCGTATCGCTCGCCCGTGAGCCGGCCGCATGCGTTTCCGGGGCCCGTCGTCATCGGGCTGCACGGCGCGGACCCCGCCACCGCGCCGCTGTTGGTCTGCGCCTATATCGATGATGGCGCGCACAGTGCCGCAGGCTTCGAGACGTTTCTTCGTCACTACGCGCGGCTACTGGCCGTCGTGCCCCGGTGGCGCGTCGTGTATGTGGCCGAGCGGCCGCGGCAAGCCGCAGCGGCCAGCGCGGTATTCGCCCGCGCGTTCGGGGCAGACACCGGGCTGGCGACGGTCAGGCACGCAGCGGATGTCGGTGAGTACTTCCGGCTGCGCCGCTTGTATGAACGCGAAGCATGGGCCGACCTGCAGACGAGCGGACTGGACCGGTACCTCGACCTGCAGCGCCGGATCGGCCACGACGTGGATCCGCTGTATGCCCGGTGGGAGGTCGAGGGCGACCGCGTGCTGACCACGGCGTCAGACACGGTGGGTTCGACTGCTGAACCGCGATTCGAGGCGGTGCTGCTGCCCTATAGCTATCTCGCCGTTGATGCGGTCCAGGCGCGGGGCCGCCTCACAAATCTGGGAGTTGCACTGTCGTGACCGTGGACTGCACTTTCGTCCGCACGGTCTGGCCCTGGGTCCGGGCCTCGGCGAGACAACTCGCCGCACGACAGCGCGTTACGAGCGGCGCCGCGGGCGCCGCAACACCCCGGAAAGTGTGCCCCGAGACAGGAGCGACCCCGGTCCATGCGGACCGTCGCGTATGCGCCGGTGGGGTCGCTCCTGTCTCGGGGCGTTGATCGCGGTGCACAACGAAACCGATTTACGTCGGGATCGTGCGTCGCTCGAGAGGATAACGCTGATGCCACTGATTCCTGCACCGCCTGCTGCACCGAACAAAGACACCCTGCCGCTGCGCATCGACCAGGAACTGCATACGCAGCTGCGCGAGTACGCCGAATTCCTGGGCAGCACCAAGGAGTACATCGTGTCGGCGGCCCTGCGCCGTGTCTTTCGCCACGACAAGGACTTCCTGGCCTGGCAGCAGGCCCGACGTGCGAGCGCACCGGGTCACTCCGTGGCAGGGAAGTCTGCGGCCGCGAAGGACACGACCCTTGTCGAATCGGCGGCCACGTCTGAGAGTGCCCGGCGCGTGGCGAGCAAGGAGCGCGCGTGAGGCTGTTGCTCGAACACCGGGCGTGGGTAAGTGGCGTCGCGGCCGGCATAGCGGGGTTCCTGGCGCGTGGGGTGTTCCCCTGGCGCACTGATGATCCGATGCTGGCGCTGGTCGCGGTGTATCAGCCGGCGGTGTACCACGCGATGTACGTCGGGTACGTCACGCTGCTGTTCACCACGCCGTACCTCGTGACGTCCGTCGTCGGCGCGTTGGCGTACATCTTCGTGCGTGGCCGACAGCCACACGCGGAGGCCGGCCCGCTGCCGCCGTACCCGGACCCTGCGACGCGTGAGTCGTTGTTCGTCGTGCTCGGCGAGCAGCACCACCCGCTGAAACCGATCCCAGCCGCGCAACCCAAGTGGCTGACTATCCCGGAACGTGGGCTCTATACCGGTATCGCGGTCATTGGTGCCGTCGGCAGCGGCAAGACGACCGGATGTCTGTATCCCTACGCGGAGCAGATCCTCGCCTATCAGGCGGACGATCCTGCCCGCCGGATCGGCGGGTTGGTACTGGAAGTGAAAGGGGACTTCTGCCACGACATCCGGCGCATGCTCGCCCGCCACGGGCGCGAGAAGGACTACCTGGAGGTGAGCCTCGATGGTCCGTGGCGGTACAACCCGCTGCACAACGACCAGGACGCGTACGCGATGGCGTACGGGATCGCCTCGCTGGTAAATGCGGTCTTTGGCAAAGGCAAGGAACCATTCTGGCAGCAGGCGTACACGAACCTGGTGAAGTTCATCATCCTGCTCCACAAGGTGGTGGACGACTACGTGACGCTGTTCGATGTCTATGCCTGCGCGATCGATCCCGATCGGCTGGCCGCCAAGCTGGCGGAAGGCGAGCGCAAGTGCCCACCCCGTCGACAGCTGGTCATCTCGCGCCAGGCATACGCTGCGCACCCGGCGCTCCGTGGACTGGGCTTCCAGCTAGACGAACAGACCGGTCAAGTCGAGTGTTCGGAAAACGAGGCGGTGCTAGCGTACCTCGAGACGCACATCGTGTCGTTCACGACCCGCACCCTCGTGAGCGACGACCCGCACGCCCAACAGCTCGAGGCCGTCAAACGCTGGTACGAACACGACTGGCGACGCATCGAGCCGAAGCTCCGCACGTCGATCGTCGAAGGCATCTCGGTCTTTCTCTCGCTGTTCGACGACAGCCCGGCGTTGAAACGGGTGTTCTGCCCTCCAAAAGCGTGCTACGACCCGGTAGCGAATGCGGACGGTCGGTACGGTCAGCCGCTACCGGCATTTGGTGCGCTGCTCGAAGCGGGCCGCCTCTGCGCCTTGAACTTCCCGATGGCCGCGAATCCCGGACTCGCGAAGGTGATCGGGACGCTGATGAAGCAGGACTTCCAGCGGGCCGTCCTGGAGCGCATTCCGGCGATCACCGCGTCACCGGAGCGGCACTGGCGCGAGGTGCTGTTCCTGTGCGACGAGTACCACGCGTTCGCCACGGCCGGGGAGGATGACCCCACGGGCGACGAGAAGTTCTTCAGTCTGTCCCGCCAGGGCAAATGCATCGCCATCGTGGCGACGCAGAGCCTGAGCTCACTCAAATCGGCGCTGCCTGGCGAGAGCTGGCGGACCTTACTGCAGACGTTCCGGACGAAGGTATTCCTGACCCTCAGCGACGACTTCAGCGCCCGCGTGGCGAGCGATCTCTGTGGGAAAGACGAACGACTAGTGCCGCAGTATCACCTGTCGGAGAGTGGGCAGGACGCGCGCATCAGCGTGCTGACTGGCCGAGCAGCCGCGCACAAGGCGACGATCAGCACCTCGAAGAGTTACGCCGTCCAACGGGACTACGTCTTCGAGGCGAAGGTGTTTGCCGAACTGAAGAATGCGCAGGCGATCGTGCTGGCCTATGACGGCTTCAATCCGCGCCCGCCCAGCTACTGCTACCTCAAGCCGAGCTACCTGGATCGCACGCGGACGTACTTCGAGCAGGTCGAACGCGGGGAGGTGTGATCGTGAGTTTCGAGATCATTCTGCCGTTTCTCCGGCCGATTGCCGGGTTCCTCCAAGACGAGCACGTCAGCGAGATCATGGTGAATCCTGGCGGTCGAGTGTTCATCGAACGCCAGGGCCGGATTGAACGCATCGACGACGCGAGCATTGACGAGCGCAATCTACAGGTGGCTGTCCGGAATATCGCCCGGCTGCTCGGGAGCGACATCTCGGACGAGCAGCCGATCCTGGATGCCCGCCTGCCTGACGGCTCGCGCGTCGCGGCCGTCATCCCGCCGTGCAGCTTGAGCGGTACCGCGCTGACCATCCGTAAGTTCAGGCCGGCGTACTTCACCCTCGATGAACTCGTGAACGTCGGGACGCTATCCCGGTCGGTCGCCAACGAGTTGGAGGCGGCGGTTGACCGTCGCAGCAACATCCTGATCAGTGGGGGAACAGGAACCGGCAAGACTACGTTGCTCAATGCGCTGACCGGATGCATTGCCGAGGACGAGCGTGTCGTTGTGGTGGAGGAGACCGCTGAACTGCGGGTGGGGTTGCCGAACGTCGTACGCCTCGAGGAACGACGAGCACAGCGTGATCTGGCCGCCGTCACCATGCGTGACCTGCTGCGCGCGACGCTCCGGCACCGGCCCGACCGGATTCTGATCGGTGAGGTGAGGGGCGGGGAAGCCTACGACCTGCTACAGGCGCTCAATACCGGGCATGCCGGCGCGTTGTGCACAATCCACGCGAGTTCCGCCCCACAGGCGCTGTCGCGGTTGGCGTCGTGCGTCCTGCAGTCGGGCGTCGACCTGCCGTACACGGCTGTCCGACAGCAGGTTGGCGACGCGATCCAGATGGTGGTGCACCTGCATCGTCGCGACGGGCAACGAGTGGTCTCCGAAGTGTTGACCGTTGCGCGCTATGACGTGACGAACGATCAGTATGTAACGCGTCAATAGGACGGATCACAGAGGACTAAATGAAGTCGCGATCAGAAGGCCAGGGGAACCCCGGCACAGCCGGCGAGCAGACATCGTCTTGGACGCAGCGCGAGCGTCAGCTCTCAGCGGTACCGCTTCGATTCCTTCGCTTTGATGCGGTTCGCGAGCGCACGGGTTTGTCGCGGACGACCATCTGGCGACTCGAGCGGAAGGGCCTCTTCCCGCCCCACCTGCACATTTCTGTCAACGCAGTCGCGTGGAGGGAAGACGAGATCGAGGCGTGGATGTTGTCGCGTGCGACGACCGGCTAAACGCCCCCGTTCTCTAAGGGTGCTCCTTCAGCCAACTGCGTGAAGCAACCAGAGCCGTCCGATTGGGCTTAACGTCGCGTTTAGAACGGCGAAGGGCGATGTACCGCTGCCGCGCCAGCAAACAACAAAGCGGCAGCAACTACGCACCACCTGCATCGTCATGAGCATGATGATCATGACCATCATGCACCGCACGTTGGCGACACCTTACGCTTGCAGGCCCCAGACCTGCCGCCACGCAGCGAATTCTCCAGGCCGAATGGCGTAGCGCGCGAAGTTGCCCTCGTGAAGGGCCAGCAGCTCGCTTTCCGCGACCTCCCGAAACTTTTCCTGATCGACCTTTGCCACGTTTGCCGCCGACCAGTGTGCGATGTGGGCGGCCGCCTTTCTCCTGTCCATCCCGCCGCGCACGACCTCGCCAACCAGCGTGCGCAGCGCGTCGCGGTATTTCAGCCTGAAAGGATCGGGCTCGCCGAGCGACTGCCGCACGGCGGCATAGCGCGCCGCCGACCGCTCGTAGGCCCAGATGAAGACATCACGCAGAAGCTCGATCCGATTGAGCTCGTACACGCCGAGCATCGCGTGCGTGTACAGGTCGCGCGGCAGATCGGTGAATGACAGCGGCGAAAGGTTCGCCCTGATGAACGGAATGTTCGCCGCCATGCGCGACACGCGCTTGTTCACATCATCGAACGGCTGCAGGTACGGAAGCTGCGCCATCACGAAGAAAGACTGCTCGAATGGATCGGCGATCGCTGCCGCCGTGGCGAGCAGCTGGTCAAAACACTCCTCGATAACCGGCGGCGCCTCAAGCGGGTGATAGACGGAGCCATCGATACCCACACCGATATGACGCAGCTTCCCGGCCGCCCTCGCGTCCGCCAGCAGGTTGTTCGCGAGGATGCCGTGCAGGTTGAGAATCGTGTATCGGTTGAACCCAATATCCGCCGCGTTATCGACCAGAAACTCCACCGCATCCTTGTGATTGAGGATCATCTGGGCCTCAAGCCGGTCACGGCCCTCAGCCTCTTGGCCGAATTCGATCAGCCGCTTTGTATCAAGCAACGAGTAGGTGTTTCCCTCAAGACGGCTGGAGTTCCACGACAGCTCGATCAGCAGCCGGTTCAGGATGTGCCGCGCATAAGTGCCCGCCTCTTGCCCGCCGGCGTGTCGCGAGCCGATTTCCGCGAGGCGCGCGCGCGCGGCCTCCGGGAGGTAGAAGGTTTTGCCCGGGCGGTAGGAGTCCAGGAAATCGCGGTTGTAGCCTACCGGCGCGCGCGCGCCCACCGGGCGGCGCACATTCGCCCTGATCTCTTCGCCCTCTGGCGACAAGGCGACCGCCGCCTCCGCCGCCGCCTCGGGCTGCGCGGCGATCGGGGCTGCCTCGGGCGTGCGGTAACGGGCCCACCGCCCGTCGCCCTCGCGGATGAGGCGGCCGTCATCGACGAGGCGCTTGAGGCGATATTGCAGGGTCCTGAGCGGGATGCCGGTGCCTAGCGCATTTTCGATCTCGGCGGACGTCATCCCCGGACAGGAGCGGACGACCTTCTCGATCTCACCAAGCTCTTCTGCAAGCACCGGCCTTGGCATTGGTATTTCCGTAAAGTTGCGCGTATAGTGTCTAAGCGCAATTAAACCACGCATAGGCGCAATAATCAAATTAGGCGCAATTAATATTGCGCATAGGTTCATACGCGCAACTTTGCCGCGTAGGCGCAAGAATCGACGCGGCTGCCTCGGCAGGGGCGGGCACAACATCGGCGACGCGCCGGGAAGACAAATCCCTGAAGCTTGTTCCTCTCACGGCCCTCGCCTAACCTGTGACCACCTAGCACTTTGGATGGATCTGACGAGCGATGTACGAGCTGCACAGACTTGGCTGGAACAGTTTCCAGCAGCTCTGCCTTACGATCGCTAGAGAAGTCCTCGGGCAATCAGTCGAGTCCTTCCTCGATTCCAATGACGGCGGCCGGGACGGCGCCTTCGCCGGCTCCTGGAATCCGCGCGGCAACGAAACCCTCAGCGGCCGTTTCGTCATTCAGTGCAAGTTCACAAGCCGCGCCGATCACGCCATTCGCATCTCGGAACTGTCTGACGAGGCGGCCAAAGCCAGACGACTAGCGCAGCAAGGTCTCTGCGACACCTACGTCCTGCTGACGAACGCCGGCGTCTCGGGCAAGCAGTCAGCGAAAATCGAGGCCCTGTTTAAGAACGTCGGCGTGAAGAATGTCGTTACCTTTGGTTCTACTTGGATTTCTCAGCAAATCCGAGACAACAAGCGCCTGCGGATGCTGGTGCCCCGTGTTTATGGCCTGGGAGATCTGAGCCAGATTCTGGACGCGCGCGCCTACGCTCAGGCGCGCGCGCTCCTCGCATCCCTTCGTGACGACCTGTCGAAGATCGTCGTCACCGGCGCCTATCGCCGCGCGGCCGCCGCGCTCGAAAACCATGGCTTTGTCCTTCTGATCGGTGAACCGGCCGCCGGCAAGACGACCATCGCCTCCCTGCTGGCCATGGCGGCACTCGATCAATGGAACGCGTCGACTCTCAAAATCGATGAACCCGCAAAAGTGATCGAGCACTGGAATCCCGACGAACCGTCGCAGTTCTTCTGGCTTGATGATGCGTTCGGCGTCACGCAGTACGAATGGTCGCTCGTCCACGCCTGGAATCACATCCTTCCCCAGATACGCACCATGTTGAAGCGGGGTGCACGCATCGTGATGACCTCGCGGGACTACATCTACAACCGCGCCAGGAAGGACCTGAAAGAAGGAGCTTTTCCGCTTATTCAGGAAAGCCAGGTGGTGATCGACGTTCACGACCTCACGCTCGATGAAAAGCGCCAGATCCTCTACAACCACCTCAAACTCGGACGCCAGCCGACTGAATTCCTGACCGAGGTGAAACCGTTCCTCGAGGCGATTGCCGCGCACGAGCGCTTCATTCCCGAAACCGCTAGGCGCCTCGGCGACCCGGTGTTCACCAAAGGCCTTTGGATTGACAAGTACTACCTGCTGGAATTCGTCGACAAGCGCGAGCCCTTCCTGCACGAGGTCCTTCAGGGCCTCGACCAGCACAGCAAGGCCGCGCTGGCCCTGATTTATATGCGCGACGGAAGGCTCGATAGTCCCATCGAACTCCAGCCGTCCGAGCAGCAAGCCCTCGATCGTTTAGGCAGCGACCTCGGAAACTGCGTCGCCGCACTGGAAGCATTAAAGGGCAGTCTCGTGCAGCTTGTCGATGCAGGCGGCGATTTCGTCTGGCAGTTCAAGCACCCGACCATCGGCGATGCCTACGCTGCTCTCTTGGTTCAAAGCACCGAGTTGCTGGGGATCTTCGTCCAGGGCAGCCGCACCGAAAAGCTGATCGGACAGGTGACGTGTGGAGATGTCGGAATCGAGCGCGCCGTCGTAATCCCCCGCAGCCTCTTTCCCCTCGTTCTCCGGCGCCTCGAGGATTTTTCTTCGAGCAAGAGATTCAAGACGCCGTGGATGTCGACATGGGGCGCCAAGAGCAGCCTGCTGGGGTTTCTTGCGTTTCGCTGCTCGAAGGAATTCCTGGCGGTGTACCTCGAGATGAACCCCGGCGTCCTAGCGGAAATCTCGAAGCCCGGCCTCATGCTCAGCGCTGTCTCGGAAGTGGACCTCGCTATTCGACTCCATGAATTCGGCCTGTTGCCGGAAGAGACGAGGAAGATGTTCATCGCCGCGGTCAGCGCCTATGCCCTGAACGGCGAGGATTTGTACGCCTTCGAAGAAACCTCGCTTCGGAAGGTATTCACGGACGAGGAATTTGAGGAACTGCTGCGCCGCGCGCGCACAAAACTGCTGCCGCGCTTGGACGACGTGCGCCGGGACTGGCAGACCAATCATCAATCAGACGAGTCGCCGGAAAATCACATGCAGCCGCTCCTCGATTCGCTCTCGGCCCTCAAGGACGCCCTTTCAGATGATGAACATGCCGTGCGGGCGATCGAGCGCGAGACCGAACGGATCAACGAATGGATCGCCGAACAGGTCCCTGATGGCGGGGATCACAAGCCGCGGCGCTCCCTGGCGGGCGAAGAAACGACCGATACAGCCCGCAAGGATCGCAGCATTTTCGATGATGTCGACGCCTAAGCATGCTGGTGCTGTCCGGAAACTGCGCCCACCCTCCGGAGGCCCCCGATAATTGACGTAATCAAGCACGACGGAACGTCTGGATGCAGCTCTACCGTCGTGTCATATTTCCGGGAAATTGAGAGGCGCCGGGCCGTACTAAAGTGGCGGCCAAGGCCGGTCACGAACGACAGCTAGACAGGGAAGCGAAGCATGGCACGTCCCAAGAAAAAGGACATCCGCGAACAAGGAACGAATGAGGCCGCGCAGGCGCCGAACAAGAAGAACGGCAACGGCGCGAATCTCGGCTTCGAGCAGCAGCTGTTTCTCGCCGCCGATAAGCTGCGCAAGAACCTCGAGCCGTCCGACTACAAGCATGTCGTCCTCGGCCTCGTCTTCCTGAAACACATCTCCAGCGCCTTCGAAGCAAAACACGCCGCGCTGCTCGCCGATGATCCGACCGCGGCGGAAGACCCTGATGAATACCTGGCCGAGAACGTTTTCTGGGTTCCGAAAGAGGCCCGCTGGTCCCACATCCAGGCCAACGCGAAGCAGCCAACGATCGGCAAGCTAATCGACGACGCGATGGGCGCCATCGAGAACGCGAACAAGAGCCTCAAAGGCGTCCTGCCGAGGGATTACAACCGTCCCGCGCTCGACAAGGTCATGCTCGGCGAGCTGATCGACCTGATCTCGGGCATTGCCATGGGCGAGCCGGGCGATAAGGCGAAAGACATCCTTGGCCGCGTCTACGAGTATTTCCTCGGCGGATTTGCCGGTGCGGAAGGCAAGCGCGGTGGCGAATTCTACACACCGCGCTCCGTTGTCCGTGTCCTCGTCGAGATCCTGGAACCGTTTCCTGATCCCGCGCGCAAGATTCAGGGCCGGGTTTACGACCCCTGCTGCGGATCGGGCGGCATGTTCGTTCAGGCCGAGAAATTCGTTGAAACCCACGGAGGCCGCATCGGCGACGTCGCCATTTACGGGCAGGAGAGCAACTACACAACGTGGCGGTTGGCGAAAATGAACCTTGCCGTCCGAGGCATCGACGCCGACATACGCTGGAACAACGAGGGCAGCTTCCACAAGGACGAACTCAGGGATCTCCGCTTCGACTACATCCTCGCCAATCCGCCGTTCAACGTTTCGGATTGGGGTGGCGAGCGCCTGCGCGAAGATGCACGTTGGGAGTACGGCGTGCCACCTGTCGGCAACGCGAATTTCGCGTGGTTGCAGCACATTCTTTGGCACCTGGCGCCGAACGGAACCGCAGGCGTCGTGCTGGCGAATGGCTCGATGTCATCGACCCAGAACGGCGAGGATGCGATCCGAAAAGCGATGGTTGAAGCTGACTCTGTGGACTGCATCATCTCGTTGCCCGGCCAATTGTTCTACTCAACGCAAGTTCCGGCTTGCCT
>WBZO01001486.1_pt1 | contig 36531 bp, 33 predicted proteins | sample 5204261 | NCBI WGS metagenome assembly WBZO01 (sample SAMN12412400, study PRJNA552823) | activated sludge metagenome | isolation source: activated sludge from anammox sidestream of wastewater treatment plant... | place: USA: North Carolina | collected 2017-09
GGCGGGGATGGAGCTGCCGATGCGCGCCATCCGCGAACAGGTGGCGTCGGCCGTGCACATGCTGATTCAGGTGGCACGCTTCCCGGACGGCTCGCGCAAGGTTACCCATATCTCGGAAGTCACCGGCATGGAAGGTCAGATGATCACCATGCAGGATATCTTCAAGTTCGACCACCAGGGGATCGACCAGGATGGCCGTATTCTCGGCAAGATGATCCCCACTGGTATCCGTCCTTCGTTCTTCGAGATGTTTGAGATGGCCGGGATCAACCTGCCACCGGATATGTTCGCCCCCACGCGCTGGCAGGCGGCGTAGGAGCTGAGTATGGAGATTCTGATTGCGCTAAGTGTCTTTGCCGCCGTGTCGGCCGGCATGCTGGCCTTGATTCAGGGCGTGACTGCCAACGCCACCGCCACCCAGGCGCGGCTGGCGAAGGTGGCGGGCCAGAGCCTGATGCCGGAGTGGCAGCTGTCTCAGGCCGTTGCCCTGCGGGCGAACCGCATGTCGTCCATTGGCTGGGTAGAGCGCACCCTCTCTGGCCTGGACTTCGCCAAGGGTCTGGACTTGCAGATTATCCGCGCCGGCTGGCAAATGCGGGTGAGCGAGTTCCTGGCAACGTGCGGGCTTACCGGTGGTGTGCTGTTCATGCTTGGCGCCCTGCTGCTCGGGCACTTGGCCATCGGCGCTTTGCTCGCTGCCTTCGGGATCTACATCCCGTACTTCCTGCTGCGTCGCGCAGCCAAGAGGCGCAAGGCCAAGATAGAGCGCCAGCTTGTCGAGATGCTGGTGATGATGTCGAGCGCGCTGCAGGCAGGGTTCTCGCTCCTGCAGGCGGTGGACCAGGCGGCGCGGCAACTGCCCGAGCCGATTGCCGGCGAGTTGCGCCAGTTCATGCGTGACACCCAGGTCGGCTCCTCGGTGGAGGAGGCAGTGATCGAGTTGGGCCGGCGCATCGGCAGCTACGATCTCGACATCGTTGTCACCGCCGTGCTGGTGCAGCGAAACGTCGGCGGCAACCTTTCCGAGATCCTGGACAACGTGGCGCACACGATCCGCGAGCGTGACCGGATCAAAGGTGAGATTCAGACCCTGATCGCAGAGCAGAAGATGACCGGCATGGTCATCTCCCTCATTCCGGTGGTGATCGGTGTGATCTTCTTCCTGATCAACCGTGCATACATGACGTTGCTGTTCACCGAGCCGATGGGACGGGTGATGCTGGTCGGCGCCGTGGTGCTGGAGGTCTGCGGTGCGCTGATGATCCGCAAGATCATCAACATCGAGGTCTAAACCACAGCGCCCGTGATGTGAGGAGCGGACGATGGAGCTGATCATCGCCATCAGCGTCTTTGTCAGCGCCGCCGCGCTGATGATGGCGATCCTGACCCGACCTGCTGGCACGATCCAGCGGCGGCTGCAGATGTTTCGCGCCATGGCCGTCGTTGACGACGACAGTGAGCGCGACCCCACGTTTTCGGAGCGGGTGCTGCGGCCGGTCGTCACCGCGTTCATGCGGACCTTCCGCGTGGTGATGCCGGCCAGCGTGCTGCACAAACTCCAGTGGCGGCTGACGGTGGCCGGGGATCCGCTGTCGATCACCGGCCTGCTGGTCATGTGGGGTCTGTGTGCTGCTGCGCTGCCAGGCGGCCTGTTCGTGCTACTGTCGTCGACCGGCGGCCTCACCAGCCAAGCGATGCTGCTGTTGGTCGCCTTTATCGTGCTCGGCGCCTACCTGCCGCACCTGTGGCTGAAGAACACCATGGAGCGGCGGCAGAAGCACATCCTGAAGACGATGCCGGATGCGATTGACCTGCTGACAACCTGTGTCGAAGCCGGGTTGGGCATTGACGCTGCGCTGGCACAGGTGGCGGAGAAGGTCGGCGGGCCGCTGGCCCGAGAACTGAAGCGCGTCCTGCGCGAGATGGCGATGGGCAACGCCCGCCGCGACGCGCTCAAGGCAATGGCCGAACGCACCCAGGTAGGGGACGTCCAGACCTTCGTCAACGCGCTGATTCAGGCTGAAGCCATGGGCGTGAGCCTCGCCCAGGTCATCCGCGTACAGGCGGACCAGATGCGGATGCGCCGCCGCCAGCGCGCAGAGGAGCAGGCGCACAAGGCACCGGTGAAGATTACCATTCCGCTCGTGCTGTTCTTCTTCCCGACGATCCTGATCGTCATCCTGGGGCCTGCCGGCCTGCGCCTGTCCGAGATTTTCGGCAGCGGCGAATGACGGCACAGCGACTGGCCAGACCGGGTATCAGCCGCGACCGGCGCGGGCGCCGCTTCGGCCGGCGCGCCGCCGGAAGTAAGCGACCAGCGGCTCGACATATGACCGCCCGGTCGTCAACTCGATGCGGTCGACGTTCATTGCAGCCAGCGAGCGGCGGCACTCATCACGCATGATCGTGGCGCGGGCGGCGTAGGCCTGGCGAACGCGCTGGTCGCTGGTGTCGATCAGCCGGAGGGCGCCGGTCTCTGCGTCCTGGACCTCAACAAGCCCGGCCGCCGGCAGCTCCGATTCGCGCGGGTCGTTGATCGTGATCGCCGTGACGTCGTGGCGGCGGGCCAGCACACGCAGCGGCATCTCGTAGCCGCCATCAAAGAAGTCCGAAATCAGGAAGACGACCCCACGTCGTGGCAGTACTCGCCGCAGAAACTCCACCGCCTCGCGGATGCTCGTGCCGCTGCCTTCCGGCTGCAAATAAAGCAGCTCACGCACCACCCGCAAGACGTGACGGGGGCCCTTCTTCGGTGGCACGTAGCACTCAATCCGGTCACTGAACGCAATCAGTCCGACGCGATCATTGTTGCGAATCGCTGAGAAGGCAATCAGAGCGCCTACTTCTGCGGCGATCTCGCGCTTGGTCTGGCCGCCGGAGCCGAACGCCTCCGATGCGCTGACGTCGACAACCAGCATCACCGTTAGTTCGCGCTCCTCCACGTACTTCTTGATGAAGGGAGAGCCCATGCGTGCAGTGACGTTCCAGTCGATGGCGCGCACGTCGTCGCCTGGCTGGTAGTCACGCACTTCTGAGAACTCGATGCCGCGGCCGCGAAAGACGGCGTGATAGTCACCTAGGAACAGATCATCCACCAGCCGCCGAGCGCGAATCTCAATGCGCCGGATCTTGCGAATCAGCTCCGGGGGAATGCCGCCGGTACCGGAGGGAGGGGCAGACTTGGGCTTCGGTAACAGACGCACGGCCAGCTCCCCGGGACCGGTGTTACGGAACCGGTACGCCATTGAGAACGCGGGTGACCACGTCGTCGACGCGCATGTCCTCCGCCTCCGCTTCATACGTGATAATCACGCGATGGCGAAACACGTCCGGCGCAATCGCCTTGACGTCCTCGGGTGTGACGTAATGCCGGCCATCCAGGAAGGCGTGCGCCTGTGCGCATTGACCCAGGAAGATGGTGGCGCGTGGCGACGCACCGTGGGCGATCAGCGTCGCCAGATCAGGCATGTTGAATGACCGCGGCTCGCGCGTGCCCCGGACCAACTGCACGATGTAGTCCTTAAGCCGGTCATCGATATACACACCGCGCACGGCCCGGCGGGCGGTGAGGATCGCTTCGCTGTTCGCGACGGCGTGGACCGTCGTGTCTTCTCCCGTCAGACCCCGGTCGAGGATGACTCGCTCCTCCAGCCGGTTTGGATAGGTGATTACCGCCTTCAGCAGGAAGCGATCAAGCTGCGCCTCGGGCAGTGGATACGTGCCTTCCTGCTCAATTGGGTTCTGTGTAGCCAGCACCATGAATGGCTGTTCCAGTTGAAAGGTCTTGCCACCAATACTGACCTGGCGCTCCTGCATCGCCTCCAGCAACGCTGATTGGACCTTGGCCGGTGCGCGGTTGATCTCATCGGCCAGGACTACGTTGGCGAAGATCGGCCCCAACTGAATCGAGAAGTCGCCCGTGTGCTGGTTGTAGATGCGCGTGCCCAACAGGTCGGCAGGCAACAGGTCTGGGGTGAACTGGATCCGCACGAAGCGCATATCCAGCGCGTCGGAGAGTGTATGCACCGCGAGGGTCTTGGCCAGCCCAGGCATCCCCTCAATCAGGATATGGCCGTTGCACAGCAGCGCGATCAGCAGCCGGTTGACCAGGTATTCTTGGCCGACGATCACCCGTCCAACCTCAGCGCGCACGGCTTCGATCAGCCGTGTCAGTTCGCGGAACTGCTCGTCGGCCACGGCGGGATGCGTCACGCGGTTTGCTCCCACAAACAGAAATGGAGGGACCGGGATCGTTGCGCCCGGTGACCCTCCGCACGCCAGTGTAGCGAACGGCCGGGACGCTGAGAAGAGCGCACCGGCTCAGAACCCTATCCAATCGGATTGGCGGTGCAGCCGCCGGTAGAACTCATCGTACAGGTCGTGCGGCGCCTCTTTGCCAACCCGTGCCAGCAAAACGTTGGCTTCGCCGGATAGGATTTCCGGATCGTCGGTGGGGAACACCTCAAACCCAGCCGTCGCGAATAGCTTGATGATCTGCTCGCGATAGGTCCAGGCGTCCATGCCGGTCCCCTCCAGGTCCCAATGCCAGCTAATGCCCTGCGCGATGACAATCAGCCGTTCGGCAAACTCTGGTTCGAAGGTGAAGCGCAACAGCGTCTCGGCCAGCCCGGCCCCGCGCCAGCCCGGCGCGATCTCGATTGCCGCTTCGTACAGGCTGTCCAGGCCCAGCCAGCGACCCTCACCCGGGGCGAGTGTTACCTCGCCCACAATCTCGCCTTCAGCCGTGTGGGCAATCACCAAGTTGTTCTCGGGTCGTTCGGCAATCCGGCGCAACATCGCCGCTTCGCGCTCAGCGCTGCGCGAGAACGCCTGCATTCCCTCAGCGACATGCATGCGCTCAATCAGCGATCGCGGGCAGCGATCCCGCAGGTGCACGGCGCCCTTTGCGGTCTCGGCTACGGCCGCCCGGCCGGTCGGCAGCCAGGGAAACGTCGATGGGGTCCACGGCCCCGACGGCCGGTACGCCTGCCGCAGTTGAGGCGACAGCGCGAGCTCGCGCACACGGGCGACAGTGGAGGCGTTCTCCTGCTCGATCATCGGCCGCCGTGGGATCGTCCCCGATATTTCCGGCAGATCGACCATCCGCTCAGGCATGGGACCGTAGGCGTGCGGCTCCCAGGTGGTGATCCAGGAAACCGGCAACGCTTCCGGTAGGGTGACGCTGGCCATCTCCGCCCACACCAGCGCCCACGCCCGTGGCACCACCCGCACCGGCTCATACCCACCGCCGCCGGTCGCCAGCCAGCGGCCGCTGCAGTGCTCGTGCGCCAGCTCATGCATCAGGGCGGCGGCGCGTGCATAGGCTGCGGTAGTGAGGCGTAGATGCGCCTGACCGTCCCAGGTGTGCCCGTCGCAGCCGAACTGGGAGACGATCAGGTCCGGCTGGAACCGCTCTACCAGCGCCGGCATCAACGATTCGACGCTGGCTATCCAGGACTCGTCCTGCGTGAATGCCGCGAGCGGGACGTTAATGCTGTAGCCAATTGCCGCGCCGGTGCCTAACTCCGTGACGCCACCGGTTCCCGGGAATAGATAGCGGCCGGTCTCGTGGAGTGAGACCGTCAGCACGCGCGGGTCGTCGTAGAAGGCCGCCTGCACCCCGTCGCCGTGATGGACATCAAAGTCGACATACAGCACCTTCGCCTCGTGCTCTTGCACGACGGCGGCGATGGCGACGGCCAGATCGTTGTAGACGCAGAAACCCGATGCGCGCGCCCGGTGCGCGTGGTGCAGACCGCCGGCCGGATTGAAGGCGTGCAGGGTTTCGCCGCGCATGATTGCCCGTGCCGCCGTCAGGGTGCCGCCGGCGATCAACGTGGCCGCATCGTGCATCCCTGCAAATGCCGGGGTGTCGCCTTCGCCCAGCCCGAACATCTCAGCGCGGATGCGGTCCTCCGCACCGGTGCTGAGGCGGCGGACGGCCTCGATATATGCCTCGCTGTGAGCCAGCAGCAATTCGCTCTCTGCGGCGGCAGGCGGCATGACCGTGCGCACGTGGCTGCCGTCCAGCGCGCCGGTCCGGCGCAGGAGGTCATGCAGCGCCAGCAGCCGTTCCGGCCGCATGGGATGTTCCGCCCCGAAGTCATAGGCGCGGAATTGCGGAGACCAGATGAAGTCAGAGCGGCACGCTGCCACAGTGCTACCCCTCAGCGACAGGCTCGGGAGTGTGAACCTCCAGGCCGCGGGACCGCAGCGCCGCGATCACCTGCGGTCCGCGAATCGTGCCGAACCGCACGATCACGGTACGGTGCCCGGTCTGCGGATGGCGCTCCGTGAGAATCGTGGTGATGGCGGCATGCTGCTCGCGCGCCACCGCCGCGACCGCTTCCAGCGTCGCTGGCAGGTTCTCAGCGCCGAGTTCCACCCGTGTGCCTGGGTCGACCAGTCCGGTGATGCGCATATACGTGTGGAAGACGTCGCTGCTGGTGATGATGCCAACCACCCGGCCGTCGCGCACCACCGGCACGGCGCTGATCTTGTTCTCATACAGCAGCCGGGCGGCGTCCTCCAGGGTGTCATCGGGTGCAACGGTGATCACGGGAGAGCGCATCACTGAACGGATACTGCGACCGCTGAAGATGCTGCGCTGTTCTTCGGTGAGCCCGTGCGGCGGACGGACATCACGCTCGGACAGCATCCCTACCAGCCGGTCAGCGTCGCACACGGGCAGGTGGCGGAACCGGCCCCGGAGCATCACCCCCTCGGCGTCCGCCAGTGACTCGCCGGGCTCGATTGTCACGACATTGCGGACCATCGCGGCTTCCACCAACACGTGGTTACCCTCCGCCACTCATTGTAGCGTGCAGACAGACGCGCCTGCCGTCGGGTGTTGCCGGTGTTTGCGTACCTCCTGGCGTTATGCTTGCCGTAGCATAACGCCAGCAGATAGCATGCGTGACGAAACTGGGGAGGTCGCCATGAAACGCATCTTCGCGCTGCTGCCTGCGCTGCTCTTGCTTGCTGCCTGCGGGAGCGGCGATGAGAAGCAGTCTGCCACTACCGCAACGGTGGCCGCGACCACCGTTGCCACCCAAGCGGCCGTCGCGACCGCGGCCCCGACCGTGGCTCAGGCAACAGCTGCCCCCCGGCCACCTGCCAACCCCAGGCTGGTGCTCGCAACCACGACCAGCACGGTCGATAGCGGCCTGCTCGATGAGCTGCTCCCCGCCTTTGAAAAGGCGACTGGCTACAAGGTCGTGCCGCTGTCGCTCGGTTCGGGCCAGGCGCTGGCCACGGCGGAGCGGGGTGAGGCCGACGTGTTGCTGGTGCACTCGCCGGATGCCGAGCGGACGTTTGTGCAGGCCGGCCACGGACTGGACCGGCGATTGGTGATGCACAACGACTTCATCCTCATCGGTCCCGATAAAGACCCCGCGCAGATTAAGACCTTGAAAGTGGCAGCAGACGGGCTGACCCGCATCGCCAATGCCTCTGCCGCTTTTGTGTCACGTGGTGATAACTCCGGCACGCACGCCCTGGAACTGAAGCTGTGGAAGCAGGCAGCAATCACCCCGGCCGGGCAGCGCTGGTACACCGAGGCCGGCGCTGGCATGGGGCAGACGCTGCAAATCGCGAATGACCGGCAGGCCTACACCATATCTGATCGGGCAACCTACCTGGCGCAGAAGAAGAACCTGCAGCTGGCGGTGCTGATCGAGCGCGACCCGGCGCTGCTCAACATCTATCACGTCATCCGAGTGAACCCAAGCAAGAGTGATAAGATCAACTCGGCCGGCGCGGTCGCATTCGCGGACTTCCTCGTCAGCCCTGCGGCGCAAGCGATCATCGCCGGGTACGGCAAGGCCAAGTACGGTGAACCGCTGTTCTTCCCGGATGCGGGTAAGGACGAGACCAAGCTCGGCTCCTGATGTGCGTCCGCCATGCTACTGGCTGAGGCCCTGGGTATCCAGGACGGAGACGTCGTCGCGCTAACCGGTGGCGGCGGCAAGACCACGGCGCTGTACCGCCTCGGCGACGAGCTAGCTGCCCGCGGCGGGCCGGTTGTGCTGACCGGCACCACGCGCTTCACCGCTCCCGTGGGCGGCTCGCATCCCAACCTGCGGTTCATCGGGCCGGATGCATCGCCAGAGGACACCGTTGTTGCCGGCCCGTGGCCTCTGACATTGGCAACCGGAACCGGCAGCAACGGCCGGTTGCAGCCGCTGAACAGCGTCCAGGTCTGCCGGCTGGTAGCTGCTCGTCCCGAAATCGTGATCGTGATGGAGGCCGACGGTTCGGCGCTGCGGCCGTTCAAGGCGCCCGCGAACCACGAGCCGGTGGTGCCGGACTGCGCCACCGTCGTCGTCACGATCTGCGGCCTCGACGTGCTGGGCCGCCCGCTGGATGGGCGCGCTGTCCACCGGCCGGAGCGGGTGGCTGAGCTGGCGGGCGCCGCGCTTGGCGCCGTCGTCGACGAGCGGATGGTAAGCGCCGTGCTGCTGCATCCGCAGGGTGGCCGCAAGGGGCTGCCGCCGTCGGCACGCTGGCTGCCTCTGCTCAACAAGGCTGACACCCCGGCGCTGCGGGCACGCGCCGAGCAGCTCGCCGATCTGCTGCTCAGTGGCGGTGCCGGCTGCGTCGTCATCGCCAGCCTGCGAGATAGCACCGCTCCCCTCCAGCTCGTGCAGCCGGCCGGCTCCGGCGAGGGCTCGTAGCCCGGCGTGGCGAGCTTGCACTGCATCCAACCAGAGCTAGCCTGCGAAGCGGGATAATACTACAAGTGGAAGAGTCGTAGACGCGTTGCTGTTCGCTAACCTAGTGCTACTCGGTCACATTCGACTGCGACACACGGAGGAGGCAGCGACGATGGATCACGACACGGTAGCCGGAGGACGTACAGTGCGACGCACCGGCGAGGGATCGTACAACACGGAGCATTGGCTGGCATGGCTGATGCTGTTCAGCGCGCTGCTGCTCGGCGCGATTGGGCTGCTGCGCGGCTTCGGGCTGATCGGCGGGGGCCTCGACGAGGCCGACCTCAGCACCGGTGCGCCTGCCACCCAGGCCGTCAGCTACGGCGCGATCTGGGACAGCGCCGTGTGGCTGCTGTCCGCGATCGCGTTGTCGCTGGTGGCGATGGCGCTGCATCGCAATGAACATCATCGCGCCCGCAGCCCTGAGCTGGCGGACGACGCTAACGAGGGTCTGTGGAACACCGAGCACGCCCTTGCCTGGCTCATGGCGCTGGCCACGATCGCCACTGCGGTTCTGGGCATCATCACGGGATTCGATGTGCTGGATCGCGGCAACGATCAGCCGGACGCGATGCCGTGGCTGCTGGCTTCGATTGTAGCCGGCATCGCGACGGTCACGTTGCACGCGGTGCGCCATCACCAGATGGCAACCGATGAGGACCGCATCGTCCGCATTGTTGAGCGCCGCATTGGCACGACGGCCGCCACGCCAGTCGTACGCACGACCCCGGCCACGGACCTGCACGAGCACCGCTAGGCCGGTCAACTCACCCTCCCGCGGATCGCACGGCGCGCCCTCTTTGGGTGCGCCGTTTTCGTGTCGTAGATGAGACTCCGAACCGGCGCTGCAACATTGTCGATATATAATCGCGCGTGTACGATGGGAACCGAAACGATGGAGCAGTATCCGAGGAGATGCCATGGTGTTGGCGGCATGGCGACGCCGGCGGCGGGTGCGGGGCGTGGTGCGCGGCATGGTGGAGGCCCGCCGCAACGGTCACGGGGTGTACGTCGAGGAGTGGTGGCTACCGGCGGTGATTGAGCATGATGAAGATGCGCTGGAGCCGCTGCTCGCCTGGCTGCGACAGACGCTGGCGCATTGCCGCCGGCCGCACGGTATTGATCAGTTTGACCTGGCGATTGCCGCGTCGGTAGGGGAGCACGGTCGGGTGCGCAGCGCCTCGTTTCGGGACCTGCAACCGGCATTGCTGTACAGCGGCTCAGCGCTTGCCGGACGGATCGCCGCCTTTTTGCAGGCAGGAGAACCGGCGCAGGCGGAGGCCTCTGTCCGGGTCGCGATGGCGTTGTTCTCGTGGGGCGATGCAGCCCATGCAGCCCTGCCCGCCACTGCATAGCAGCCGCCACTCCTTCCTCTTATACTCGCCGCAGCAGCACACGGATCGCTGCGGGAGGTCACCGAATGCCGTACGCCCAATTGTCCCGGGTGCGGATGCATTACTACGAGCGCGGCCACGGGCCGGAGACGGTCGTCTTCGTGCACGGTTTCCAGGCCTCGGGCCGTATCTGGCAGCTGGCGCAGGAGGCGCTGCCGGAAGATCGCTACCACACGATCGCCGTCAACAACCGCGGCGCTGGGGAAACCGACGCGCCGCCGGAGGAGCATGACTTTGGCATAGAACCGTTCGCATCGGACGTGTACGAGCTGGTAACGCAGCTCGGACTGCCCGACGTGACCCTGGTTGGCCATTCGCTGGGTGGCGCCACGGTGGCCCGCTACGCGGTTGACCATCCGGAGACGCTCAAGGGACTGGTGCTGCTCGATCCGGCCGACCCAAACGGCCGGCATGGTTCGCCGGAAGAAATCGAGCGCATCATTGATCAGCGGATGGCGGCGCGGCGTGAGCAACAGGCCCGTGGTGGTGGCGGCGACGGGATCGATGCCCGTGCGCCTGACGCGAGTGCCTTCACCCGTGCCCTGGCGGCCGACATCGCCGCGGCGCCCGAGCGGCGGCTGCGTGGCTCCATGCGCTCGATGTTCAGCATCCGCCTGGGCGAGGCGGTGCGCTCACTGCCGATGCCGGTGATGCTGATGGGCGGAGACGACGACAAGCTCATCCCCATTAGCGCGATGCTGGCGACGTGGGCCAAGTATCCACCCGGAACGGGGCTGCACATCTGGCATGGTGTGGGGCACTCGCCCAATGTCGAGATTCCCGAGGAGTTCGCCGCAGTGCTGCGACGGTTCATTGAGCATACCGTCTCGGAGCGACGGGCGGCGGCGACTGTCTAACGGTCCGGCGCTGCCGCGGCGGGGCGCCTCGCACGCCCCGAAGGCCGGCTCAGGCCTAAACACGACCGCTGAGAAATGCGGCGCGCACCACAGCGCTCAGCCGGTCAATCGCCAGCACGACGACCAACGTTACGAGCAGCGCCGTCGTCAATTCCTGATAGCGCAGGGTCTGCACGTAGCCCAGCAGGTAGTAGCCGATACCCCCCGCGCCCACGAACCCCATGATCGATGACGAGCGGACGTTGTACTCGAACATGAACAGCAGCTGCGACAGCAGCTGGTTTGCCGCTTCGGGAAGGAGTGCGTAGCGGGCAAGCTGTGCGCGTCCGAGCCCAGTGCCACGGACGGCCTCCAGGACCTCAGGGTCAACGCCGTCGAACGCCTCGCTGAACAGCTTGCCCATGTAGCCGAGTGAGTACATCGCTACTCCAAGCGATCCCGCGGCCGGGCCGAGGCCGACGGCCACCACAAAGATAATCGCCCACAGCAGCGCTGGAACGGTGCGCACTGCCGCCAGCAGCAACCGGATCGTTAGCGCCACACCCCGCCCGGTAATCGCTGGCGAGGCCGCCACTGACAGAGGCAATGCCAGCACCAGCCCGAGTGCGGTGCCGATGAAGGCGATTTGGACCGTTTCCCCAGCAGCGCGGGCCACGTCAGGCAGGACATCCCAGGCCGGTGGAAACAGGCCGCGCAGAAACCGGCCGGTGTTTTGCACGCCGCGCTGCAGCCGGTCTGTCTCCAGCAGGCCAACGTCGGACAAGGAGTAGGCAAACAGGGCGGCGAGCAGCACGAGCAGGATTCGGCGGAGCCATGGACCGGCGCTCATTGGCGGATCGCGCGGGCAAGGCTGTCTGACGTCACCTCCGCGGCGGGACAGTCAAGCGCCTTGAGGCCGTCCCGCAGCACGACGACGCGATCAGCGTGGCGCGTTACGACATCGAGCTCGTGGGTCGTCATCACCAGCGCTACACCTTGGGCGGCAATCTGATGCATCACCGTCATGATCTCGTCGGTGGTCACGGGGTCGAGTTGCGAGAGGAACTCGTCGGCGACGATCACGCGCGCCCGCTGCAGCAGTGCGCGGGCGATGGCGACGCGCTGGCGTTCGCCGCCGGACAGGCTCAGCACGCGTTCTGCTGCCTTATTGCCAATGCCGAGCGACTGGAGGACGGCGTGTGCGGCTACTATTTCGTCGCGCGGAAACCAGTGCAGCAGGCTGCGGGCGGTGCCAATCCGCGGCATCGCGCCCACGAGCACGTTGTCGAGCACCGATAGATTGCGCACTAGCCCAAGCTGCTGAGGGATGTAGGCGACACGGGCATCCAGCGCAGACGGGCGGCCACCGGCCCGGCTGCTCCGTCCCAGCACCGTGATCTCACCTTGACCGGTGGCTAGCAGGCCCTTGATGAGCTTGAGCAACGTGGTCTTGCCACTGCCGCTGGCGCCGAGCAGCACCGTCACCTCGCCGGCCCGCGCAGTGACGTCCACGCCGCGGAGCACGGGCCGGCGGGGGTGATAGCCGAACCACACGCCCCGTGCCAGCACCGCAGGTTCGGCGTGGGGCGCAGGCGGCAGGCTTTCGGTGGCCGGTTCCAAGTGGACGCTCATAGCGCACTCTCCGGTCAGGTGGATCGCTAGCGCAGCCGCTCCACGAACTGCACCTGGGTGAGGTCCAGATACTTGTTCAGCGATGCAAGGTGCTCCTCGGCTGTCGTCGGCTTGAAGCCCACGAAGATACCGGAGATGAACTTGCGCATCAGTGGCCGGTGCTCCGGCTGGCCCAGATCCAGCAACGCCTGCTTGAGCTGGTCACGGCTCTGCTGGTCAAGCTGCTTGGCAAAGGCCACACCGTGAGAAGGGATCGGTCCCTGCTGCTCGATGATGCGGGTGCTGCCCAGTACCTCGCGGTACAGCTTATCGGCCACGTCACCGGCGATGACGGTGGCGTCAACCTGACCTGCCTTCAGCGCCTCCCAGCTCTGGGCGTAGCCACCGGAGTACAGCACCTCACCGAACAGCTTCTTGGGATCTGCCTCTTTGCCCTGCTCACGGGGCAACAGGCCCAGTTCGACCATGCGCGCCAGCGGCGCCACGTAGCCGGAGGTGGAAAGCTGGCTGGGCAGGCTCACCTTCTTGCCCTTGAGGTCTTCCAGCTTCTGATAGGGGCTGTCCTTGCGTACGACCCAGTACGAGTAGTATGACGGCGCCTCTTGGGTCTGCTCGCCGATCGTCACCTCGCGGATCTCCGCCAGGGCGATTTCGGCACCGGCGTGCTTCTGCGCCAGCGCCAGCGGCCAAGCGCTCATGAAGGCGGCTTGGGCGTGGCCAAAGCGCAGCGACTCAATCACCCCAGCGCTGCTGGTAGGGAATACCAGCTCCACATCGCGTGCCAGTTTCGCTTCCAGGAACTTCTCGACTTCCTTGGCGTCCGTGGACAGCTGGTCCGGACTGGCCGAGGGCTGAACGGCGATGACAATCTTGTCCTTCTTGACAGTGGCGGGACTGCCACCGGTGACGGCTGCGGAGTGCTTAGCGTCGCTCGAGCAGGCCGCGGCAAGTGTGAGCAGCGCGACCAGGGGGAGAATAGTGAGACGTGAGATGCGCATGGCGGTGGTCCTTCGTAACCGCGTTTGAGGCCCTCATAGCGTATGAACTTAGCAAACCCTAAGTCAAGCTCTGAGGCACTCCTGTGTGTGCATAACCACAAGGCGGTTGCGCGTAGCGTGCGCGGCAGTGTACGTCAATTGCAGGCGGCGCTTGGCCGTCGCCAGAGGAGGTGCCGGGGATGCATCACAAGTCTGACGCAGAAGTGCCATGGGACAGCTTCGTCCGCGCGATGAACCCGGTGCTGAAACGGGCAGGGCGCGGCTTTCGCCTGCGTCACCAGCGCTCGCTGGCGCTCGGCTCACCGGTGCGTGTGAACACGCCAGCCGGCGATGTCATCCGGTTCCCGATTGAAGTACGCGGCGGCGAACGCGAGTACGCCGTCGCGACCGTAATGGTCAGGGGCGAACTCAAGCGTTTCTACGATGAGACCCGGCTGGAAGACATCGCGCGGGAGGTAGCTGCCGAGGCAGAGAAGTACCCGCTCACGCCACCGGTCAAGCCAGGCGACCTAGTGCTGCACTACCCGTCATAGCCGGTGCTGCGCATTACTGAAGCGTGAAGCTGTTGAGGATATCTTCGACGCGCGCGCTGACGCTGGCATAGCGCTGGGTACTGGCGCCGCCGAGCATGACATAGCCACGCCCGGCGTTCACGGCGATCACCTCGGTGCCCTCGTAGCTCTCGCCGCCATCCTTCCACGTTACTGACAGAACAACGGCCGGCTGGCCACCAGGCAGCTTGCCGTCGCGCCGCCGCGAGACCGTGAAGTCGGTCAACCGCCGCGACATCCGGTCGATGACATCGCTGGCAAACGCCGCAAGCGTTGTGCCGCTGCTGACGTCCTGCACGACCACCGCTACCTCGCCACCCTCGCCGCTGACCGCCACCTGGCGCGGGTCGCTCTCGGTCAGCGTCCAGCTACCCGGGTACTGCAAGCGGTAGCCGAAGCTCGTGCTGCGATAGGTGAGTGTGCCGGTTGCGGCCGTTGCGGTACGTGTGGGGGTGACGCTGACGCGCGCGGCAGGCTGGTCTCGCAAACCGGGCAGCAGCGACCGTACCGCTGTCGATGGAATCGCCAGGTTGAGGCCCTGGCCTTGTTGCTCCACTGTGCGCCCAACCACAAGGGTGTTGATGCCGATCACCTCGCCCTTGAGGTTGATCAGCGGTCCACCGCTATTGCCGTGATTGATGGGCGTGTCCGTCTGGACGTAGGTCCGGCCGCGAAACTCGCGTTTGGCGGAGAAGATGCCGCTGGTGATCGATGGCTCATCGCTGGTGAACGCCGAGGCGCCGAGCGGGAAGCCGATCGCGATCAGCCGTTCACCTAACTCCAGCGCGTCGGAGTCGCCCAATACCGCCACGGGCTGTCCTGTCTCGGCGATGCGCACCACCGCCAGGTCGACCTGGGCGTCGGTGCCGTGGACGGTGCCCTGCACGGTGCGGCCATCAGCTAGCAGTACCATCGGCCGGGGATCGCCGCGGACCACGTGCTCATTGGTAATGATGACGCCGTCCTCAACAAACACACCGCTGCCGACGCCACCGCCGTCACTGGTGCGGGTGCGGATGCGCACGACTGCCGGGCGCACCTTACGCACCGCTTCGGTGATCTGCTGGCTTTCGGCCGGTGGCGGCGTGACGGTCACCTGGGCCACGGGGGTGGGGGAGGGAGTGTCATCGCGTGAGACCACCGTCGCCACGCCGGCCGCCACTACGGCGGCGGCTGCCACCGTTCCGGCAGCGATGCCCGCCACGGTGGCACGGCGGCGGGTGCGGGCGCGGGAGCGGATGCGCAACTGCACGGTGGCGCCTGACTCCGGCGGCCGGGCGACTAGCCGGTACGGGCCGATCTCGATTTCGTCGCCTGGCTCCAGCACGCGGCCGCCGCGCACCGGCTCGCCGTTGACGAAGGTGCCGTTGACGCTGCCGAGATCCGCGATCTGCCAGCCGCCGCCATCGAGCGCGCTCAACTGGGCGTGCCGGCGGGAGACTCCGGGGTCAGCCAGCACGCAACTGGCCGGGGCCTCGCGGCCAAACGTGACCTGGGCGGTGCCGGACAGCGGCAGGTCACGCCGCTCGCCGCGCGGACCGGTGATGTGCAGCGCCGCTAGCAGCGGGCCCGACACTGGCGGGCGCCGGCGGAACATCCCGGTGACGCGGGAGACCGGCCCGGTGGAGCGGGGAGCTGGGGGCGGTACGGCAGGTGTGTCTGCTGCGATTACTGGCGCCGGCGTAGACACCGCGCTGGCTGCCACCGGCGTCCCGCAGGCGCGGCAGAAGCGGGCATGCTCCGGAAGCGCCGCACCGCAGGCCGCACAACTGTGGAGGGGCCGGCCACACTGCATACAGGCGCGGCTGCCTGGCGGATTGACGGTGCGACAAGCCGGGCAGTCCATCGCGTTCCCCGGCCGCGGTGCGGGCGGTGGCATCGTCACACGGCACCAGCGTCGCGTCAACGCCTCGAGGTTGCGTTGGGACCGTGCGACCGTACACTAGTGCGCGATGGCGTCACGGCGTCATGAGGAGGTGAAGGACATGGACTTTCGCGATAGCGCCGAGGAAACCGCCTTCCGTGAGGAGGTGCGAGCCTTTGTCGCCGAGAACCTGCCTTCGGCATTTCGCAGCCGTGAGCCTGAGTGGGGCATGTTCAACACCTCCCGCGGGCGAACGGTGATCACGCCGGAGGACAACCGCACCTGGCGCAAGCGGCTGGCGGCGCGGGGCTGGATCGCGCCGGCCTGGCCGAAGTCCTACGGTGGCGCGGGGATGGACATCGGCCGCCAGTTCATCTTCAACGAGGAGATGGCCGAGCAGCGGGCGCCGGGAGCGGGTGGTATCGCTGTCGGCTGGTCCGGACCCACGATCATGACCCACGGTACCGAGGAACAGAAGGCGAGGTTCCTGCCGGGCATCCTGTCCGGTGAGGAGACATGGTGTCAGGGCTTCTCCGAGCCCGGCGCCGGCTCCGACCTGGCATCATTGCAGACGCGCGCGGTACGCGACGGTGATGACTACGTCGTCAACGGTCAGAAGATCTGGACGTCGGGCGCACACGTCTCGCAGTACATGATCCTGCTGGCCCGCACCGACCCGGACGCCCCCAAGCACCGCGGCATTTCCTTCTTTGTGCTCGATATGAAATCCCCGGGCATCAACATTCAGCCGCTGATCAATATTCTGGGCGACCACTCCTTCAACCAGGTGTACTTTGACAACGTGCGCATCTCGCGCGCAAACGTCATCGGCGAAGAGAACCGGGGGTGGTACGTCGGCGCTACGACGCTCGACTTTGAGCGCTCGTCGATTGCTACCTCAGTGCAGATGGGCCACGTGGTAGGGGAACTGGTGCGCTTTGCGCGGAACGTGGAAGGCGGCGCCAACCGCGCACGCCAGCAGCGCGGGTTGCGGGCGGAGCTGGCCGAGCGGACGGTTGAGGCTCAGGTGGCGCGACTGCTGTCGTATCAGGTGATCTCGATGCAGAAGCGCGGGCTGATCCCCAATAAGGAGGCATCGGTCGCCAAGCTGTACACGTCTGAACTGGACCAGCGCATGATGCGGACCGGCATGCACCTGCTTGGGCTGTACGGTCAGTTGCCGGACCGTGAAGGACCGCGCGTGCCGCTTAGCGGCCGGATGCCCCGCGGCTATATGGCCAGTACGACCGCGACCATTGGCGGGGGCACCAGTGAGATCCAGCGCAACATCATCGCCACCCGTGGCATCGGCCTGCCGCGCGGCTGACAACCGGCGATTGTGCAGATGGACACAAACGCTCGCACGTGGTATCGAAGGAATGTTACAGATTCGCTGAGCGGCGCCGGCGGAGCAGCGTGAGGTAGATGGCGATGGATTATCGTGACAACCCGGAAGAGGCGGCGTTTCGGCAGGACGTGCGGGCGTTCATCCGCACGCAACTGCCGGATGAACTGAAGCCCGGCTATGTTCCGCCCGCCGGCAGCCGTCAGGACAGTGGTGAGATCTTCAATCGCGGCGCCGGCTGGCGGGTGTGGACCAAGCGGATGGCAGAGAAAGGCTGGATTGCCCCCGCCTGGCCGAAGGAATACGGCGGCGCAGGCATGACGGTAATGCAGCAGTTCATCTTCAACGAGGAGATGAGCGAGGCGCGCGCCCCGCGTGCCGGTGGGATTGCCACGGGCTTTGCCGGCCCGACGATCATGGCGATGGGCACGGATGAGCAGAAGCAGAAGTACCTGCCCGAGATCCTCTCCGGCGAGGTGACCTGGTGCCAGGGCTACTCCGAGCCTGGCGCCGGCTCCGACCTAGCCTCGCTCCAATGCCGGGCGGTGCGTGACGGTGATGACTACGTCGTCAACGGCCAGAAGATCTGGACCTCCGGCGGCCACACCGCCAAGTGGATGATCCTGCTGGCGCGGACCGACCCCGATGCCCCGAAGCATCGCGGTATCTCGTATTTCATCGCGGACATGAAGGCCCCCGGTATCAGCGTCCGGCCGCTGGTGAACATGGCAGATAGCCATGAGTTCAATGAGGTGTTCTTCGACAACGTCCGCATTCCACGCGCGAACATGCTGGGCGAAGAGAACCGCGGCTGGTATGCGGCGCAGACCACCCTATCCTTTGAGCGTTCGAATATCGGCTCGGCGGTCGGCACCCGCCAGACCATCGAGGACTTGATCGCCTATGCCAAGGAGCACAAGGGGACCAAGAGCACGCTCGGCCACAACGACGCAGTGCGCAAGGAGCTGGCTGAGCGGTACATCGAGGCCCAGGTTGCGTTGATGCTCTCCTACAAGATCATCTCGCTCCAGGCCAAGGAAGGCGTGGCGCCCGGTCACGAGGCGTCCATCGCCAAGCTGTACGGCACCGAGCTCAATCAGCGCGTGTATCGCACCGCCATGAAGATGCTGGGACTGTACGGCCAGCTGGACCGGCGCATGGGTCGCGACGACGCTGTGGCGTCCTACCTGCCGTTGCGGGGCCGCATCCAGTACAGCTACCTGCGTTCGACCGCCAACACGATCGAAGGCGGCACTAGCGAGATTCAGCGCAACATCATCGCCACCCGCGGGCTGGGGCTGCCCCGCAGCTAGACCGGACCGCCGGCCGTCAACCCATAGCGGGCCGGAGCGTCACACAACGCTCCGGCCCGCTGTGCGTCATCCGCCCGTCCCGCGCTTTCCACAGCCGTTACTGGTCTGCCGTCTTCCTGCTACGCTCGGGTTAGCCTACGAACCGGCGCCCGATTGGCGAATGGAGGCGGCTGTGGACTTTGCGTTCAGCGCTTCGGAGCAGCGGCTCCGTCAGGAACTTCGAGACTTCCTCAAGGAGGCATTGCCGCCCGACTGGCAGGGGACGGGCAGCGACATCTCCGACGACGACTTTGAGTTTGGTCAGGCCTTCAACAAGATGCTGGCGGCGCGTGGCTGGGTGGCGCCAGCCTGGCCGAAGGCGTATGGCGGGCTGGGCGCAACCCATATCGAGCAGGCGATCTTCGGTGAAGAGCTGGCCTATGCTCGGGCGCCGCTCGGCGGGCGTGTCTTCGGCGTGGGGATGATAGGCCCGACGCTGATCGTCCATGGCAACGATGAACAGAAGGCGCAGCACCTACCGGGCATCACCTCGGGAGAGGTGCTGTGGTGCCAGGGGTACTCGGAACCGGGCGCTGGCTCGGACCTGGCATCGCTCCAGACGCGCGCGGTGCGCGACGGTGATGACTACGTTGTCAACGGTCAGAAGATCTGGACGACGCAGGCGCACCAGGCGCACTGGATGTTCGTGCTGGTGCGTACCGATACGGAGGCGCCCAAGCACCGCGGCATCTCCTTCCTCCTCGTCGATATGCGGACACCAGGGATCACGGTGCGTCCTATCGTCAATATGGCGGAGCGTCACGAGTTCAACGAAGTCTTCTTCGAGGATGTGCGTATCCCTGCGCGTAACTTGATCGGCGGCGAGAATCGAGGCTGGTATGTGGCAATGACATTGCTGGACTTCGAACGTTCCTCCATCGGCGCCTCTGCGGCCTCCCGCCGCACCCTGGAGGATCTGGCGCAGTACGCTGGCGATACCCGCAGCAATGGCCACCGCCTGATTGATGAAGGCTGGGTGCGGCAGGGGCTGGCTGAGCGTTTCCTTGAAACCGAGGTAGCGCGCCTGATGAGCTATCGTGTCGCTTCGATGCAGCAGCGGGGCCAGATGCCCAACTACGAGGCATCAATGGTCAAGGTATTCGCCACCGAAAGCGCACAGCGGATGTACAACTTCGGGCTGAAGGTGATGGGTATGTACGGCCAGTTGCGGCAGGATTCGCCCTACGCGCGCCTGCTGGGTCGCATTGAGCAAGGCTACCTGTCATCCGTGGCGCCTACGATCTACTCGGGCTCGTCCGAGATTCAGCGCAACATCATCGCCCAGCGCGGCCTTGGGCTCCCGCGCGACTAGCCAGACAGCGCGACAACCGGCGGAGCCCCTTCCACATTGGGCGGCCGCCGGTTTCGGATGCTGACGCAGCGAGACAGGCTACGCGCTGCCGGTCTCGGTCCGGCGGCCGTTGGGTGGCGCCGTAGCGCGCGGACCGGCGGCCGTGGCGATCAGGCTGGCCGGCATCTCAGGCTCGTTCTTCTCCGGTTCGACCACCCGACGGCGAGAGGCGGTGGGTGGTGGCGTGGCGGCGGTGCTGGGCTCGGCCGGTGCGGGCGGTGGCGTGGCCTGAGCGGCCGGCGCAGGGCGCGAGACCGGCGCAGCGCCGGCCAGTGGGGCAGCATGGGCCTGTTCCCCGCGGCGGACCGGTGGCCGCGAACCGGGGCGGAACATGTGCAGCTCGCCCTGATAGAACGCACCGTCGTGCACGACGGTCACGGCGGCGGAGACCGTGGCTGCTACCCGGCCGGTCTCGAGTACCTCGAACCGGGTCTCGACGGCGATCTCCCCCTCGAACTGGCCGGCGATGATGACGTTGCCGGCGATCACACGGGCGGCGACCATCGCGGTCTCGCCGACGAAGACCGTGCCCTGGCAGTCGATGTCGCCCTCGTAGCGGCCATCGATGCGCAGGTTGTGCGGCGTCCGGTAGCTTCCGGTGAAGTGCGACTCGCGGTCGATGAGGCTCTGGCTGGGGGCAGTGGACGGGCCGGGATACCGCTGCTCGTTCATCATCGATCCTTTCTCGCCGGCAGGCCCGGCGCGGGCACTAGCGCTGGGCCGCGCCCTCACGCCGCATCTGGAACTTGCTCTCGATGAACGCGCCCTCGTGCACCACCAGCGTGCCGGTGTCGATTTCGCCGCGGGCGCTGCCACCAGGCAGGATTTCGAGCCGCTCCTCGCAGCGCAGCTGCCCTTCGATGTCCCCGGCCAGCATGACGTTTCGGGCGCGGATCGTTCCCTGCACCCGCGCTTCCGCCGCCACATACAGGGTACCCGTCGTCTGGACCTCGCCCTCAATCCGTCCCTCGATGCGCACATCGCCGGAGGCATTGAGCTTGCCGTTCCAGACGGCGTCTTTGGAGACCAGGCTAATGGCGGCGCTCATAGGGGCCATCTCCGGCGCTTGCATACGTGGCACCACCGGCGCCGGCGGTTGGACAAAGGCGGGCACCGCCTCGGCCCGTGGGGGCGGCGGTGCGGGCACCGGCTGCGGCTCGTAGGCAGGCATCGGCGAGACGGCAGGCACCGGCGCCGGGCCGGCTGCCAGATCCTGGCGGCGCAGCGCCACGGTCTCTGGCACGGAGGATGGGGGCGGTGGCGCGGAGACCGGCTGCGCCATCGCGCGGGACTGTGACGTCAGCAGGACCGTGTCCTCATCAAAGTCACCCTCGTCGCCCTCATCTCCGGCCTCGCGCTGGCGGTCTTCGATCAGGCGTGAGATGCGTTCGTAGCCGTCAACGTCACGGAACTGCTTTTTCTTGAAGAAGGACAATCGGCACCTCCGGTGGGGTGGTGGCGCAGGATAGGGGTGTCGCGCCCGGGGAGGCAGAGTGTCGCGACGGTGGCCGGCGCTCGCCCGGGGAGAGAGGGGCCCGCGACCAGCATGCTACAGGCATGGTATCCCCACCGGCGCGAAAGTCAACGGATTTCCCAACGCGCGCGCGGAAATCGAAACCGAGCCGACATAAACACATATACCTAACAGAAGCGATAAGTACGCGATGCCTGCCTGGCCGTCAGACCAGCGGCACCCGTTCGCCGAGCGCCGGCGTGCTGACCTCCCAGCCCAGCTCCTCGCGGATGCGCGTAGCCAGTGCCGCGCGGGCATCATCCTCTCCATGGACGAGGAACGTCCGCCGCGGCGGCCGCTCGAAACCACCCAGCCACTCGATGATCTCGTCCGCATCAGCGTGAGCAGAGAGTGCGTCAACGGCGTTGACCTGCGCGCGAACCGGAACCTGTTCGTGGAAGATGCTGATCGTTGCGGCGCCGTCGAGCATCTGGCGGCCGCGGCCTCCGGCAGGTTGGTAGCCGACCAGCAACACGCCGTTGTGCTTGTCGGGCAACCGGTGCAGCAGGTGATGGAGCACCCGGCCGCCCGTGGCCATGCCGCTACCGGCAATGACGATCATCGGTCCATCTGCCGTGTTGAGTGCCTTGGACGCCGCCACCGTGCGTACAAAGCGGAGGTGCCGCGGCTGGATCGCCCGTGTGCCCAGCGCCGCGACCTCGGGCCGCAGTTCGTCGAGGTGCGCCAGCAGCACGGTACTGGCATCGGTTGCCATCGGTGAATCGACATAGACGGGAACAGCTGGGATGCGGTCGCTGTCTTCCAGTTCCCGCAGCAGAAACAGCACCTCCTGCGTGCGACCCACCGCGAAGGACGGAATGACCAACGTGCCGCGACTGAGCACAATCCGCTTGACGGCGCGCTCCAACGGCTCGCGCGGGTCACGTTCGGCGTGCGCCCGGCTGCCATAGGTCGATTCCAGCAACACGTAATCCGCCGCCCGCACCCGTTCACGGGGGCGCAGCAGCACCGGCTGCGGACGGCCCAGGTCGCCGCTGTACAACAGCGTGACGCCGCTGGCGTGCAGCTCCACCATCGCCGAGCCGAGGAGGTGTCCGGCGCGGAGCAGGCGCAGCTGCGCCCCACCTGGCAGGGACTGGGACTCGTGGTATGACAGGGCGGTGATCCGCTCGGCTGCCCGCTCAGCATCCGCCTCTGTGTAGAGCGGCAGCGCCGGCTTGTGGCGGCTAATGCGTTTGCGATTACGATACTCGGCTTCCTCCTCCATCAGCCGGGCCGAGTCCGGCAGCAAGATTGCCGCTAAGTCGCGCGTCGGCGCCGTCGCATACACCTTTCCGCGAAAGCCGTCGCGCATCAGCCGGGGCAGGTAGCCGGTGTGGTCTACGTGGCCATGGCTGAGCACGACCGCTTCCAGCGCAGAGGGCTGGATGGGGAACGGCTCCCAATTGCGCTCACGCCACTCCTTGGCGCCCTGGTACATCCCGCAGTCCAGCAGGAACTGTCCGGCGCCGGTGTCGACAACGAAGTGCGACCCGGTGACGGTTCCGGCCGCGCCGGTAATGCCAAGCGTCATTGCAGCCATGGGCAGTCCTTAGGTTCGAGATAGCGGCACACCGTTCGGCGCCGCTGCCTGGCTCGCACTGCCAGTGGAGCCAGGCGGGCCGGCGCCAAGTTCAGGGAGGGTCACCAGCGCGGCACGGACTTCATCACCGTACTGCTGCACCTGCCGGTGTTGCTGCTCCGCGCTCCATCCCAGCTCGGTGGCCATCAGCGCGGCCACCTGTTCGGCGGCGTCGAGACCGCGGCAGCGGCTCCAGCCGGCCGGCGTGCGGCGCAGCAACACGTCGCCCACGGTCTGCGCACCTTCATGCCGGACGCCGTAAATCACCTGCGCGCCGATGTCCCAAACGTGCGGGCACAGTGTCGTGCGGAGTTCAGGCCGCACCGCGGCGAGCGCCAGCACCCGGCGCATCAGCGGGCCGTAGATAGCGCTCAAGTGGCGGTCCAGTGGTGACTGCACCGACGGCAGGTTGCCGGGCACCAGGGGTCGCTTGCTGGTCTGGCTGAGCACATGTGGCGATGCGAGCCGTCGTTCGGCCAGATCGGTCACTTCCTCCGCCAGACGGCGGTAGCTCGTCAGCTTGCCGCCGATTACCGTGATGAGACCGGGCAACTGCTCGCCGTCGTGTTCGACTACGGTATGGCGGCGGGTGATCGCGCCGGCGCGCCGGCCTGAGGCAGCGGGCAGGGGCCGGATGCCGGCGAAGGCGTACCAGACATCTTCCGTGCGGATGGGTGTCGCGGGTAACACCCGGCGGCTCTCGCGCAGCAAGTACGCGACATCACGCGCTAGCGGACGGATTGAGGCAGGGTCGCCCTCATGGTGGTCGTCGGTGGTGCCGATCAGGGAGGCCCCTCGCCAGGGGATGACAAAGAACGGCCGGCCGTCGCTGCCTGCCTCGGCGTAGATTGCCCGACGCGGGCCGCCGCCTGGTAATTGGGCAACGATGTGGGTTCCGCGGGTGCCGCCCAGCCGTGGCGCCCGCAGGCCGGCCCCGCGTAGCACGTCATCGACCCACGGCCCGGCGGCGTTGACCACTAACCGGCTGCGAATCTGATAGTCAGCGCCGGTCAGCCGGTCCAGCGCGGTGACGCCAGCCACCCGGCCCGCTGAGCGCACGACACCGGTCACCTCGACGTAATTCAGCGCAAAGGCGCCAGCCCGGCCAGCGTCGAGGATGTTGTCAAGGCAGAGGCGTTCGGGCAACTCCACCTGCCCGTCGGTATAGACGAACCCGCCGCTGATCGCCGCGCCGGTCAGCGCCGGTTCCAGATGGATGACGGCCCGCGCATCCATGTAACGGTGTCCGGCAAGCTCGTCACCATGCGCCAGCCGGTCGTAGAGCGTCAGTCCGGCGGCAATCGTCCGGCGCCCGTAGCGGCCCCTTTGGAACACCGGCACGAGGAACGGCAGCGGACGCACCAGGTGGGGTGCGATACGCAGCAGGGTGCGGCGCTCGCGCAGCCCCTCACGCACCAGCCGCCATTCGTGGTGTTGCAGGTAGCGCAGGCCGCCGTGGATCAGCTTGGTGGAGCGCCAGGTCGTCCCGAAGCCGTAATCGTGCCGATCCAGGAGGAGGACCAAACAGCCGCGCAGCGCCGCTTCACGGGCGATGCCTGCGCCGTTGATGCCGCCTCCGATGACGATCAGGTCATAGGTGCGGGTGACTGCGTCTCGTATCAGGGATGCGCGCTCAGGCATCGGCCCAGCCCCTTGCGCGCTGTACCGCCCGCTGCCAGTCGCGGATCAACCGCTGTCGCTGCGGTTCCGGCAGCGACGGCTCGAACCGGCGGTCTACCTGCCAGCCGGTGGCCACGGCGGTGGCGTCGCTCCATACCGCCGCGCCCAGACCCGCCAGGTACGCCGCGCCCAGCGCGGTTGTCTCCGTAATCTGCGGACGCACCACCGGCCGGCCGAGGATGTCCGCCTGCATCTGCATCAGCAGGTTATTGGTGGACGCGCCGCCATCCACCCGCAGCTCGTGCAGGCGGCTACCCGATGCAGCCTCCATCGCCTCCACCACGTCAAGGGTCTGCAGGGCAATTGACTCCAGCGTGGCGCGGACGATGTGCGCACGTGTCACCCCACGTGTGATACCGGCGATCAGCCCACGGGCGTACATGTCCCAATGCGGAGCGCCCAGACCGGCGAAGGCCGGAACCACCACCACACCGCCGCTGTCCGGCACGGTGGCTGCCAGCGCCTCCGATTCGGAGGCGTGCTGAATCAGCCCCAGCCCGTCTCGAAGCCACTGCACGGCCGCCCCGGCGATGAAGACGCTGCCTTCGAGCGCATAGGCCGGAGCGCGGCTCTCCGTAGCGGCGGCCGTCGCCAGCAGGCCGGCGTCGTTATGCACTCGCTGGGAGCCGGTGTGGAGCAGCAAGAAGCAACCGGTGCCATACGTGTTCTTCGCCATCCCCGGGGAGAAGCAGGCCTGGCCAAACAGGGCAGCTTGCTGGTCACCTGCCACACCGGTAATGGGGATGGCGGCGCCCAGGTGCTCCGGGCCGGTGACACCGAATTCGCCCACCGAGGGGCGGATCTCCGGCAGCAGTGACCCAGGCACGCCCAGCAGCGCGAGCAACTCCGGGTCCCAGACCATCCGGTCCAGGTCAAGCAGCATGGTGCGCGAGGCGTTCGTGTAGTCGGTAACGTGGACGCGACCACCGGTCAGCTTCCAGATCAGCCAGGTGTCTACCGTTCCGAAGGCGAGGTCGCCTGCCGCCGCGCGGTCGCGTGCGCCCGGAATGTGATCGAGCAGCCACGCGATCTTGGTGGCGGAGAAGTAGGCGTCGGGGACGAGGCCAGTGCGCCGCTGGATCAGGCCGGCGTGGCCGCGGGCGCGCAATTCTTCCACCTGCGGGGCGGTACGGCGGCACTGCCAGACGATGGCGTTATGAACCGGCCTGCCGGTGGCGCGCTCCCAGATGATGGCGGTTTCCCGCTGATTCGTGATGCCGATGCAGGCGATGTCATCTGGGGCAGCGCCGGAGGCGGTCAGCGCCTCGCGCGCCGCCGCGAGCTGGCTGTGCCAGAGATCCTCGGGGTCATGCTCGACCCAGCCGGGCTGCGGGAACCGTTGGACGACCTCACGCTGTCCGGTTCCGCGAATCCGGCCGGCACGGTCGAAAACAACGGCGCGGGAGCTGGTGGTGCCCTGGTCCAGCGCGAGGACATACGGCTGCACAGGCGAGCCTCCGCCGTGGATCAGTGTATCTGTGCGCAGCTCCAGGTGACAGGCTTCTGAGCGGGTGGGTTCTGCTCCGCCACCTCTAGTGGTTGTACTTAGCCGGCAGCGCCGCGGATGGGGCGGCCATCCTGCCCTATCCGCAGCTCCCTAGCGGTGCGCTTAGGCATGGCTCGACACAGAACGACAGGTCTGCGACACGGGCGGCTGTGGCGTCGTGCTACGATTGAGGTAGCCCAGAGCGGGTACGACTGAGCAACCGTCGAGGCGGTGCATGACTGATCAGGAATGGGATCGGCCGCCCAACGGCGACCAGTATGGCTCGCAGGCCTACATTAGCGCCTGGGAGCAACACGCCAGCAGGAGGCCGCCCAAGCACCGCCGGCGGCTCTGGTTCCTGCGTGATTCGCTGCAAACACTGGTGCTAGCGCTCTTGATCTTCGGCGGCACTGTGCGCGTGGTTCAGGGCCGCGAGGTGCTGGGGCCGAGCATGGAGCCGGCGTATCACGGCGGTCAACGGCTGTTGATCAACCGGCTCGTGTACACCAGCTTTGATACCGGACGCTGGCTCGGCTGGCTACCGTTTTCCGACCTCGATGGCGAGGTGCGGCTGTTTCACCCACCACGTCGCGGCGAAGTGATCGTCTTCCGGCCACCGTTCCGCAGTGAGGACGACCTGATCAAGCGCGTAATCGGCGTACCGGGTGACCGCGTCGCCATCCGCGGCGGGAAGGTTTGGGTCAACGGTGAGCCGCAGACTGATAGCCACGCTGCCGGCCAGAGTACCTCGTGTACCGGCCGCTACTGTGATGTCACGCTTGGGCCGGGTGAGTACTACGTGATGGGCGACAACCGCGCCAACAGCTCAGACTCACGGCTATGGGGCCCCGTCCGTGAAGAACTGGTGGTGGGCAAAGCCTGGCTGATTTTCAAACCACTGTCCGACTTCGGCCGCGCGCCCTAGCGGCTCTCTCCACCGGCGTGATCTCCAGCCGTTCCCGTAGAGGGCAGCGCTGTGGCGCGCGGGAGTACTTGACCGCGGACCGGGCGCCGGGAAACCATGGCACCCATGGGCATGCGTGATGACATCGCCTCCGTGCTGCTGAGCGAAGAGCAGATTGCGACCCGCGTCGCCGAGCTGGGCGCCGCCATCACCCGCGATTACTCCGGACGCGATCTACTGATTCTGTTCGTGCTCAAGGGCGCCCTCATCTTCGTGGCCGATCTGATCCGCAGGATCGACATGCAGGTGCGGTTAGACTTCATGGTTGTCTCCAGCTATGGGGCGCGGACGGAGACCAGCGGTTCGGTCCGCATCGTAACCGACATGCGCAGCGATGTGCGCGGCCAGCACGTGCTGATCGTCGAGGACATCATCGATAGCGGACTGACGCTCACTGAGATCATCGCTCACCTGCGGGTGCGGGAGCCTGCCTCAATCGAGGTGTGCACGCTGCTCAACAAGCCGTCACGCCGCCAGGTCGAGCTCGACGTCCGCTACGCGGGCTTCGACATCCCAGACCAGTTTGTCGTTGGCTATTGCCTGGATTTTGACGAGCGCTACCGCAATTTGCCGTACATCGGTGTGCTGCGCCCGGAGCTGTACGCCTGAGCAAGCAGCCCTCAGGTCAGCGCCGCGCGGCGTCCCTGGCCCTGTCATGCTGGTAGAACGCCGACCGCGCAGCCTGCCACAGCGCCGGGTCGCCGCGGCGGTCCCGCGTGTATGCCCACCACTCGATGCCCCACAGGTACGCGCGCGTCGCCCCCGAGCGGCGCGCCAGCCGGATGTTGCGTTCCAGCCATGCGGGAGAGTAGCTCTTAAGCTCGTTGGCTGGTGTACGACGCGGATCTACCGTCGACATTTCGTACGGCTCGGCCTGCAGCTCGCCGATCCATAGCTCTTTCCCCCGGCGGGCAGCGGCCTGCGCTTGCCCGGGGAGATCCGGGGCGAACGGTCCGATCTGGTAAGGGAACAGGTACAGCCACGGCCACGGGCCGCGCTGCCGCTTGGTGTACACCGACTGGGCGACCACATCGGCATGGTCGAGAATCCAGCCAGGCGTTGGATCGCTGCGGAACCAGCTGGCGTGCGAGATCACCACGCGATGGGCGCCGTTGTCCGCTGCTCGCACGACCGCCAATTCTTGCTCGACGAACGAGCGCCGTAGGTGCCGATGATTGGCGTGACCGCGGTAATAGACGAACGGCTCGTTTTCGATCTGGAACGCCTCAACGGCAGGGTGGCCGGACAGGCGCCGGACCGCGGCATCGAGATAGGGCAGCAGCGCCGCGCGCACCTCGGGTACATCCTCAGGGTAACCATGTTCGGGGATGGAGGCGGACTGCTTGAGCCATTGGGGAAACCAGAACTCCGGGTAACGGGGCGCCTTCATCCCCACCGCGATGACAGCTGTCGCGCCGCGTGCCTGCAGTTGGTCCAGCTGCCCCAGCAGTGTATCGAAGCGGTAAACGCCCGGAGCGGGTTCGGCTTCACTCCAGTACAGCGGCAGCCGAAAGCGCCGGACACCGAGCACGTCCAGCGCTTCGATTAGCACCTGGTCACAGTCGAGCCCGAGCCAGCGGGCACGCGGGCAACTGAGTGTCACGCCCAGCTCAAGGTCCTGCTCGGGGGCAGTAGCGTACCACTGACGATGGCTCTGGTGTGCGCCGGCCAGCAACAGTACGGCCGGAGCCAGCCACAGCCGAACGGCCGGCGGAAGCCGTGACCACATGCGGCCACCGGCGATGGTGATCCTTCGGAAGAGACGGGCCACGAGTGGCAGGTTGCGTGTCAGCGCGTGCATCGCAGTCTTCGTCGCAAGGCTGCCGGTAGTGTACGATCCGCCCGGGGCCGCGCGATGTCGCGCGACAGAGGTGCTGGCATGCCCGCCGAGATGCTTGACGTTGTCAATGAGGACGACCGCCCGCAGTTCCGCGCTAGCCGCGAGCGCGTGCACCGCGAGTACCACATTCATCGTAGCGTGATGTTCTTCGTTTTCGACGAGGACGGCCGGGTGTTCGTCAACCGCCGCTCGCAGGCGAAGGAAATCTACCCGGGCTACTGGAGTATCGCCTTCGGCGGCCATGTGCTGGCCGGCGAGAGCTATGACGGCGCGGTCGCACGCGAGGTGAGGGAAGAGACTGGCCTTGATGCCGCCGCGTCGCTGATCACCAGCTTCAAGAAGCGGACCGCTGACGAGCGCGAGAACGTCAAGGTGTTCGGCGTAACTGCTGATCGTGAACTCAAGCTGTTCGTCGCCGAGATTGAGCAGGGTCAGTTCATGACGCTGGCCGAGATCAACCAGGCGTTGGGCCGGCTGGACTTCCTGCCTGAGACCGACACGCTGCTCAAGATCTTAATCGATCACACCGCCCGCCGCGGCGGCTGAGCCACGATGGCGCCTTTGCTGCCGCGTTGCTGCCACGACCGGCACGCGCGGGGCCGAACAGGCGTGCGGTATACTGCCAGCGTGAGCACCACTGCACCACCCCGACTCGCGCTTCTCGATGGACACGGCATCATCTTTCGCGCCTACTTTGCGCAGAAGGACAACCCGTTATCGGTCCGCCGTACCGGCGAGGTCGTGACGGCGGTCTATGGCTTTGCCAACACCTTGCTGCGTGTGGTGGCGGATCTCAAGCCCACGCACATTGCCGTTACGCTCGACCGCGGCGCACCGACCTTCCGCCACCTTAAGGACGAGACCTACAAGGCGCACCGGCCACCGCCACCGCCCGATCTCGTTCCGCAGTTTGACCGTGTGCGCCACCTGGTGCAGGCGTTCAACATCCCGATCTTCGAGCAGGATGGCTTCGAAGCGGATGACATGCTTGGCACGCTGGCGCGTCAAGCGGCGGACCAAGACATCGAAACGTACGTTGTCACGCTCGACTCGGACATCGTGCAGCTGGTGCGGCCGAGCGTGAAGGTCTACATGTACCGCCCCTATCAGCGGGATGTGGTGATCTTCGATACGGCAGAGCAGGTGCGGGAGCGGTACGGTGTACGTCCGGACCAGATCGCCGACCTTAAGGGGCTCAAGGGTGACACCTCGGATAACATCCCCGGTGTGCCTGGCATCGGCGAGAAGACGGCAATTAAGCTGCTGAGCACGTTCGAGCATGTTGAGAACATCTACGAGTACCTGTGGCAGGTCTCGCCGCCCAAGCTGCAAGAGAAGCTGCGTCAGTATGAGGCGCAGGCCCGCCACTCCAAAGAGATGGCGACGATCTCAACCGACTGCCCCGTGACGCTTGATATGGCCGCCTGCCGGGTGGGCGACTACGACCGCGACACCGTGGTCCAGCTCTTCCATGACCTTGAATTCCGCTCGCTGATCAGCCGCCTGCCTGAGGTGGAGAGCAGCCTGCACTCGGAGCACCACACCGCTGTGTCTGTGGCGCTGGCGGCCGAGGAGCCGGTGTATGAGACGGTCACCACGCCCGAAGCGCTGGAAGCGGTGATTGCCGCCATCACCGCCGCCGGGCAGGTGACGCTCGATACCGAGACCACCAGTCAGACGGCGATGCGCGCCGTGCTGGTTGGCATCTCCCTGTCGGTCCGCCCGTACCAGGCCTGGTACATCCCGGTCGGGCATCTGCCGCAGCCAGGTGACCCAGAGCAATTGCCGCTGTCTCTGGTGCTGGAGCGGCTTCGGCCGGTGCTCGAGGACGAGCGCATCACCAAGACCGGCCACAACATCAAATATGACATGCTCGTGCTTGCCGGCGCTGGCGTAGACCTGCGCGGACGGGTGTTTGACACCATGGTCGCTGCCTATCTGCTCAGCGAGAAGGCGTTGGGGCTCAAGGCGCTGGCGTTTGACCGGCTGGGCGTGGAGATGACGCCGATCACCGACCTGATCGGTACCGGGCGTAAGCAGATCACGATGGACCAGGTGGCGGTCACGGCAGCCGCACCCTACGCCTGCGCCGATGCCGATCTCACCGGCCGGCTGCAAGGTATCTTCGAAGGGGAGCTGCGTTCCCGTGAGCTGTGGGACCTGAGCGCGACGATTGAGATGCCGTTAGTGCCCGTCCTGGCGGCGATGGAGCGGCACGGTGTCGCAATTGACTCCGAGGTGCTGCGCGAGCTATCGATTGAATTCGGCGCGGAGGCCAAGCGGCTGGAGGGCGAGATCCATGAGGCCGCAGGCGAGCCATTCAACATCAACTCACCGCTGCAGCTGAGCACGGTACTGTTCGAGAAGCTGGGCCTCCCCAAGACACGCAAGACGGCCAGCGGCTACTCGACCGATGCGCAGGCGATGGAGTTCCTGCGGGGTGTGCACCCAATCGTGGACCGCCTGTTCGAATACCGGCAGCTCACGAAGCTGAAGTCCACCTATGTCGATGCGCTGCCGGGGATGATCAACCCCCACACCGGCCGGATACATACCAACTACAACCAGGCGCGGGCGGCCACCGGCCGGCTGAGCAGCGAGGACCCGAATCTCCAGAACATCCCCAACCGCACCGAACTGGGCCGTCGGGTGCGCCGTGCGTTCGTCGCCCGCAATGGCGGGCCAATGACACTGCTCTCGGCGGACTACTCGCAGGTCGAGCTGCGTATCCTGGCGCACATCTCCCAGGAACCGTTCCTGCTGGAGGCGTTTCAGCGCGATGAGGACATCCACCGCGCTACCGCGGCACAGGTGTTTGGCGTGGCGATTGGGGATGTGACCGACGAACAGCGCCAGCTTGCCAAGACGGTAAACTTCGCGGTGTTGTATGGCCTGTCGGCGCAGGGGCTCTCGCAGCGGACTGAGATGAACCGCTCAGAGTCTGGCGAGTTCATCCGCACCTACTTCGAGCGCTACCCGCTGGTTAAGCGCTATCTCGACGGCACAATCGCGAGTACACGGCGCGACGGCTATGCGGCCACCTTGCTCGGCCGGCGGCGCTACCTGCCTGACATCAACAGTACCAACTTCAACCTGCGGCAGGCAGCGGAACGGGCGGCGATCAACCATCCGATCCAGGGCACGAACGCCGACATCATCAAGATCGCGATGAACAACATCCAGGCGGCCCTGGCCAGGGGCGGCCTGCGCTCGAAGATGATGCTCCAGGTTCACGACGAGCTCGTGTTCGAGTGTTACGACGACGAGACCGGCGCCGTGCGAGACCTCGCGCTGTCAATTATGCCTGCGGCGATGGAGCTGGCGGTGCCGCTGAAGGTGGAGCTGAAGCGGGGACGGAACTGGGGCGACATGGAGAAGCTGCCGCTCTAGCCATGAGTGTTCGCTGACCAAGGCGTACCGCATGCCCGAGCTACCAGAGGTCGAGACCACGCGCCGGGACCTGGAACCGCTGGTGACCGGGCGGACGATCACGGGCGTGTCGGTACCGGATGGACAGCCCGGGCCCATGGCGCCGCTCAGCGTTGCACAGTTTGGTGATGCAGTGCGCGGCCGAACGATTGAGCGGCTGGAGCGGCGCGGCAAGTACTTGATCGCCGCCCTCTCCGGCGGTGTGGCGCTCGTGCTGCACCGGCGCATGACCGGTAACCTGCTCTTCGCCCGGCCAGAGGACGCCGCCCCGGCGTTCTTGCGCGCGGTCATCACCCTCGATGACGGCGCCGAGCTGCGCTGGCAGGATCAGCGCCGCTTTGGCACCTGGGCGCTGGCAGACGATCCCGGGAAGGCGCTGTCGTCGCTCGGCCCGGAGCCCCTGGCCGGTTCCTGGACCGTTGCTGATCTGGCCGCCGCGCTGAGGGGACGGACAGCGCCGGTCAAGGCGGTGTTGCTGGATCAGCGGCGGGTGGCCGGTCTGGGGAACATCTACGCCGATGAATCACTCCACCAGGCGGGCATCCACCCTGCCCGGCCGGCGGGCAGCCTGACACCGGCGGAGACCGAGCGGGTGCACACGGCGATCCGAGCGGTGCTGGCCAGGGCGATCCACTTGCAGGGATCGAGCGCTCGGGACTACGTCGGTGGGTTGGGACAGCGCGGACGGATGCAGGAAGAGTGGCGCGTGTACGAGCGAGGCGGGCTGCCGTGCTATGGTTGCGGCGGAGTGATCGAGAAAGTACGGATAGCCGGGCGCGGCACGCATCTCTGCCCCGCCTGCCAGCCGGCGTTACCATAGCCACCCCGCGCTTGGGACGCCCCGCGAGTCTGCGAGGCACGCCATGTCCAGCAATAGCCTGCAGCCGCTGTGCTTGAATTGCGGGCAGCCCGTGGAGGGGGCCGGTCGCAATCAGGCAGTCCGGTGCGGTGACTGCTTTGATGGCTTCCTGCGATCAGTGGATGCCGGGTTCCTCGAACACTACGCGTCCTTCGGCGTGCGCTCCCGCCAGGTGATCGCCGAAACCTGCCTGCGGGCGTTGGTACTGGCCAACCCCGCCGACCGCAAGATTCTCGGCCTAACCATCTACGAGCAGTTCATCGGCGCATCGACGGACTTGATGGCGCTGGTCGCGGCGCTCCGCTCGCGCGTATCCGTGCCAATTGCCCGTGCCTTCATGGACTTTCGCCTGTCGCCTGAGGTGACCGCTCGATTCTTTGCGGATGCTGCCCGGTTGAGTGGTGTGGAGTTGCTGGCTACCGTGGGGCTGCCGCCGCCGGAGACGCGACACCCGTCGCTGCCAGACAAGGTCGGCAAGGACGTGACGCGGTCGCTGCGTGAGGTGCTGGCCGACCTGCACCGCCTGAACGAGTTTCGTGAGCTGGGCGAGCGGGCGCTGGGACTGGCTGCGGCGCACTTCCGGGCAGGGGTACTACCGGCGGGTGATACCCGGTGGCTGGCCGGACGGGATATCTCTCCCGCGCAGGTGGCGTCCGTGGCAATGGACGCGCGCCGGGGCCGGCTGGAGGTGGCGGCGCTGCGGGTAGACGAGGCCCGGCTGGAGCAGGTGATCGATGCCATCGATGTGATGACCCGGCTGTCACGCAACCTGGCCTACGCCTTTGCCACCCTCCACGATGATGCCGACTTCACCGGCGGCTTTGTCGCGGTGAAGCGGGTGCACGCCGGGTAAGCCGGGACGCGCGCTCAGCAAGGGCTAGATACTGTGCTTGACGGCGCGGTCGGGCACAATGGCAACCATGCACGACACGATTACCGCTGTCTCTGGTCTGCGCGTTGGCCACTGGTCTGATCTCGATGGCGCCACCGGCTGCACGGTGGTGCTGTGCCCGCCGGAAGGCGCGGTTGCTGCCTGTGCGGTGCTGGGCGGCGCGCCCGGGACCCGTGAAACCGACGTGCTCACACCCGGCAACCTAGTGGAGCGGGTGCATGCCGTGTTGCTGACCGGCGGCAGCGCCTTTGGGCTCGATGCCGCGGCCGGGGTGATGCGCTGGCTGGAGGAGCGGCAGATCGGGTACCAGCTTCGTCATGCCGTCGTGCCCATCGTCCCCGCCGCGGTGCTGTACGACCTGGGCATCGGCCACGCCGCCGCCCGGCCGGACGCCGCTGCCGGGTACGCTGCCTGCCAGGCCGCCGGAGAGCAGGTGGACGAAGGCTGCACCGGTGCGGGCACGGGCGCCACGGTGGCCAAGCTGCAGGGACCCGGTCACGCGGTCAAGTCCGGGCTCGGTACCGCCGCGGAGCGCCTGACCGGCGGTGGTATCGTGGGCGCGCTGGTCGCGGTAAACGCTATCGGTGAGATCGTGGATCCGGCCAGCGGCACGGTCATCGCGGGGCTACGCGGTGCGGAGGGGAGTGCGCTGGATGCGGTGGAGTTCCTGCGCACCCGCCGCAGTGAGCCGCCCGCGGTCGTCGAAAACACCACGATCGCGGTGATCGCCACCAACATCGCGCTCACGCGGGATCAGTTGCGGCGGGTGGCGCTGATGGCGCATATGGGCATTGCCCGCACCATTCGTCCCTCACACACGCCGGCCGACGGTGACAGTGTCTTCGCGATCTCCACGGGTGAGCTGGCGGAGGAGCCGGTGGACCTGGTGGCGATTGGCGCACTCGCGGCGCGGGCGTTAGAGCGTGCGGTGCTGCGTGGTGTCCGCGCCGCCACCCCGCTGGCGGGAGTCATGCCCGCTGGCGGACCGGTGACCGTCCGCGACTGTGAGCCGGCGGACGCGCCGTGGGTCGATGCCTTATGCGTGCGGGAGTGGGGCGCCGCCGAGGTTGTCTCACGTGGTGTCCTGCACCGTCCGTCTGTGCTGCCCGGGCTCATCGCAGAACGAAACGGGCAAGCCTCCGGACTGCTGACACTGCACGTGAGTGGCGGCGCCTGCGAGATCGTCACCCTCAACAGCCTGGTGGAAAGAAATGGGGTTGGCACGGTACTGCTGGAGGCTGCAGAGGCGCGTGCCCGGGAGATGGGCTGTCACCGCATGTGGCTGATCACCACCAACGACAACACCCGCGCGCTGCGCTTCTACCAGCGGCGCGGCTGGCAAGTGGCGGCGATACATCGCGACGCCGTCACCGCCGCCCGCCGTGTCAAGCCGGAGATCCCGCTGACCGGCAGTGACGGTATCCCGCTCCGAGATGAGATCGAGCTGGAGAGGCTGCTATGAACGGGCCATCCCGGCCGTGGGACGGACTGACCGGTATGGCGTACTCGGAGGCGATTGACCGCGCCGCCGTCTGCGGGCAGATCACCGAACAGCAGTGGCAGCAGGAGGTGTGGTCACTGCTGGAGCGGAGCTATCTGGCTGCGCCCTCGGTGTACGGCGGCTCCGGCTCCGGCGGCGACGGGCAGGCGTGGGAGCGCAAGCGGCGCGCCATCGCCGATGCCGTCCATCGCGACGGCGACTTCCTCGATGTCGGTTGTGCCAACGGCCTGCTGATGGAGTCAATCGTGCCGTGGGCAGCCGCGCGCGGATACACCGTTGCACCGTACGGCCTCGATGTTTCTGCAGCGTTGATCCAGCACGCGGCAGAGCGGCTCCCGGCCTGGGCAGACCGGCTGTTCGTTGGCGATGCCGCCGTGTGGCATCCTCCACGGCGATTCGACTTCGTGCGGACCGAGGCAGTGTATGCGCCGCCTGGGCGCCGCCGGGCGCTGGTGTTGCGTCTGCTGCATGAGGTGGTGGCGCCGGGCGGACGGCTGATCGTCTGCGCGTATGGCGGTGGCGATATCACGCGCGAGCTGAGCGGGTGGGACATTCCCTATGCAGGTTGCGCAACGACCTACCGCGACGACGGCCGTATCTGGAACAGCATCGCCTGGATTGAAGCCCCCTGATGGCAGTCCCAGCTCGGCCGGTGTTCGCTGGCGAACTGCGGTTCGCTCGTGTGCGTGACATGCTCTTAGTGCAGCGCCCCGTGGCGGCGCCGGCGATTGCGGACAGGCGCGAACCT